>Ga0181516_10001405_pt1 | contig 18457 bp, 16 predicted proteins | sample PEATcosm2014_Bin_25_FD_121104 | JGI IMG/M metagenome (GOLD analysis project Ga0181516, IMG submission 121104) | Peatland microbial communities from MTU Mesocosm Facility, Houghton, MI, USA - PEATcosm2014_Bin01_10_metaG | ecosystem: Environmental > Terrestrial > Soil > Wetlands > Peat | place... | reverse complement strand
GGTGGTTCAGGTGGATGCGGCCAATGATCTGGCTTTGTTGAAGGCGGACGGGCGGTTTGCGCCGCTGCCCATTGCCGCCAGTCGCACGGGGCTTCTGGGCGGCACGGTGGCGACGGTCGGTTTGCAAGGGTTTCGCGCCCAAGTTTGCCAACGCGGGATTCAATGCAACCGATAACGCTTGCCAAATGGCGCGGCTGTCGTAAAGTGTGCGGCCACTTTTCATTATGCACTTGAATGTATTAAACGTATTGCTGGCGCAAGCAACCGCCACGCCTCCGGCGGCGCCAGCCGGAACCCCGGGCGCGCAGCCGTCTCCGCTCCAAATGATCTTCGGCAGCCCGCTGGTGCTCATCGTGCTGATGATCGTCATGATGTATTTCATGATGATCCGCCCGCAGTCGCAGCGCGCCAAGCAGCAGGCCAAGCTGATGGCGAGCCTGAAGTCAGGCGACAAGGTGGTCACCGCCAGCGGCATCATCGCCGTCATTGTCACGGTGAAGGACAAAACGGTTTCGATCCGCTCGGCGGACGCCAAGATGGAAGTGACCAAATCCTCGGTGGTGGAAATCCTTGAACGCGGCGGCGACTCGTCCGCCTCCTGACCGGCCATGAAGCAAAACAACAACCTTTGGAAGTTTCTTTTTGTCGTATTCATCATCTGCTGGTCGTTTTTCGAGATGTATCCGCCGACGTCTCGCGACCTGGTGAAGGAGTTTCTCTCCCGCGCAGGCAGGCCGGACGCGACGTTCACGAACATCATGGCGCGGGCGGACGCCCTGCAAAAAGCGGGGACGAACAGCGAGTTCGCCAATTTGCGCGCCGCCATCGGCACGAACGACATCGAACCGTATTTCAATTTCATCAACGCGTCGAACGAAGTTGATCCGACGACGTTCATCCTGAACCGGATCCAGCGCGACGCCTCCGGCAAGATCAAGCTCGGCCTCGATTTGCAGGGCGGCACGGCGTTCCTGGTCAGGATGGACACGAGCTCATTGACCAACGCCACCAGCGACACAAACGGTGTCGCCTCCTCGCAGGAAGCCGCAGGCGCGTTGTCGCAGGCGGTCGAGGTGCTGCGCAAGCGCGTGGACCAGTTCGGCGTGGCCGAGCCGGTCATTCAGCCGGTCGGCGGCAACCAGATTTTGATCCAGTTGCCCGGTTTGTCGGAGGCCGACAAGGAAAGCGCGGCGACGAACATTCAGAAGGCCGCCTACCTGGAATTCCGGCTGGTGAAGGAAGACAGCGACGAGATCATTCAGAACAACGAGCCGATTCCGCCGGGCTATGAGCTGCTCAAGCACGTCGAACCGCCGCAGAATGGCAGGCCGTCGCCGCCCGAAGTGGTCATCGTCAAGAAAAAGGCGGAGAACGGTCTGGCGGGCGACATTGTCAAGAACGCAAGAATGGGTCGCGGTAATCTCGGCGAACCCATCATCGAATTCGAACTCACGGATGCCGCCGGGAAAAAATTCGGCGAGGTCACGCGCAACAACATCGGCCACCGGCTGGCCATCGTTTTGGACGGCCAGCTTTATTCCGCGCCGAACATCAACAGCGAAATTGACAACAACGGCCAGATCACGGGCCATTTCACGTCGGAAGAGGCGCAGAAGCTGGCGGCGGTGCTCCAAAATCCGCTGCGCGCAAAGCTCGTGCCGGTTTATTCCTACGACGTGGACCCGACGCTCGGCAAGGACTCGATCAAAAGCGGCATCCGCGCAGCCTTGGCCGCAGTCGTTTTGGTTTCACTCTTCATGTTGGTTTACTACCGGAAAGCCGGTCTCACGGCAAACGTCGCGCTCATCACGAACATCATCATCCTGCTGGGCGTGATGTGCTCGGTCGGCACGACGCTGACGCTGCCGGGCATCGCGGGCGTGGTGCTCACCATCGGCATGGCGGTGGACGCGAACGTGCTGATTTACGAGCGGCTGCGCGAGGAGCTGGCCAAGGGCAAGTCGCTGCGCGGCGCCATCGCCGCCGGTTATGCCCGCGCGTTCGGCACGATTTTTGATTCGCACGTCACCACGCTTATTTCATCCGTCATTCTGATTTTCATGGGCACCGGCGAAATCAAGGGCTTCGGCGTGACGCTGACCATCGGCGTGGCGGCGAGCCTGTTCACCGCGCTGGTCGTGACACGGCTCATTTTTGACTTTTTGCTGGACCGGAACTGGCTGAAATCGCTCGGGATGTTCCATCTCATCCGCGCCACCAATGTCAATTTCATGGGCGTTGCCAAGCCGCTGTTCATCATCACCTGGGCTTGCGTCATCCTCTCGCTCGGCTACGGCGTCACGCGCGGGGACAGGCTCTTCGGCGTGGATTTCCGCGGCGGCGACAGCACGACGTTCAGCTTTTCGCAGAAGGTGGATCCGGACAAGATTCGCGCCGCCATGACTGGCATCGGGGAGAAGGACGCTCAAATCCAATATCAAAAGGACGTTGGCGGCAACAGCGAAACGCTGCGCGTGACGACCTCCGGCGGCTCGGCGGACAAGGTGAAGCGCGTGCTGACGGACAGTTTTGCGGATGCGCATTTCCAATGGCGCGGCAGCCAGCAGGTCGGTGCCTCCGTGGGCGCGGATGTCCGGAACTCGGCCATCATCGCCTCGTTGATGGCGCTCTTCGGCATCCTGGTCTACGTCGCGTTCCGCTATGAATTTTCATTTGCCGTCGGCGCCATCGTCGGCGTGGTTCACGACGTGCTGCTGGCCGTCGGCCTGTATTGCGTCGCCAACGGCGTCTCCGGGCGCCAGTTCAACGCCACCGTCGTCGCGGCGGTGCTGACCATCATCGGTTTCTCCATCAACGACAAGATCGTCATCTTCGACCGCATCCGCGAAGATTTGAAGCTGGGCGTCAGGGGCACGTTCAAGGAAGTCATCAACCAGGCGTTGAACCAGACCTTGAGCCGCACCATCATCACCTCCGGCACGGTGTTCATCGCCACCGGCTGCTTGTATGTCTGGGGCGGCGGCGTCATCAACGATTTTGCCTTCACGTTCCTCATCGGCATCATCACCGGCACCTATTCCTCCATCTACATCGCCAGTGCGTTCGTCCTGTGGTGGCACAAGGGCCAGCGCCCGAACATCGGCGCTTCGGCGGTGAAAATGCAAAACGCGGCGACCGCGCCGAAGGCTTGAGCAATTTGCGATTGAAGATTTGCGATTTACGATTCAATTCCGATTGCACTCGGCGCGCAAATCGTGAATCGTAAATCAAAATGACTCCGGTTGAAATCACGCCCTGGCACTGGATTGGTTTCATCGCCTGCGTTTTGGTTTTTATCGCGCTCGATCTTGGCGCATTTCACCGCCGGGCGCGGGCTGTCAAGTTTCGGGAGGCCGCCGCATGGAGTGTGCTGTGGGTTGCGCTGGCCATGGCGTTCGCCCTCTCGATGGTCTTCTGGCGCGGACGCTCCGACGCCGAGGCCTTCACCACCGGCTACGTCATCGAACTGTCGCTTTCCCTCGACAACATCCTCGTCATCGCGCTCCTTTTCGCCTGGTTTCGCGTGCCGCTGGAATTCCAGCACCGGCTGCTGTTCTGGGGCATTCTCGGCGCGCTGATGATGCGCGGGGCGATGATTGCCGCCGGCGCGGCGCTCATCCACCAGTTTGACTGGGTGCTTTACATCTTCGGCGCGTTTCTCGTTTTTGCTGGCGTGAAAATGTTCCTCTCCAAACAGGAAATGGTGCGTCCGGAAAAAAACCTCGTGCTGCGACTGGTGCGGAAGATTTTCCCCGTTGCGCAAAACTTGGACGGTCAGAAATTTTTCACCCGGCTCAACGGACGGTTCGCCCTCACGCCGCTGGCGCTGGTGCTGTTGCTGGTGGAAACCACCGATTTGATTTTTGCCGTGGACTCCGTGCCGGCGGTCTTCTCCGTGACACGCAAGGCCTTCATCGTTTTCACCTCGAACGTTTTCGCCATCCTCGGCCTGCGCTCGATGTATTTCCTGCTCGTTGGCGCGCTCGGCTACTTCCGCTATCTGAAAATCGGCCTGTCCGTCGTGCTTGCCTTCATCGGCGCGAAAATGCTGCTCGATCCGCACGACCATCCGCCGCGATGGTTCCAGACGGAAATTCCGACCAGCGTCTCGCTGCTGGTCGTGGCGGCGATTCTTCTTATTTCCATCGTGCTCTCCATCACCGCCGCGCGCGGCAAAAAAAATTGACCGCTGTCGGGGCGGATTGAATTTTGCTTTTTAATCCACGCCATCTGGGTAATCTGCTGGTTGAAATGAAATTTCGCTGGTCTCCCGCGCCGCCGCAACCGCTCCTCGCCGGTCAACTGGCATCGCAGCTCAAAATCCCGCCGCTGCTCGCCCAGTGCCTGCTCAACCGCGGATTCAGCGAGCCGCCCGCCATCCGGGATTTTCTCCAGCCACGGCTCAAAAACCTGGCTGATCCCTTTCTGCTGCCAAACATGGACGCCGCCGTCGGACGGCTGCTCCGTGCCCGCGAACAAAACGAGCCGCTGGTGATTTTTGGCGATTACGATGTGGACGGTGTGACATCCACCACGCTGCTGCTCGAAATCCTGCGCCCGCTCGGCTGGCGTGTGGATTTTTATCTGCCCAACCGGATGGACGAAGGCTACGGTTTGAGCGCCGACGGCGTTGAAAACTGCCTGAATAAATTCCCAACAACGCTGCTGCTGGCCGTGGACTGCGGCTCGACCGCCGTGGAAACCATCGCGTCGCTTCGCTCGCGCGGCGTGGACACAATCGTTCTCGACCACCATCAGGTTTCTTCTCCCGCGCCAGCCGCCGTCGCGCTCGTCAACCCCCAACTTGCGCCAGAAATCGGAAATCGGAAATCGGAAATCGGAAATTTTAAGGAGCTTTGCTCCGCCGGACTTGCGTTCAAGCTGGCACACGCGCTGGTTAAGAGCGGACGCGAAATTAATCTGCCCGGCGCGGCGGAATTTGATGTGCGTCTGCTGCTGGATTTGGTCGCGCTCGGAACCATTGCCGACATCGTGCCGCTCGTCGGCGAAAATCGGATTCTGGTTTCCGCCGGTCTGGAACGGTTGAACAAAACGGAGCGGCCCGGTTTGATCGCGCTGAAAAAGGTCGCGCAATCGCCGGAAAAACTCGGCGTTTACGATGTCGGCTTCCAGCTCGGGCCGAGGTTGAACGCCGCCGGACGGCTCGAATCCGCCGAGGACGCCCTGCGTTTGCTGCTGGCCAGAAACTCCGATGAGGCGACGCCGCTGGCGCAAAATCTGGACTCGCGGAACCGCGAACGGCAGAAAATTGAGCGCGGCATCGTCGAGCAGGTCACCGGCGTGGTGCGCTCGAAATTCAATCCGCAGACGGATTTTGTCATCGTCGAGGGCCAGTTGCTCTGGCACATCGGCGTTGTGGGCATTGTGGCGTCGCGCGTGTTGCAGGAATTTTACCGTCCGACGATCATCATCGGCGGCGAGGGCGGCGAATGGCGCGGTTCGGGCCGGAGCATCGCCGGGTTTGATCTGGCCGCCGCGCTGCGCGAGTGCGACGACCTGCTGCTGCGTCATGGCGGCCACGCGATGGCGGCGGGCTTGAGCGTCGCGCCAGACAAAATTGACCTGCTGCGCCAGCGGTTGAACGAGCTGGCGCGGCGTTCGCTCAAGCCGGAGGATTTGCAGCCGCCGCTGCGAATGGATGCGGAAGTTGGTTTGGACGAAATCACTTTGGAATTCATCGCCGAATTGGATCGTTTGAAACCGACCGGGCAGGGGAATCCGTCGGTGCAGTTTTTCGCGCGGAATCTTTCGCATCAGCGCCCGCTACAGCGCATGGGCGCGGAGAAGCAGCACGTCAAAATGTGGGTGACGGACGGTCTGGCCACGCACGAGGCCGTCTGGTGGAACGGCGGCGGGGCGTCGCTGCCGGTCGGGAAATTTGATCTGGCCTTCGCGCCGCAAATCAACCAGTTCAACGGCAGGCGCGCGGTGCAGTTGAAAGTTCTGGACTGGCGGGCGGCTTCATAGTCCAAAGCCCGAAGTCCCGTGTCCAACGTTAAAAATCGCCCGCTTTGGACTTTAGCTTTCAGCCTTCAACCTTTAGACTTTTCCAATGAATTCTGCAATTCTCGTCGCCGCCGGCCAGGGCACCCGCATGGGATCCGGCGTGGACAAACTTTTCCTTGAGGTGGCCGGCCGGCCGGTCGTGGCGCACACGTGGCAGCGGTTCGAAGATGCGAAGTGCATTGATGAAATCATCCTGGTCGTGCGCAAGGGACGGGAAGGGGAGTTTGAAAAACTGGCGAAGAAATTTCACTTTCAAAAGCCGTTTCACATCGTCACCGGCGGCAAGGAGCGGCAGGATTCGGTCTGGAACGGTCTGGAAATGCTTTCGCCGCGGTCGGAGGTTGTGGCCATTCATGACGCGGCGCGGCCTTGCGTGAGCGAGGAGTTGATCGAGGCGACTGTCAGACACGCCATGGAATCCGGCGCAGCGGTCGCGGCCCAGCCGGTGACGGACACCATCAAGGAATCCGTGGATGGAAAATTGATTCGGCGGACGCTGGATCGTTCAACATTATGGGCGGTGCAGACGCCGCAAACGTTCCGTGTCGAGGTCATCCGTCGCGCGATTTCCTCGGCCCAGCGGCAACTGTTGATTTTCACCGACGACACGGCGGCGTGCGAATTGATCGGCCAGCCGGTCCGGCTGGTCTCGCGCGTGACGCCGAATCCCAAGGTCACCGTGCCGGGCGATCTGCCGATGGTGGAGGCGCTTTTGAAAAAAGCCCGGCTCCACGACGGCGAGCCTGCCGGCGCGGCGCGTTGACGCGGCACCAAAACCTTTGTGCCTTTGCGCCTTTGTGGTATTTTCACGGCATGAAACGGCGTTTGATTTTTGGCGTGGCGGCGGCGGCCCTGGGACTGAACCTGATCCTCGGCGCGGCGATTTATTTGAACTCGGCGCGCGCGGCGGAGCAAAAGGATTCGATGGACGCGAACCTGGATTTGTTCGCCAGCGTGCTGCAAAAGGTCCGCGCGGAATACGTGGACAGCACGAACCTGACCTACCGCAACCTCACCTCCGCGGCCATCAAGGGCATGGTCGGCTCGCTCGACCCGCACAGCGAATTTCTTGACGCGCAGGATTACCGGCAGTTGCAGGACGACACGGAGGGACAGTTCGGCGGTCTGGGACTCGTGGTTTCGATGAAGGATGGCTGCGTCACCGTCGTTGCGCCGATGGAAGACTCGCCGGGTTCCCGTGCGGGGATTTTGACCGGCGACCGCATCGTGAAGGTGGAAGGCAAGAGCGTGGAACGGCTGCCGCTTGGCGCCGTGGTGAAGCAGTTGCGCGGCGAACCAGGCACACCGGTGATGGTGACGATCCAGCGCCCCGCGACCGGCGAGGAAAAAAATCTGACGCTGGTCCGCGCCATCATCCAGATGGACATGGTCAAGGACATCAACGGGAAAAAGGAATTTCCGCTCGGCGCGGACGGCATCGGCTACATCCGCATCACGGAATTCGGCGACAAGACCGGCGACGAACTCGAAACCGCGCTCGGCAGGCTAAAATCGCAGGGCATGAAGGCGCTGATCCTGGATTTGCGCCTGAATCCCGGAGGGCTGCTGGACGAGGCGGTGAACGTCTGCCAGAAATTCCTGCCGCGCGGGCAGTTGGTGGTTTCCACCGAGGGCCGCGACCCGGCCCAAAATTCCATCCGGCGCGCCAATGGCCGTGGCGATGAATTGAATGGCATGCCGATGGTCATCCTGGTTGACCTCGGCAGCGCCAGCGCCTCGGAAATCGTCACCGGCTGTTTGCAGGATTTGCGCCGCGCGGTGATCCTCGGCGAGAAAACCTTCGGCAAAGGCTCCGTCCAGAGCATTTTTCCCATAGACAATGTCGGCGCGCTCAAGCTGACCGTCGCCAAGTATTACACGCCCAGCCACCGCGTCATCCATGAGCACGGCATCGAGCCGGACATCGTCGTCCCGATGACCGAGGACGAAGAGGCCGCGCTCCTGCTCACGCGCGCACCCGGCGGACTGGCATCGCTGGACGTGACAAACCGCATCCGCGTCGCGCAAATTCAGGACGTGCAGCTTGAACGCGCCGAGGATCTGCTCAAGGGCATTTTGCTCTACGGCGAATTGTCAAAGCCGGAGAAAGTTGCGGAGAAATAGCCCAGCCGTTGCATCGTGAATTGTCACATCGTGAACCGGCCCGCGACTCAAACGATCTGGCAATTCAACGATTCGCCGCCGTGACAGCATGACCATTCTCGCCATTGAAACTTCCTGCGACGAAACCAGCGCCGCCGTCGTGCGCGACGGGAGGATTTTATCCAACGCCGTCTCGTCGCAGATTGCGCTGCACGCGGAATATGGCGGCGTGGTGCCTGAACTCGCCGCGCGCGAGCATTTGAAAAACCTGCCGCTCGTCGTCCGGACAGCCCTGGGCGACGCGGAGATTTCCACCGGCCAGCTCGATGCCGTTGCCGCCACGCTGGGGCCGGGTTTGCCGATGGCGCTGCTAGTCGGGCTGAAGGCCGCGCAATCCCTGGCGTTCGCCCTCCGCAAACCCTTCATCGGCGTCAATCACCACGAGGCCCATTTGTATTCGCCGTGGATTGTTCCAAAACCCCTCACCCGTCCTTCGGACACCCTCTCCCCATCCGATGGGGAGAGGGACGGGGTGAGGGGGCAACTTTTCTGTGCCGACTTTGCCGCCTTCCAGCCAAACATCTCGCTCATCGTCAGCGGCGGGCACACAATGCTGGTTCTGGTCAAAAGCGAATTGAAGCACCGCGTGCTCGGCTCGACGGTGGACGATGCCGCCGGCGAATGTTTTGACAAGACCGGCAAGCTGATGGGACTGGCCTATCCCGCCGGGCCGGAAATTGACCGGTTGGCGGAGCAGGGGAACCCGAAGGCGTTCGACTTCCCGCGCCCGCTGCTGCACGACGCCGGCGACGATTTCAGCTTCAGCGGCCTGAAAACCTCCGTCCGCTATTTTTTGCGCGACAACCCGGCCTTGCTGGAGGACGCGCAAAAAATCCGCGACCTCTGCGCCAGCATCCAGGCCGCCATTGTCGAGGTGCTCGTCGCAAAAGCCATCCGCGCCGCAAAACGCAGCGGTGTCCGGTGCGTCACCCTGTCCGGCGGCGTCTCCTGCAACCGCGCCCTGCGGCGGCAGCTCGCGCTCGCGTGCGAAAAAAACGGATTCAGCCTCCGCCTCGCGCCGCAATCCTTTTGCACCGACAACGCCGCGATGATTGGCATCCTCGCCGAAAGAAAACTGGCGCAACAAGTTCCCGCCACCGGATACGACGAGGACATCCAGCCCGGCTGGGAGCTGGCGTAGGGCGGGGTGGACCCGCGCAAAGATTTTTTCAATATTTTCACCGCGCCGCCTCTGCGGCGAGGCGTCGCATCCACCCTTTTGCAGGGGTCTTGAATTTTTCAAAAGTCCTGGATTCCTCCCTTCCGGGATTTTCAACCGGCCAAAACGCGCCGTGGAAAATCCGCAAAAACGGGCTTGACTCCCCGGCGGTGTTTGCCAAATTCACTCTCCATAACGCTATGACTGTTTCAGAGCAGTTGGCGGATGCAGAAGTTTTTGGATTTCCGAATTGGCGACCGTGCTGTCAGCGGAGGGGTCTTGTCGTTTCCAATTTCCGCTGCCTCGTCGCGGTCGGTCGGCGTCCTTCCGTCGTTTTCAGACATCCTTCCGTTCTCGCGTGGCGTCATTCCACAGCGGCAGGATGTCGCGCAGACATTTTGCGGCGTCATCCAGCTTCCGTGAGACGTCTCTCCGCGATTGCGAGATGTCATTCCGCACCGGAGCGGCGTCTCGCTGTTCCTGATGGGCGCCTAGGAATGACAAATAGGCGCCTGGCAATCGCTGATAGGCGCCAATTTATTGCTGCCAGACGCCTATTTGTCGTTGTAACACGTTCAAAACCAGTCAGTTGGATCAAAATGGCCATTTTGGGCTGCGGGGACTCCGGGGGCGGAGGCAGGAAAGCATTTGACGGTCGCCGGCAACGACCCCCGCGCCTCTGCGTCTCTGCGGTTCAATCCGATTTCTCCCCAAACTCCTCAAACAAATAATCCATAAACAAACAACCATAAAACATATGTCAAAAACCTATTACCTCCCCACCGACGACGCCGGCAAGCTGGCCTGGCTCACAAATCTGGACGCCAAACTGCCCGGCTATAAAACCATCCTCAACCTGACCGACGCCGACATTTCCGGCGTGCAGGCGGACAACACGTTTTTCGCCTTTGTGCTCAACTCCAACAACCAGGTGGCCGCCTACGCCAAGCAATGGACCACCTACAAAAACACCGCCCGCAGCGGCGGCGACGCCAGCCTGGCCATCCTGCCCGTGGCCCCCGTTTTCACCAGCCCCGCGGTCACCGTGGCGCCGGATATTTTTGGCCGCGCCACCGCGCTGGTGGCGCGCATCAGGGTCGCGACCGGCTACACCCAGGCCATCGGGCAGGCGCTGCGAATCATCGGCGCGGACAATCCGGTGGACCCCTCCACCCTCAAGCCCGTGCTGGACGTGGAAGTGGACGCCGGACAGGTGAACGTGGGCTGGACCAAGCAAAGCGCGGACGGCATTGAGATTTGGGTGGATCGCGGCGATGGCAAAGGATTCATCTTTCTGGCCATAGACACCATTCCCGATTACACCGACACGCAGCCGCTGCCCGCCACGGCGGCGGTGTGGAAATACAAGGCCATCTACATCATCGCCGACGAGCGCGTGGGTTCGTGGAGCGATGTCGTGAGCCTCCCCGTCGCGGCGTAACACCCCGCCCCCATGCCCCAACGAACGGCGGTTGACATCAACCGCCGTTTTTTTATGCTCCGCTTCGGAATGAACCAGCTTTTCTTCGGCGACAACCTGAACGTCCTCCGGGATCAAATCAAGGACGAGTCCGTTGACCTCATTTATCTCGACCCGCCGTTCAACTCCAAGCGCGACTACAACCTCCTCTTCAAGTCGCCCGTGGCAGCGAACGTGAGTTCGCTCAAAAAGAAAACCAGTCAGAGCGGACTCACGTCCGCTGCCACCGATTACAGCTCCGCGCAGATCACGGCGTTTGAAGACTCGTGGCATTGGGGCGAACAGGCCGAGCGCGAGTTCGACGAACTGGTGCACGCGCCCAACACCGACGTGTCCGAGATGATGCAGGCGCTCCGCCGCGTCCTCAAACCCACCGGCTTTCCAGCCAACAACTAAATTTAAATGTCCGAACGTCTTCCACCATTCGTAAAATTTGGCTATTCATGCACGTCCCATGATTGGCATAGCCAGCCTACAAATTTACCAACAGATGAAGAACTGGCTGACAAATTTGAAAAGGCGCTCAATTCCGCCAAAAAAGAAGAAGATGTCCAAGATTTCTTGGAAAGGTATCCGCACATATTGCCAGGTTTGGACACATATCATCATGGGCCAATAGCGAACGTGATTGTTACCAAAATGCCTCTTGGAAATGATTTCATCACAGACTTTGCATTTGTCTCTGAAAACTCGCAGTCGGCTCAAATGACTTGCATAGAAATCGAATCCCCTCACAAACCGATATTTTTGAGAAATGGATCGTTTAGTCGTGAATATCTAAATGCCAGACAGCAGCTTTTTGATTGGAATTTTTGGGCGCAACAAAATTTACGAGATGCCATGCGGCTTTTTGGTCCATTGAGACGTTGCATGCCGGACAGACGCAATTTTTTGGATTTAACCTTACGGTGTATTCTTATCACTGGGCGTCGTTCTCATATCCATACCAGAAAGCAACAAGAACGATGGGCGGCAGAGAATGCGTTGCGCACGGCCTCAATGACAATCATGACATTTGACCGAGTTCTTGAGCGCGTCAAAGCCGGATGGTATTGGCCGCTTACACATCGTCTCTTGGTTTGTAGTTATGGAGATCGGGAGTTCCAAGTCAAAAGAGTTGCAGTATGAAAATAGCCCAGCCATTTATGGCTGGGTAAAGCGTCCACCAAACCAAACCAGTCCCGTCAGGGACGATAGAAATTGTCTGCCGTCCCTGACGGGACTTGGAAAAAATTGGTGGCAGTTTTCCCAGCACTAAAGTGCTGGGCTATTATCGGCGGACGATTTAGATTAAAACGACCATGCACTCATTCAACTCCTGCCTGATGCATTGCGTGTTTTCCACCTCGGAACGGCGTCCGTGGCTCACGCCCGCCATCCGCGAACGGCTCTGGCCTTATCTCGGCGGCATCGCGCGGGAGAATGACATGAAGGCGCTCGCCATCGGCGGCGTGGCGGATCATGCGCATTTGCTTTTAAGTTTACCAGCCACGTTATCCGTTTCCAAAGCGATGCAATTGTTGAAAGGCAATTCGTCGAAATGGCTGCGTGAAACATTTCCCGAACTCCGGCCACAAGGTTTCGCATGGCAGGAAGGTTTTGGTGCGTTCAGCATTGGCGTTTCGGGCGTGGAGGACACGATTCATTACATCCAGACGCAGGAGGAACATCACCGGAAGAAAAGTTTTCGCGAGGAGTTGGAAGTTTTTTTGAAGAAGCATGGATATGATTCCAAAGCGGAGATGTTGGATTGAGGTTCTTTCGTCCCTGACGGGACTTTGAATTGTTGGTTGCCTTGTTCCCAGCCATAAATGGCTGGGCTATTGTCAGGGAAGGAATTTTCAGCCACGCAGTTTTCCGTTCTGCGGTTGCGGCACGGCGGTTCACGCCGCGCAAAAGCTCCACCGCCAATGGATCGGCATAGACATCACGCACCTCGCCATTTCGCTCATCGAGAAACGGCTGCGGGACGCCTTCAAGACCGGCCTCGCGTTTGAAATCCACGGCACGCCCAAAGACCTGGACGCCGCGCGCGACCTCGCCACGCGGGACAAATACCAGTTCCAATGGTGGGCCGTGTCGCTGGTGGAAGCCCAGCCCTTCCAAGGCAAGAAGAAGGGCGCGGACGGCGGCATTGACGGCCTGAAATTCTTCGGCGACATCCCCCTCACCCCCGTCCCTCTCCCCCAAGGGGGCGAGGGAGAAGACCGGCGACGCGATGCTTTCCCTCTCCCCATCCGATGGGGAGAGGGTGGCGAAGCCGGGTGAGGGGCCGCGCGCCTCCATTCACAAAATCGTCGTGAGCGTGAAAGGCGGCGGCATCAAGGCCGACGATGTGCGCGCGTTGGAAATGGTTCGCGAACGCGAAGGCGCGGAGATTGCCCTTTTCATTTCCATGGAAGAACCGACGCGCGGCATGGTCAAGGACGCCGCGAGCGCGGGCTTTTACGAAAGCGCCACCGGCAAGAAATATCCCCGCGTGCAGTTGCTGACGATTGAAGGTCTGCTCTCCGGCAAACAGCGCGCCGAGCATCCCGACCACGCGCCGGATTTGAACTTCAAGAAAGCCAGGGCGGAAAGCAACGCGGCGCAGAAACCATTGCTTTGACAATAGCCCAGCCATTTATGGCTGGGTAAAGCGTCCACCAAACCAAACCAGTCCCGTCAGGGACGGCAGACCATTTCTTTCGTCCCTGCCGGGACTAATTATTGGGATGGCATTTAAACCCAGCCTTGAAAGGCTGGGCTATTACCATTGAACCGGCGCGGATGCCTGACGCGAGTAATTGTGTGCCTGCTTTGAAAATAGCCCAGCCATTTATGGCTGGGTTCACGGTTCGGAAACACCACAAGTCCCGTCAGGGACGAAAGGTCCTTGCGGACGGCCACCACGTTGTCTGCCGTCCCTGCGGGACTTTGAAAATATGGGGCGGTTGCCCCAGCACTAAAGTGCTGGGCTATTTTCACAAAGCCAGCGGCAACGAAGGCGACGTGGTGCTGGACCCGTTCTGCGTTTTACGCCTTCACCGGCTTCAGCCTTGCGGCGAAGAAGGCGATTTCCCTTGCGAAGCTTTTCGGCGAGTCCGAGGCGTGGATCATGTTGAACAAAAACTGGTCGTCGCCCGGCTGCTGGAATTTCAGACGGTAGGGGGCGTTCGCCTCCACGGCGCCGGGGCAGAAATCCCCGCGAATGGTGCCGGGACCGGCCTGTGCCGGCCGCGTTGCGCCCACGGCCTTGCGAACCTTCCGGATGGCGTCTTCGCCGCGCAATTGGATGATCTTGACCGGGCCGTAGGCCATGTATTTCGACGTTCCTTCGATGCAGGGCGGCCTGTCACCGATTGACGGAAAATAAAACTCGCGCCACTTTTCCTCCGGCAAATTGTCCGGCCCGGCCAGCAGCGCCTCCGCGACGACGGTCAGTCCCAGCGCGCGCAGTCGCGCCTCGACCTGGCCGTTCAAGTTGCGCCAGAATGAATCCGGTTTGATGATGACCAGCGTGTCTTCCGTTTTGATTTCCGCCATGATGCCGTGGATTTAAGCCTTGAGGATGACTGGTTACTTCGTCAGATAATAATTCCGCGTGTATTCCTTGACCATGCGGTCAGTGGTGAATTGCGGCACGAGCGTCGTCATTGTGCGGCGGACGCGCTGGAGCCACTGGCGCGGGATGCCCTGGACGTCGCGGTTGTAAAACATCGGGACCACCTGCTCGGTGAGCACCCGGTAAAGGTTCGCGCTGTCCACGCGGTCCTGCTCGGCAATGTTGTCCGGGTGCGAATCCCCGCCGATGGCGAAGCCGTTTTCGCCGTTGTAGCCTTCGCGCCACCAGCCGTCGAGGATGCTCAAGTTCATGCAGCCGTGGCAGCTGCATTTCATGCCGCTGGTGCCGGAGGCTTCAAGCGGCCGGCGCGGATTGTTCAGCCAGATGTCGCAGCCGGCAACCATCTGCCGCGCGACATGGATGTCGTAGTTTTCGAGGAAGACCAGGTTGCCCGCGAGATCGCTGTGCTTGCTCAAATGGATGATCTGCTGGATGAATTTTTTTCCCTCGTCGTCGCGCGGATGGGCCTTGCCGGCGAAGATGAACTGCACCGGCCGGTGCTTGTCGTGCGCGAGCTTCACAATGTTGTCGAACTGCTGGAAAATGAGCGGCGCGCGTTTGTAGGTGGCGAAGCGGCGCGCGAACCCGATGGTCAGCGCGTCGGGATTCAGCAGGTGGTCGAACCGGATGAAATCGCCCTGCGTCACATGCTCGTTTTGGTAAAGCAGGCGGCGGCGCGCGAATTCAATCAGTTCCCGGCGCAGCCGGTAGCGCAATGCCCACAGCTCCTCGTCGGAAAGAAAATCTGGGTCCATCATCCGCTCCCAGAATTCGCATTTGTGAATGGTTGCGGCCCAGTCCATCCCGGCGCGGAGGCTCCAGACCGCCGTGTCTTCCGGCATGTCGTTCGTGGTGCCGCCCGTCAGTTTCTCGCGCCAGAACTGCCGCACCGAGCCTTTCATCCAGCCGAGCAGGTGGATGCCGTTGGTGATGTGGCCGATGGGAACCTTGTCCACCGGCACGTCCGGATACAGCGCCTGCCACATCTGGCGGCTGACCTGTCCGTGCAATTCGCTCACGGCGTTGGCCGCGCGCGACAGTTTCAGCGCCAGCACCGTCATGCAAAACGGCTCGTCGGTGTTTTGCGGATCCACGCGGCCCAGCCCCAGAATGTCCGTCCACGGCATGGGCAGCAGCGCGCGGTATCCGTGCAGCGCGTAATCCATCATCGCCGGCGAGAACCGGTCGTGTCCCGCCTCCACCGGCGTGTGCGTGGTGAAGAGACAGTGCGCCTTCGTCGCGGCCAGCGCATCGGGATAACTCTGCCCGCCCGCCATCTTCTCGCGCATCAGCTCCAGCGTGAGAAACGCCGCGTGGCCCTCGTTCATGTGGAACACCGAGGGCTGGATGCCGAGCGCGCGCAGCAGCCGCACGCCGCCGACGCCCAGCAAAATCTCCTGCATGATGCGCGTGGTGCTGTCGCCGCCATACACCCGCGAGGTGAGGTTGCGGAAATGCTCGTCGTTTTCCGGCAGGTTGGCGTCGAGCAGATAGACCGGCACGCGCCCGACGTTGACGCGCCAGGCTTGAAACGCCACGCTCTCCATGTTGACCTCGACGCTGCACACCAGCCGTTCGCCCTCGGCGTTCAGCACCGGTTCCAGCGGCACATTTTGCGGGTGAATCAGATTGTAGAACTCCGTCTGCCAGTTGTTTGTGTCAATCGCCTGCTGGAAATAGCCCTCGCGGTAAAACAGGCTGATGCCCACAAAGCCGAGGCCGAGGTCGCTCGCGGACTTTGTGTGGTCGCCGGACAGGATGCCGAGGCCGCCCGCGGAGATCGGCAGGGATTCGTGGAAGCCGAACTCGGCGGAGAAATAGGCGACCGGATTCTGGTGCAGGTCGGGCGCGTTTTTATGTCCCCAGGTGTTTTTTTCGTTGAGATACGTCTCAAAACTGTGCAGCACGGCGCGGGCGTGCGCCTGGAAGCCCGCCTCCTGTAAATGCACACGCAGCTCATAATCAGACACCTCGCGCAGGACGGCGACGGCGTTGTGAAACAGGTTCTGCCAGGCGCGCGGGGACAGCTCCTGAAACAAATCCTGCGCATCCTGGTTCCACGTCCACCACAGATTATGCGCCAGCTTGTTCAAGCCGGCGACCAGCTCGTTCAACTCCGCGCCCGACAGAGGTTTTCTTGTCATACGTTTTTAACAAAGCAACAACGATGCCATTGAAGTAACGGGATACGTGCGATTCCGCAATCAAATTTCGGGCCATATTGTGTTTTTTGTGGCAACTCAAGACTTGCCGTGATGAGGCTGGCATTTCCTTGCCGCCGTCCGTCTATGCAGCAATTTCAAGTTGCGTCCGTCGGTTGGGATGCTCCAAGGCGGCTGAAATGCACGGCAGGAGGTGCCACTATCGGACTTCTGTTTGTTTATCCAATCCGGGCCGTTTGCTTCTCGGAAAGAAACAGGTCGTAGCATTCCGGACAAATCTCATGCGAAGCCTCGTTGACCATTTTCAGTGAAATGAATGGCAGCGTTTGAATCGCTTCTTCGACTTCCATCCAGACATCCTGTCCCACGGGAATCCTCCGACACCAGGCGCACTGTCTCAACGCCCCGTCATAACGCAGGGCGGGGGTCTCACACATTTGGCCAAACAGGCTTGCGCCAGAGGCTGAAGTGGCGGCGGCAGATCCCCGATTGAATTCCTGGTTCAACATAGTCAGAAGTCCTAACGGCCAATCCGGACAATACTGAAGCGGTTTGTAGGACAAAGAAGAAAAACTTCAGCGGCAATAATTCATGGGACTCCATGGCCTTTGCCCATCGCGCCATCAAAACCGCCTGTGCGCAAAAACTGAATCGTCTGCCGGATGGCTTCACGGTTGCGCATGACGAACGGGTGCGCCGTGTGGATGACAATGTGGTCGCTCATGCCTGCCAGCCGGGTTCGTTCAACTGAAACCTTTCCATCGTCCCGGCCGGGAATGAGCAGGCTGTTGATCCAGTTGATGGACCGGTCGCCCGCGATGATGCCGACGGGAAAAGTTGCCGGGCCGAGCCGGTTGGGCGTGGAATTCGCGCCAGTGCCCAGTTCGCTTCCCGCCGGGCCGTTGATCCATTTGAAAAGAAACAGCCCGCCAAGCCTGTCCACCACCTCACTGCCCTGGTTTGGCGGCGCGAGCATGACCACACGCCCCAGCGATGGAATGGAATGGCGCGCGAGATAACTGCGAACCAGAATCCCGCCGAGCGAGTGCGTGACAAAATCAATCCTCACCGCGCCGTCCCGCCGGCAATCGGCGACGGCGTTGCCAATCGCGTCATCGGCAAGCTGCTGGACGGAAGCCGTGCGCGAGGGATAATCCACATTTTTCACCTGGTAGCCAGCTTCTGTCAGCGCGTGCTCCATCTTCGCCATCGAGCGGCTCGTGCGGCACAGGCCGTGCAGCAAAATGACTTCCTCCGGCGCGCTGAAGGCCGGTAAAGAAATTGCGACGGTGGCCATGAAAATTAAAATTCTCGAAAAATTCAAACTGTGAATTGATTCTGGCCAAACCGGGCGGCAAACGCGAAAAGAATTTTCGGAATCCCGTCGGGCTTTGGTTTTGTGGCAGCCGACGTGAGTCGGCTTATTATTTTCGGATGCGAGAGAAATTGGAGCGGACTCGCGTCCGCTGCGGCGCAGAATCAGGTGATGCGGTTTGCCTTCAACCCTTTCAGGACCGATCAAATTTTAATCTCTCAAGTTTTTCCGGATTATTCCGTTAAACAGGCAGACAGCATGGAAGGCTGTTACAGCGTAGCCCCGCATTGGGCTGGATTCACGGACGAATCTTATGGTCATCAATACAAACATCATGGCGCAAGCTGCGGCAAATCAGCTTGGCGCATCCTCGCAACGGCTTTCGCAATCCCTCGCCCGGCTCTCATCCGGCTCGAAGATCAACTCACCGGCGGATGACGCCGCGGGACTCGCGGTCTCGATGAACTTCACCGCGCAGATCGGCCGGACCAATGCCGCCAACGACAATGTCGCCAACGCCACTTCGTTCAGCCAGACGCAGGACGGC
>Ga0181516_10001404_pt1 | contig 18460 bp, 15 predicted proteins | sample PEATcosm2014_Bin_25_FD_121104 | JGI IMG/M metagenome (GOLD analysis project Ga0181516, IMG submission 121104) | Peatland microbial communities from MTU Mesocosm Facility, Houghton, MI, USA - PEATcosm2014_Bin01_10_metaG | ecosystem: Environmental > Terrestrial > Soil > Wetlands > Peat | place... | reverse complement strand
GGCGGCTGGTCGATTGCTTGCCGCCTACGTGTCCGGTCCTTTTCGTGGGCTTCCCGAGCCCGCGCGAGGGCGATGGCTGGGTACGGCCCATAAGACAGCAGCTTTTCCTAATCATTGAATTCATTGGACCAGCGCCGCAGTTTTCCCCATCCGGCTTGACGACTCAATAGAGCCCGCCGCCGTCGCTCAGCCGGCACTCATTCTTCCATGGGCTAGCGTGTTTCACTTCGAGCTCATTAAGCTTATTGATTTCCGTTGTTTATGATCCAAAAAAACGCCCACTGCTTGTACCCCCCGGTCAACTCCGGACACGGGTGGAAAGGGGTGGATGGGCGTGGACAGGATTTTTGATATTTTCAGTTATTATTTACAATTTCGGGCGGACCGGATTGGATAGATTTGGGCAGCCATGTCAGGTTAATGGCGGAGAGACTGGGATTCGAACCCAGGTTAGAGTTTCCCCTAAACACGCTTTCCAAGCGTGCGCCTTCAGCCACTCGGCCATCTCTCCACGCAGGGTGCCTACTTGAATTTAACACAATCGACGCGCCATCTTGCGTTGCGCCGACAACGCTCGCGACGCCCTTGGTGCGGGCCTCTATTCGAACTCGACGACCACCTGATTCACCTTAACGGAGTCGCCCTTGGCTACACGCACCCTCTTCACGTTTCCTGCCGCGTGCGCCGTAACATTAGTCTCCATCTTCATTGCTTCGAGCACCATGATGGGGTCGTTGGCCTCTACCGCCTGCCCCGGCTCGACGTTCACCTTGATGACAATTCCCGTGACGGGACTGCGACAGACTTTCTTCTCGTCGGCAGTTTCTTCGGCCGCTGGAGCCTGACTCGGTGCGGCGGCAGCGGCATGTGTCGGCCTTGGCGCGGCAGGAACCGGCTGGGAGGGCCCGTAATTTATCTGACGCTGTGTCGCGTCGTCTTCCAAGACTTCGACTTCAGCCTCGTACGTCTTTCCGTCAATTGAAATCTGAAGCTTCAAGTTACAATTTCCTTCCTTCGACAGTCTTTCGAGTCTCAGCTTCTCGCGCGTGGATCATGGGAGGAATGGACCAGCGCCCGTCCATGCTGAGACCAAGCACTCACGGCTTCACGCGGCAGCCTCACCATCTTTGCCGAGCGAATGCGGACCTTTTTACCCAGAAACGCAGTGACCGCCGCCGCAATCACAACCAGCATTTCGGGCGTCACTTCCTCATTCTCCATTTGAACCATTTGAGGCGCGGTAGAGGCCGGGGTTTCCACTTCAACCTCGGGAGCTGCAACCGCCTGCGATTCCGGAATCTTGCCGCGTTCCGCAATCTTGCCTTCGAGAGCCTTCAGTGCGCCGGCAAGCTCGTCCAACCGGCTTTCCATCGCTCGTTGCTGCGCTGAGGCAGCTTGGCGCAGCAGCACCCACAAGCCGACCGAGCACACCAAGCAGCCCGCTCCAACTAATACCGTAATGACTATAAAGTCCGCAGTATCCAATCCCACGCGCGGCTCCTCACTAGAGCGGAATCAATCCATGCTTCTTGCCGGGACGCATCTCCCGCTTGGTGTGCAGCGATTCAAGCGCGTCGGCAAGGTACTTCCTTGTCTCCGACGGCTCGATGATATCGTCCACCAGCCGCCTGCCTGCCGCGACATAAGGATTGGAAAACGTTTCGCGATACTCGCTGACCAGCTCCTGGCGGCGGGCTGCTTTGTCGGCCGCGGCATCGATCTCGCGCCGGAAGACGATCTCGGCCGCGCCCTCGGCTCCCATCACCGCGATCTCGGCCGTAGGCCAGGCGATCACGCGATCCGCGCCCAGATCCTTGCAGCACATCGCGATATACGCGCCGCCGTAAGCCTTGCGCAACACCACCGTAATCTTCGGGACCGTAGCAGACGAGTAGGCAAAGAGCAGCTTCGCGCCATGGCGGATGATGCCGCCGCGCTCCTGCTCGACGCCGGGAAGAAAACCCGGAACATCCACAAACGTAATCAGCGGAATATTGAAGGCATTGCAGAAGCGCACAAACCGCGCCGACTTGTCGGAGGCGTTGATGTCCAGCACTCCGGCCAGGCAATTTGGCTGGCTGGCGATGATGCCCACCGGCCGGCCTTGCAAGCGCCCGAAGCCGATTATGATGTTAGCCGCAAACTCCGGTTGAATCTCGAGAAAATCCTGATAGTCCACGACGCGAGAGATCACATCGCGCACGTCATAGACGGCTTTATTGTCGACCGGCACGATCCCGTTCAACTCCGGGTCGGACTCGAGCGGCAGATTGTAGTCCAAACGCGGCGGGTCATCCAGATTGTTTGAAGGCATAAAGCTCAATAGCCGCCTGCAAAGCTGCGCGGCGTCCTCGTCATCGCTCGCGATCAGGTGAACCACGCCCGAGCTCATCTGCGCGTGCGGGCCGCCCAACTCTTCATCGCTGACCACTTCGCCGGTTACCTGCTTGATCACCTTCGGCCCGGTGATGAACATGCGCGCCTGCGCCGTCTGAATCACGAAGTCGGTCAGCGCCGGGCTATAAACCGCGCCGCCTGCACATGGCCCGCAGATCAGCGAAATCTGCGGAACAACTCCGGATAACATGACATTGTTGTAGAAGACCCGGCCGTATCCAGCCAGGCTGTCGATGCCCTCTTGCACGCGCGCGCCGCCCGAGTCGTTCATGAAAACGAACGGGCTGCCCGTCTTCAGCGAGAGTTTCATCATGTCGACACATTTGTCGTTGTGCGTCTCGCCGGCCGACCCGCCGCCAACGGTAAAGTCCTGGCTCGCGAGATGTACCAGGCGCCCGTCGATCTGTGCACATCCGGTGACCACGCCGTCGGCGGGCATCTCCTTGCCGGCCATGCCGAAATAAGTCGAGCGATGCTGGGCAAAGAGCCCGATCTCCTGGAAGCTGCCTGTGTCGACCAGCCTCGCCACCCGCTCCCGCGCCGTCAGCTTGCCACTCGCATGCTGCTTATCGATGCGTTCCTGGCCGCCGCCGTCAACCAACTCTGCGCGCTTTGCATCGAGAGCCGCAACCTTCTCGGCCATTGTTTTCTTATCGCCTTGCTTCGCCATCCTTGCTCCTGAATCCGTTATCACAAATCTCTTCTATTTCTGCGGAGCCACGGTCACCAGGTGCTCCTTGCCGTTCAGCGTTATCACATAGCTCACTTTGGACTTGAGCGCATCTCCGCCGTTGGCCGGCTGAGCCTGCGGGACCGGCGAAGGCGCAGCCTCAGCCTTCACCGGAGCCTTGCCCAGATTCTTCCGCCCCTGGACGCGGCTCTCAAAGAACTTCGGCGCGACCTGCGGGAACATCGCATAGGTCAGTACATCCTCGTCGCTGCCATCTGCGCCCTTCAGCGCATTGGCCGCCGCGCTAAGGCTCTCCCACTCCGGCTTTTGCAGGTCGGCCGGGCGAACCGTAATCGCCGGCTTCTTCGCGTGCGCCTCGGCCTGCTTCAGCACATCGGGATCTTTCGGGCCAATCGTCGCGCCATAGTAGCCAAGCATCAGATCGGCAAACTCGCCGGTCAGCACCTTGTACTTGCCCATCAGCACATTGAAGACCGCCTGCGAGCCCACAATCTGGCTCGTCGGCGTTACCAGAGGCGGATAGCCCGAGTCCTTGCGAACCCTCGGCACCTCGGCCAGCACCTCTTGCAACCGGTCTCCCGCGCCCTGGCCCTTGAGTTGGCTCTCCATGTTGGAAATCATGCCGCCCGGAATCTGGCTCTTGAAGATCTCAGTATCCACGCCGGTGTTTTCGCTGAAAAACTCCTTGTAGCGCGGCCGGATGGTCGCAAAATGGTTCGAGATCTTCAGCACCCGCTCCAGATCCACACGAGTCTCGTAGCCTGTTCCCTCCAGCATCTCAATCAAGCTCTCGGTCGGGTTGTGTCCCGGCCCCAGCGAGAGCGAAGAGACCGAGGTATCCACGATGTCGCAGCCCGCTTCAATCGCCTTCATCAGCGAGACCATCGTCACGCCGGTCGTCGCGTGCGTGTGAACGTGAACCAGCGTCTCCGAGCCGCACCGCTTCTTGATCGCCGTCACCAGGTCGAAGGCAGGCTGCGGCCTCAGCAGCGCGGCCATGTCCTTAATGCAAATAGAGTCGCACCCCATCTCTCGCAACTGACAAGCCATCTCGGCAAAGGCCTCAACGGTATGCAGCGGGCTGATGGTATACGAGATGGTCCCCTGCGCGTGTTTGCCGGTCTTCTTCACGGCAGCGATGCTGGTCTTCAGATTGCGCGGGTCGTTGAGCGCGTCGAAGATGCGAAAGACGTCGATGCCGTTAGCGGCCGACTTCTCGACGAAGCGCTCGACAACGCTGTCCTCATAGTGCCGGTAGCCGAGCAGGTTTTGCCCGCGCAGCAGCATTTGAAGCCGCGACTTTGGCATCAGCTTGCGAAAGGTCCGCAGCCGCTCCCACGGGTCTTCATTGAGGAAGCGGATGCAGGAGTCGAAGGTCGCCCCGCCCCAGCACTCCACAGACCAGTAGCCGGCATTGTCAATGTCCTCACAGGCCGGAATCATGTCGTCCAGAGCCATGCGGGTGGCGAGCAGGCTTTGATGCGCGTCGCGCAGAACAAGTTCTGTGATTTCAACAATACGGCCCATCTGTGGCTCCCAAACCATAGAAATAGCCCAGCAACAGGCGTCCGGTGTCCATGACCAGTCGTTGGGCTTACGCAGGATTGCAACTAATCTTTCATCATACTATCGGAGCAGCAATCTGCCAAAACAACCAGAGCATTGTCGAACCGGCAAACGGTTGCTCGTTTCCAAAAATTGTAGATTCTTCCCGACCCGGCCGGGGCCCGGCAGGAACCCTGATTCCGCTCCCATTTTCCGACTTTTTTGGCGCAGGATTCGCCTCGGAAGCTCGGCGGCCAACTGGTAGGCAAATTTTACTTGATTAACAGCTCAGACTGCGCCTTAAAGACCTGGAAACGCGGGTTGTCTTGCTGATCGGTGACAGCCAGGCGTCAAAAACTGCATTGGAGCCGGTTCGCGAGGCATGAAACACCCTCTCCAGCCTTGATTCTCACCGGCTGTCATTTCCAGTCGAGGCGCAGCAGAGAGACAGATTCGCGAGGAAGGGCGGCGGAGGTCTCCACGCGGCCTTCTCGCACGTCGAGCCACTGAGGCGAAGTGAGAGGCTGAAGTTGCCCGGCTGCCTGGAGACGAGCGTACTGTTCGGTATCGGGGTGCTGCGGCGAACTCATCGCCTGCCACTCGGTGTAGGAGTTGCTGTGGTTTTCGTCGATGCGAAATTGCTGGAGCAATAGCCGGTGGACTTCGTTGGGGAGGCCTTGCACGGATATGACCACGGGCATCGGTGGCGCGGGGCTATTCACATCGTGGTAGTTCCAAAGCAGCACTGCGGCTGAGTGCGTGTCGCGGGTTGCCAGCGCATCGACATCCGATGCCATGCGAACGCCTGTGCCGATCAACGTATCGAGCGGAACGGCACCGCTGCTGCTGGCGCGAACGCGATCTCCAGACATCAGGCCGAGCATCCGGAACAGATTGAGGATCGGCTTGTCGATTCCGTTGGTCGCGAGCGATCGAAATCCCTCGAAGTAATCCTTGTCTTCAAACTCGAACGACCAGCTAAGCATGGCGGCGAGATTTACGGCGTGGCGATCCTGAAGTTCAAAGAGGGCCTTGATGGCTGCTGCCGTATATGCGGGGTAGAGGGTTCCATTTCGGTAGTTGTTGGCTGGGTTCACGCGCCAAGAACACGCAGCGCACCCTTCAGGATCGGCCTCGCTCAGGATGATGGGAAGGTGGCGGAATCGCGGAAAGGAGGCGATCAGCGCGAATCCGCGATCGACGTCTGTCAGTTCGCTCTTCAATCCCATGGTGACGCCGCCGTCCAGGAACGAAGGCGAGCCTTTCGCGTGGAAAGATACGAAGTCGAGTGGGACTGGGCCGCCGGTCGCGGCATTCGGTCCAGACTGAATATGCTGGAGAAAGTCGTGCAAAAAGGCATACGCCTTTTCGCCCCTTGGGCTGGTTGTTGCCGGACCGCCCACACGCGCGCCGGGTAGCGCTGCACGCACACCGGTGACGGCGTAATCGTACAGCCGGAAATAGTCCTCAGGCGTGGAGTGCCAGTAATCGATGTCGGGCTCATTCCATACTTCGAAATACCAGCAGAGAACCTCGTCGCGGCCGTAGCGCTGAACCAGATGCTCGGTGAGTACGCGGCAAAGCTCCTGCCATCGGGTGTAGTCCTTCGGTGGGTTGTTCGAAGCTCCGGATACGGTAGATCCAGGGTAGTGAACCTGGTACGGCTCGTGGCGATTCGGCAAGGTTGCGGCAAGGTCGCGTGGCATGAAGCCGAGTTCGACCATAGGACGGACCCCGTCCGCGTGCCAGGAATCGAAGATGTTGTCGATGATGGTGAAGTCATAGAAGGGATGGCCATTCGAATCTTCCGAATAGATGTTCGTGGAACTGAACTTAAGCTCCGGTTGGCCATTGCCCGAAGTGAGTAGATGATGGACACGGATATAAACAGGGACCGGGCTGAAATCGTGAAGCTCACGAAGAAGCTGTCGGCCGCGCGGCATGGTGGTGTAGTTGGCTTCGTCGTAACCGAACCACGCGTAGATGGGCGTGAAAGGGCCCGTGCGGGCATCGAGATCAACCTGGATTTGGACCGGTTTCTCTGCGGGCTGCGCAGAATTGGCTTGGGCTGCCGCGAAAGGGGCCAGTCCGGCCAGACCGATGAAAATACGAAGGATCAGGAATAGAGGTTTACGCATCCGACCTCGACGAGAATCTTAGCAGAAGCTCAACTCCGAAACCCGGGAAAGGACCAGCATGGCCGCGGTGGGGCCGGAGATCGGGGAGCCCGCTGTGACCTGCTGACCGCGGGACTTACACCCGCAAGAGTGCGCCCGTGCTGGGCGCACACGCACAAACGCGCATCCCGTCAATCGGAATGCGCGTTTGTGTTGAGCCTCGCACCGGCATCGCCGGTCAACGGGGAGTGAAGCTGTGCCCTATTCATCAAACGTCGTTGTTTTTGTCCGATGGGTGGAGTCCGCAAAACCCCATTACGACGTTTTGTTTTGTTGAACTTACAATTTTGTTTCTTGCCAGGTCGGATCCGCTTAACGGCCGTAGTGCGAAGCGTTCTTTGCTGTGAAACTGGCCCACTTCTCCGGCAGGTCGTCAGCGGCGAAGATGGCCGAAACCGGGCAGGCCGGGACGCAGGCGCCGCAGTCGATGCACTCGACCGGGTCGATGAACAACTGGTCGGAGTTGCCGAAACCGTCTTCGTCCTTCTTGGGGTGGATGCAATCGACAGGACAGGCGTCCACGCAGGCGGTGTCCTTGGTGCCGATACAGGGTTCTGCAATGACATATGCCATTCTGATTTCTCCAGGGGAACTCAACCTTCGACGCTGATAGTAGCACAGGACCCCAAAAGGCTGCGTCAAGCCCGCGCAAGTGCATTTTACGATGCGGGAATCAGGACAGCGCTCGCCGAACTGCCCCTACGGAAAATCAACCTGCAGATAGAAAAGCCGCCGATCGACAATCTAGCCGCCACTTTTCAAAGATAGTTTGTCGGCATACTCTTTGGGCGTTGGAATGGGCGCCAGATCCCGCCCGGCGAACATGTCGTCAAAAAAGCCCAGCAACTCAGCGTGAATCGACCCATTCGAGGCCAGAATCTCCCGGCTATCCAGCTTGAAGTGGCCGCCGGAGAAGTTCGTGACCTTCCCGCCAGCCTCCTCGACCAGCAAGATACCCGCCGACGTATCCCAGGGATTGAGGTTGAACTCCCAGAAGGCATCGAGGCGTCCGGCAGCGACATAGGCCAGGTCAAGCGCGGCTGAACCGGCCCGCCGCACTCCATGCGAGCGCAAGGTGAACTCCTGATAGAAGTGAATATTCGGGCTTGCGTGACGCTTGCGGCTGGGAAAGCCCGTGGCCACCAGCGCCTCGCACAACGCCTGAGCTCCCGAGACCCGCATCGGCTTGCCATTCAGCAGCGCGCCTCGTCCCTGTTCAGCGGTGAAGAGTTCGTCTCGCATGGGGTCAAAGATCACCGCGGCCACCAGCGTCCCATCTTGGTCCTGCCCTGCCCCGGCCGCGCGTTGCTCCAGACCGAGCGAGACGCAAAACTGCGGGAAGCCATGTGCAAAGTTGGTCGTCCCGTCGAGCGGATCCACGTACCAGCGGAACTCGCCCCCCATCCTGTCGCGCGTTCCCTCTTCGCCGAAGATTCCATGCTCGGGAAAGGTCTCCCCGAGACGCTCGCGGATCAGCTTCTCGGAGGTGCGGTCGGCCACGGTCACCAGATCCGCGTCACCCTTGTACTCGGTGGCAACGCCCTGCGTAAAGAACTCGCGCAGCCTTGCGCCGGCCTCGCGAGCAATCTTCGAGGCCGCTGGAACCCACATCCACTCCGCTGTCGTATTCGCCTCGCTCACGCCGAAGCACCATTGCCAGTACCGTTCAGTCCCAGCCCATTGGCCTTCGCGTTGCGTGGGGCCCGCTTACCCACTTCCGTAATCGTACGGATCTGGTGCTTATAGATGAAGAGATTCGGCTTGCCTTCGCGGGTCAGGCGCAGCATTCCGTCGTCGAAGTACTCGATCCATCCGCGCACCGTCTCGCCGTCGCGCAGCTTGATCTGTATGTTGACCTGGCGATCGCTGAGAGAGCGCAAGTAAAGAGCCTCCTGGCCTGTTTCACCGGGCGGAGGGGTCTTTGAGCGTCGGCGCGCGGATACGGGTGGGGTCATGAAGCCATTCTAGATGCAATCACCCAGAACAGCGAATGCGGAAGGTCAAATACCGATTCCGATGGGCTATTTGGCTCTAGCCGGTGGATCGGCAAAGTAGCCTGTGCGATGGCGGACGTTGAAGTCCTGTGCAGCTGCCCTTGGGATGGTCACCTGCACCCGGTGAAAACTCAGTCCTTTCACCTGGTTTTGGGGATAATACCCGAGCAGATATTGCGTGCGCAGATCTTCGCTGACTCGCGCAAAAGCCTTGTCGAGGCCACCGTCGTTGACGTAAAAGCTCTTGCCGCCCGTTTGCTCGGCGAGGGTGATGAGCGCGTGTTCGCCGCCCAGATCGCGACCAGCGCTGGCCTCGATCGGCACATCGATGATCGAGTAGATCATGACCTCGTTGCGAAGGGCCGCCTCCAGGGCTTTGGCATAGGTCGCATTGCTCGCGGTATCGTCTCCATCAGTCACCAGGATCAGCACCTTGCGACCTTCCTTTCCGCCCAGACGTTCCGCGCCCATGCAGGTCGCATCGTAAAGCGACGTGGCCCAGTCGCTGTGTAACTGGGCCAGGCCGCGATCGATCTGACTCACCTTGTTGGTGAAGGGCGTCAACTCATGCACTGTGGTGGCGAACTGCAAGAGGCTCATCTGGTCTTGCGAACGAAGCAAAGCGTGTGCGAATCGTCGCGCGGCATCCGCCTCCTCAGCCAAATCCTTGCGCACGCTGCCGCTGGTATCGATGGCCAGCGTCAGGTTCAAAGGCAGCTCCGACTGGCGCTCGAACACCGCGATCTCCTGGGGCCGCCCATCCTCGGATACGGCAAAGTCCTCGCGCGTCAGGCCGCCCACAATGGCCCCGTTGCGGTCGGTCACGTTCACAAAAACGTTTACCAGTTTCACGTCCATGTGCAGCGTGACCTGCTGCGCCGGCAGCGACAGGGGCACCGGGGACAACAGCAGAAAACTGCATGTAAGCTTGAACGGTCGACCTCTCTTGAAAGGGCACGACTTTAGTCGTGCCGCAAGGGCAGAGAAAAAAACACTGGGCTTTAGCCCCTGAGAAAAGAGGTTCCTTGCGGCGTACAATCCCCCGGTGACTAAAGCCGCGCATTTATTCACGGATTCGCCGGCACGGCTGAAGCCGTGCCCTTTCAAGGCTACGATTCGGCCAGGACTAGGACGCATGCGAACCCTCCTGCAAATCTAAAGCCATCCCGGCAGGAAACGGCTCTCCCGGCGCCCAGACGGCGCCATCCGCGAAGGTCTCCTTCTTCCAAATAGGCACGGTCGTCTTGAGCATATCGATGAGCCAGCGGCAGGCATCGAAGGCCTGGGCGCGGTGGGCTGATGCCACCACGATCAGCACGCTGGTCTCGCCCACATTGAGCCTGCCCAGACGGTGGATCATTGTCACGTGCCGCACTCCAAATTGTGTGCGCGCTTCCGCGGCAAGCTGGTTCATCTGCTTTTCGGCCATCTCCTCATAGGCCTCGTAGTCGAGATAGAGACTTTCCCGCCCGCGCGTATTGTTGCGTACGATGCCGTCGAAGACCACCACCGCGCCGTCTTCGCCACGCTTGGCTGATGCGATCCATTTCTCCGAGAGGATAGGCTCGGTGCACAGTGCGATCACTTGCCCGGCCGCACCGCTGCCGCCCGAGACCGGAGGCAGCAGACCCACCTCATCGCCTTCGCGCAGAGTTTGTGCCGGGTTTGCAAACTCAGCATTGACGCTTACCGCGATGCCGCGTAACGAGCCTTCGGACCGCCGCTCGCTCAGTTGCGCGAGCAACTCCGCCACCGTTGCGCCCTCGGGCAACTCGACCGTTGCCGCGCTTGCGCCCAACCAATCCTTCAACACGCCAAAGCAGAGAACGCGCACCCGAATCATAGAGAAAGAGAATACCGCCTGCCGGTTAGACGTGGCACACTGCATTCAGTCGGTGCGCGCGCTCGATCAGGAAAACTTGTAGAGAAACCCCGACGGCGTACCCCAGAGGTTCCGCGACCGGTCCTCGTAAAAGACGCTGAATTCAATGCCGGCAATGTCGTAGTCGAACAGAGGCACCCGGTCGAAGGTGTAATCGCCGCTGATCGAGTACTCGTCGCCGCCGCAATCGATCATCAGCGTGTCTTCGGCAGAGAGCCTCTCAGGATGCGTCAGCAGGATACAAGCCACGGCAAAGACCCCCGCACCGAACTCATTACCGGCCATCCTCACGCGGGCGCGACGGGCCGAGCAACCGCGATGCCTCATGCCGGCCTGCGCTGCCACCACCAGAATGTCATGCCCTTGCTGCTGATCGGCAAGAATTCGCGCCGCGAGCTTGGAGCGCTCTGATTGGCGCAGATAGGTCGGGCCGAGGCGGCCGGCGATGCGGTTTTGGAATTTCCGCCTCTTTCCCAGAACATCCAGCACCATTTCCACGGCCTCGTTATAGGTCGGCGCCAACGCCTCCCAGCGCGGAATCGCAAACCACGCCTCCGCGCCCTCCAGCAGAGACTTGCGCGCGAGTTTTTCCTGGCAACTGCCCAGCATCGGAAAGAATTTCTTCAACTCTGTAACCTGGGCCTCAATCGGTCGAACACGGTAGGTGGGAGGATAGACGCGGTTCGAGCCGACCTCTTCGTCCAAATACTTGTTGCTCACCGTGTGGCGCTGGATAATCTCCACGACCGAATCGGCGACTTCGGTTTTGAGCTTCTTGCCCATCTCCAGCACCGACTGTGCGCTGTGCCGGTCCAATTGCTCGATCGCCGCCCCATAGGCTGTCTGGATCGCGTCACCGAGGAACTCCATGAGCTGGGTGTTCTGGCTTTCAGTGGTGTTTCCAGAAAGATGCAACGGAGTGATAAGAGAAGTTGTCGCCATAATCACCGCTTCTTGCGCAACTTCGCGCAGTGGATTCTATGGCCTTCATCGGCGAAGACGAAGCTTTCAGCAGCCCAAAAAACCGGAAGTTGCCCATTTTTGTATTAGGCGCTGAACTCGGGCTACAAAGGAATGCGAAGCGCCTCAGGTTGTGGGACGCGATCACCGCCAGCGACTGCTTCATGATGAAAGAACTGGAACGATCATCGGCCTTCCAATGACTCTTTGCATTCCGAATGGATCAGCCACGCGAAGATCACTTTTGAGCTTGCGGCAATTCGGTCAGTGCGAAGTTGTGCATCACCGCGATCTGCCATTTCTCCTCGTTCCTCACCATGACGAAGTTCAATAGTCCCTTACGCAAAGGACGTGGATTTCCCGCGGTATCCGTTGCCCCGGTCATCTCTCTCCTCAGAGCGCAACCGGCAGCAGAAGGGCAACGCATTACACGCCTATCTTCAGCATGAACCCCTTCCATATGCTGGCAGTTTAGCTCAGCCCCCTGGCAAGCTCGGCGAAATTGGCCTTGCTTATCGAACGGCCCATTCCTTCGCCGCAAGCTCCGCCACTTCACCCGGCTGCGCATCCGGCTTTGCCTTCAAGAGTGGCAAAGCCACACCCAGCACATCTTCGATTCGGCTCGCGTAGTGAATCGTGACGCCCTCGATCAGCTCCGGCGTCAAATCCTCTTCCACATCCTGCTTGTTCTCGGCAGGCAGGATGATTGTCTGGATTCCAGCCCTCCGCGCGGCCAGGAACTTCTCCTTGATGCCGCCGACAGGCAGTACATTCCCGCTGAGTGTGATCTCGCCGGTCATCGCGGTCAGCGGCAATACCGGCGTATCAGTCAATAGAGAAACCAGCACCGTCGCCATGGTCACGCCGGCAGAGGGACCGTCTTTGGGAATCGCACCAGCCGGGACGTGTATGTGCAGGTCGATCTCCTTGGTAAAGTCCTCGGCCAAGCCAAGGCTGGCGGCATTAGACCGCACCCAGGTCAGCGCGGCCTGCATCGACTCCTGCATCACCTCGCCGATCTGTCCCGTCATGGCGAAGTTTCCCTTCCCCTTCATCTTGTTGGCTTCGATGAAGAGGATGTCGCCGCCGGCCGGCGTCCAGGCCAGACCAACAGCGACTCCGGGGCGCTTTACGCGCTCGGCGACCTCGGTGTCCACACGCACCTGGATGCCACCTAAGAATTCCTTCAGCGTCTCGCGAGTCACGATGAGCTTTTCCGTCTTACCCTCGACCACGCGCCTCGCCTGCTTGCGGCAGACGGTCCCGATTGTCTGCTCCAACTTGCGCACGCCAGCCTCGCGCGTGTAGTGGCGCACGATCTGCCGCACCGCGTCCTCGGGAAACTCAATCTGCTCGGGCGTGATGCCGTTCTCCTTGATCTGCCTGGGGATCAGGTAGCGAAAAGCAATATGCTTCTTCTCCTCCTCGCTGTAGCCCTGCAACGGAATCAATTCCATCCTATCCAGCAGAGGCGGGGGAACCGTGTCCAGCATGTTGGCAGTACAGATGAACAGCGTCTTCGACAAGTCAAAGGGCACGTCGAGGTAGTTGTCGCGGAATGTGTTGTTCTGCTCCGGATCGAGCGTCTCCAGAAGAGCCGACGCCGGGTCGCCGCGGAAGTCGCGGCCCAGCTTGTCGATCTCGTCGAGCATGATCACCGGGTCGTTGGTCTCGGCCCTGCGAATGCTCTGGATGATCTGTCCGGGCAGCGCGCCGATGTAGGTGCGCCGATGACCGCGAATCTCCGCCTCGTCGTGCATGCCGCCCAGCGAGATGCGCTGGAACTTGCGGCCCAGCGCCCGAGCGATGGAGCGGCCAAGGCTCGTCTTGCCCACGCCCGGAGGACCGACGAAGCAGAGGATCGGCCCCTTCATATCCGGCTTCAACTCGAGAACGCTCAGATAGTCGAGGATGCGGTCCTTCACCTTTTTCAGTTCGTAGTGATCCTCGTCCAGGATCTCCTTGGCCTTTTTGATGTCGATCTTCGAACCGGAGCTTTTTGCCCACGGCAGCAGCGCAAGCCATTCGATGTAATTGCGAGTCAAGGAATAGTCGGCGGCCATCGGAGACATGCGCGAAAGGCGCGCCAGTTCCTTTAGAGCCTCTTTCTTCACATCCTCAGGCATCCCGGCAGCGTCGATCTTCTGACGCAGTTCGTCGGTTTCGCGCTGGCCCTCGTCTTGCTCGCCCAGCTCCTTTTGGATCGCCTTGAGTTGCTCACGCAGGTAGTAGTCGCGCTGCGACTGCTGCACCTGGTCCTGCACCTCGCTCTGGATCTTGGTGCGTAACTGTTGCACTTCGATTTCTTTTGCCAGGTGCTTGTTCAGCAACTCCAACCGCGTTCCGATGCTGGGGGTGTGCAGCAATTGCTGTTTGTCGTCGGTGGTTAGGAAGGGTAGCGACGAAGCCACGAAATCTACCAGCCGGCTCGGTTCTTCGATGTTGGCCGCGATCGTTCTCAACTCATCGGAGAGCGTCGGCGATTCAGCGACGATCTGCTGGAACTGGGAAATCACATTCCGTACCAGCGCTTCGTCGCCAGGTGTAGCCGGCGCTTCCGTGTCCTCTAGAACCTCGACCTCGGCCACCATGAAGGGCTCGGTTTGCGCATAGCGCACCAGGCGCACCCGCTCGACGCCCTCGGTAAAGACGAAGCGGCTCTGGTTGGGCATGCGAACGATTTTGTGTACTGTGGCCAAAGTTCCCACCGTGTGCATGTCGGCCGGTTTAGGCGAATCCAGCCGCGGGTCCAGTTGGGCTACCACCACGATGGCGCGATCCTCACCCAGAGACTCGATGAGCTGGATGGAGCTCTCCCGTCCCACGGTCAGCGGCAGCACAGCGTGGGGAAAGAGCACCGTATCCCGGACCGGCAAGACAGCAACCTTCCGCACGCCGGATGCGACCTTTTTGTTGAGGTTCTTGGAGGAGAGTAGGATAGGTGATTGATTCGACATTGAGTGTCCTCGTGTCAACTTATCTTCATTAGACCACGCAGACTTCAAAAAGTTTCAGGGAAAATCTTCTCTCGTCAGTCCTTTGTCCATCTCATCGCAATCATCGTGAACCTACGGTTACGCGAGAGCTGCAGTTCCCGGCCGTAGCAGTAGTTCCAATCTGCCTCTACAAGGAGCCTGGAACATCTTGAAGCGCAACGCTATCCGTGGAGCGAATGAGCGGCCAGAGACCTGATGTACGAGGTACCTTGCAGTTCGGTCTGGATACACCGCCGCTGGAAGGGTCTATCGGCCAAAGCACTGGAAAAGTGAGGAAGGAGATCACCTGAAGTGCATCGCCGGAGCTCACTCTGAAGTGTCCACCGCTTCGCGGGAGCCGCCCTCACTCCAAATGGCATCTTCAATCTGTTCCCGCAACTCGTTCGGCGGTTCCACCGCGGGGAAGAGCTCTCGTGCGGCCTTGGCAATGGCCTCCGCGTCATCCAACAGTTTGCGACAGCGCTCGCAGTTCTTTAGATGCGGATCGGCCGCAAAGAGATCTGAAACGACCAGTTCCGGAAGCCCGGCCTGGAACTATTGGCAGGAGATGGTGTCGGAGTCATTGGTCATCGCCGCTTCTGCTGCCGGGGGAGTGCTCGCTGGGTATTGCGCAACTTGAGCTGCGCCAGGTGCAGTTTCAACTTGATGTTGCCGATTGTGCAATCGGGCATGAAAGCGATCTCTGCGGAGTCGTAGCCCTCGATGTCGCGAAGGATAAAGACCAGACGATACCCGGCCGGGAGCTGATCGACTGCGCGCTCCAGGGCCAGACGGTCCACGGAGCCGGACCATGTAATATTCATCGCGCCAAAGCCACGCTCGTGCTTCCTTTAGCAACGGGCGCCGTGGCTTCATCCATCGAGATCAGCGACAGGCCTTTCTCTCTCAGGTGCGTCAGTACAACGTTGATTGCCAGCCGATGCAGCCAGGTAGAAGACGCGGAGTCTCCCCGAAAGGAGGGAATCTCCCGGTGCAGTTGAAGAAAGCTCTCCTGAGCAAGGTCTTCAGCCTCGGCCGGATTGCCCACCGTGCGCACACAAAGTGAATGGATGCGCTTTTTTGGAGACAATAAGACCGGGCAAATGCGATTTGATCGCCCGCCCTGACTTAAGCAGGGAGATCGATTTCGGCTAGATGAGTAGGAGCCGCGGGCGCCGACGTAACATCCTGGGGCACAGCAGCCTGTTTCCCAGCCCTCTGTCCCCAGGCACTAAGCCCGGATGAGGCTCCGGCGAGTGCGCATTGTACGAAAAATCGGGCATATGATTTCTTTGGGGAGGACGACTCCCCAACCCTCAGCTGCTGCACTGGCCGCTATTCGTCGTTAGTATAGGGGAATACAGATTTTGGGTTCAGGAATCGTCTAAAGTGTGGGCGGCGGCAGGAATCACAGAACACTCACTGCTGCCCCTGGTCCTGTTGGGAGAAGAGATCTTGAGGGAAATGCCGGGGTCCCCAGTGGCGGGTCTTCACCGATGGGGGGAAAGACTGAAATGGCAGGGCGGCAAGCGGTCCGGGCACGGCATATTCCTGGCCTGCCTCCTTGCCTTCGGTGTCTTCGGCGAAATCGATGGCTGGAGCGAAAGCCTCTCAAATAGTGACGGTATCCCCGCGGCTGAGACCGATCCGTCAGCGCAGCCTCCTTCTGATCCCCTTGCGAAATTGGAGGGCCTGTCTGTTCGGAGTATCTCCTTCGAGGGAGTTTCCGTCGAGCGACTCGTTCCTCTCTCCGGCCATCTGGCTCAGGCCGAGGGAGTTCCCTTAAATCCTGACGCTCTGAAGAAGAGCCTTCACCAGCTCTTTGCGACCGGCCTTTTTGAGACCATGGACGTGGAGGGCGTTCCCGACGGAGACGGTGTGGCACTGGTTTTCCGCGGGACGCCACGCAGCTTCATCGGAGCAATCAGCGTGGACGGCGCCAAGGGTTCAGCCTTGAACACCCAACTCGAACGAGCAAGCCAACTCGCTCCCGGCGCCCGCTTCACTCAAGCCAAACTAGAACAGGCTCTGGAGCAGATGCGCGACATGCTGGCTCGCAACGGATTCCACGAGCCGGTCATCACCCATACATTGACCGCCCGTCCAGAGGAGCAACTGGTCGACATTGCATTCCATGTGGTTTCAGGCCCACAGGCGCGCGTGGGCGCCGTCTCAGTCAAGGGCGACTCTGAAATGAGCGTGGACGATTTTCGCCGTTATGGGCGCCTGCGCGCAGGTTCGCACGTGGACGGCGAGACCGGCGACAGGGCTTTAGCCGGAGTATTGAAGGTCTACCAGGGCGAACAGCGGCTGGAAGCTGAAATCAAGATCGAGTCCCAGGAATATGCTCCACAGACTCAAGTGGACAACTTCCAGTTCTCTGCCAACCGGGGCCCCATTGTAAAGTTGCTGGTACAGGGAGCCGGCATCGGACAGGACCGGCTCAAGCGGCTCATTCCAATCTTTGAGGAGGGCAGCGTCGACGAGGACCTGCTCAACGAAGGCAATCGCCGGCTGCGCAACTACTATCAGAGGCTGGGCTACTTCGATGTCAAAGTGGAGCATGAACGGCAGTCCGCGACCGCCGAGCAGGTGACGATTCTCTACAAGGTCCAGTTGGGGCCGAGGAGGCGCGTCGAGCGAGTTTCTTTCGAAGGCAACCGCTACTTCGACGCCGGCACCCTGAGGCAACTGCTCAGCGTGCACGCAGCCGATACCCTCGATCGCCACGGTGCCTATTCGCAGGCCCTGGTCTCTGCCGATATCAACGCGTTGCAGGCCGTCTACCAGAACAACGGCTTCTCCAGCGTCAAAGTGACCTCCGAAACCAACGCGATCGAGACCGCAACCGACACGGCCCAGCCCACCGGCCGCACGCGGCCGGCACGCGCTTCAAGAACAACCCCGCTGACTGTGGTCTATCACATCGAAGAGGGCCAGCAACTGCGGGTAGGGTCGGTGCGCCTGGAGGGAAACGAGCACGTGGATGCGGCCAAGCTAACTCCGCAAATGAACTCGGTCGCCGGTCAACTGCTCTCCCCCGAAAACCTGGCGGGAGACCGTGACGCCCTGCTAACAGATTACCTGAGCCGTGGATTTGACCAGGTTCAGGTGGCCGTGACCCAGCAGGTGGAACAAGCTGACTCAAGCAAGGTTGACGTGGTCTTCCGCATCGTCGAGGGGCGGCAGATCTTTGTTCGCAAGGTGCTCTTGACCGGTTTGCATTTCACCCGCCCGGAGACGGTTGCCAAGGCGATTACTTTGCATCCTGGCGACCCGCTCAACCAGACCGCATTGCAGGACACCCAACGCAACCTCTACGACTTCGCCCTTTTCAGTGAGGTCGATACGGCCATTGAGAACCCCACCGGAGATGAGACCCACAAGACCGTGCTTTTGCAGGCCTCCGAAGCGCGCCGCTGGGCCTTGACTCTTGGCTTCGGTCTCGAGGCCCAGACGGGAAATCCGCAGAATAACTGCGCCAGCGCCATCATCGCTGGCGGCATCGCATGCAATCCAAACGGCAAAACCGGAGTCAGCCCACGAGTTCTCGCCGACCTGACACGCAACAATCTTTTCGGACGCGAGCAATCAGTTTCATTGCGCGGAAACTATGGACTGCTGGAACAGAAGATCGACCTCCTCTACCAGAACCCGCACTTCGAGGGCCACCGGAACTTCGGCCTGACTTTCTCCGCCGGTTATGCGAATAGCCTGGACGTCTCGACTTATGTCGCATCCAAGCTCGAAGGCGGAATTCGGTGGACCGAACACTTCGATTCACCAGGCTCGCGGATCTCCAAGGCAAACACGTTGGTCTACGAATTCAGCTTCCGTCG
>Ga0181516_10001403_pt1 | contig 18462 bp, 20 predicted proteins | sample PEATcosm2014_Bin_25_FD_121104 | JGI IMG/M metagenome (GOLD analysis project Ga0181516, IMG submission 121104) | Peatland microbial communities from MTU Mesocosm Facility, Houghton, MI, USA - PEATcosm2014_Bin01_10_metaG | ecosystem: Environmental > Terrestrial > Soil > Wetlands > Peat | place... | reverse complement strand
CTTTGCTTTGCGCAATTCATTACACTGGTGACTGAATGCCTGTACAAATAGCAATTCCCGAACCAACCAGCACGGACCACGCTTACAACGAGAGGGCGTTGCCACAGTATCTTTCCGCGCTCCGTGCTGCCGGGGCAACGCCGGTGGTGGTGGCGTTGCATGAGCGCCAGGATCGAGTGGCCCGGCTGCTCTCGACCGTTCAAGGAGTGCTTCTGCCAGGGAGCGGCTTCGATGTCGATCCGGAACGCTATGGCGAGCAGCGGATTCCCGAGTGCGCCGCGCCCGATCCGGGCCGCACTGCCGTAGACGAGCTTCTACTACAGGACGCCTTCAACCTGCGCAAGCCTATTCTGGGCATCTGCGCCGGCACGCAGAGTTTGAACGTGTGGCGCAACGGAACGCTGATCCAGGATCTGCAGACGGAAGTTAACCATCGGCCAGGGCGCGAGGTGGTGGAGGCGCATCCGGTTCGAATTTCGTCAGGGTCGAGACTGAGCGGCCTGGTTCCAGCGAAGACCACAGGCGGACTACATGTGAACTCAAGCCACCACCAGGCAATTAAAGCTGTGGGCGACAATTTGCGCGTGGTTGCGGTGTCGCCCGCGGACGGGGTTGTGGAAGCGGTTGAGCTGGACGAGCCGGATCACTTTGTGGTCGCGGTGCAATGGCACCCCGAACGGACGTACGCACAGAGCGAGTTTTCGCGGGCGATCTTTGCGGCGTTTGTGGAGGCGGCTTCGGCATGGCAGCCGGGCGAGAATCGGGTCGAAAATGAAGGACCGGCTGTCCAGAGATGAGCAATGGCGCAAGTGCGCGGCTGAATGTGTTGCTGGAAGACGCCGGTCTTACGCCTTTGAGCGACAAGCTAGGCGGGCGATTTGAAGACTATCTAGCGCTCTTGCTCCGCTGGAATGCTCGAGTCAACCTGACCGCCATCCGCGATGAAGAGGGGATCCTGTCCCGGCATTTTGTCGAGTCGATTGCATGTGCCCGGACGCTGCCGGTGGGCATTGGAACGCTGCTGGACTTTGGATCGGGCGCGGGGCTGCCGGGGATCCCGATAGCGCTCTGTCGGCCGGAGATTGCAGTGACCCTGGCGGAGTCGCAGGGGAAGAAGGCGGCATTTCTTCAGGAGGCGATCCGGACTCTGGGGATCTCAGTAAAAGTCCATGCGCAGCGGGCGGAGTTGTTGTCGGAATCGTTCGATTGCGTAGTGATGCGGGCAGTGGACCGGATGGAGCTAGCGATTCACTCGGCTGCGCGGTTGGTTCGGACCGATGGGTGGTTGGCACTGATGACTACGATCAGTGAGCTTGGCGCAGTACGCGCGGCGGCCGGTGGAAAGTTCTCATGGGTCGAGCCGGTTCAATTTCCCGGCGGGATGGAGCGGGTGCTGTCGATTGGAAGTCTGCATGGGGTAGGTGGATAGTTTGCGTTATGCGACAGTGCGGAGAGCGTTAGAGGCGGTCAGATGTTCCACGTGGAACATGGGTAAGGTTGGATCAGACGAGGAATTGTTCCACGTGGAACATGGATGTCGAAACGGGGATGTGGGGTAAGGATATCGAATGGCGACCGCCGGCTCCCTTATTGGGAAGAGATTCGGAACGGGATATCTCCCTGCAGGGACTCATTTACGGCTCAAGAATCCGTGAGTTTTCCACCATTGACCCATTTTTGCCGTCGCGGCGGACCTTTCATGCCGAATCATCAGAAGCCTTTACCAGTCAAGCGCTTGCTCCGGGTCTTCAAGCATCCGAAAAAGTCGCTTTCCACAACTTCGCCCCGTTCTCCACAGTCAACTAGCTTACTGGAAAACTGCCTGGCGTTTTACTCTTGAATGCCATGGGCAAGATTCTCGGTGTCGTCAATCAAAAGGGCGGAGTAGGCAAAACGACTACCGCGATCAACCTGTCAGCCTCCTTGGCCCTTCAAGGGCTCAAGACGCTCCTGGTGGACTGCGATCCGCAGGCCAACGCATCTTCCGGCCTCGGCGTTCAGCGCGACGACAACCGGCACTCCATCTACGACGTCCTCATGGGCCATTGCCCTGCCGAGCAAGTGATTCTGCCCACGGAAATTGAATGTCTTGGGCTGCTGCCCGGTTCCAACAACCTCATCGGCGCGAACCTTGAGTTGGCAGCCGCGGACGACCGCGCTCTGCGCTTGCGGCAAGCGCTTGCGCCGATCAAGGAAAGCTATGACTTGATCATTCTGGATTGCCCGCCCGCGCTGGACCTGCTCACGCTCAATGTCCTTTCTGCTGCCGAGTCCCTGCTGGTGCCGATGCAGGCGGAATACTTCGCCCTCGAAGGCGTCTCGGAGCTGATCTCGACGCTCGAGCGGGTGCGCGCCAGCTTCAACCCCGAGCTCACCATTGAAGGCGTGCTGCTGACGATGTACGACGAGCGAACCAACCTGGCTCAGCAGGTGACCGAAACCCTGCGCGAGTACTTCAAAGATCGGCTTTACCGTACCGTGATCCCGCGAAACGTTAGGCTGGCGGAGGCGCCAAGTCATGGCAAGCCGGTGGCCCTGTACGATCCGCGTTCTCGCGGAACCGAGGCGTACTTCGAATTGGCGGGGGAGTTTATGGCGCGCAATCAAATTGAGACGCCAAGAAGTGAGGCGCGTAAGGAAGCGGTCTCAGTCAGACCGGAGACCAACGTGCACTTCTTGCCGCACTCGTGAGCGACAGCCGCAGAACGCATCCACAGGCTCAATGAATCGGCAATCTATCATTCAAAAGGACCTGGCTTTAGACCAGGATAGAGGAGTTTAGAACAATGAACACCGCTGCACTCGACCCCAAACGCCGCGCTCTGGGCAAGGGACTGGACTCACTTCTTCCGCGGGTGCAAACCCCTGCCTCGCCGGAGGCCGAAGGCGGCCGGCCGCGCGAGATTCCGGTTGACCAGATCGACCGGAATCCTTTCCAGACTCGTTCGCATATGAACGACGAGCACCTGGCTGAGCTGGCGGCGTCGATCACTGCCAATGGGGTGGTGCAGCCGGTGCTGGTGCGTCCGCAGGCCAATGGGCGCTTCCAACTGATCGCCGGAGAGCGGCGCTGGCGCGCTTCGCAACTTGCCGGCAAGACTACGATTCCGGCGATTTTGCGGCAAGTCTCAGACGAGCAGGCGATGGAGATCACCATCGTAGAAAACCTGCAGCGCGCCGACCTGAACCCCATGGAGCAGGCGCGAGCCTTTGAGCGACTGGGGCGCGAGTTCCATATGACCCAGGAGCAGATGGCGCAGCGCACTGGCAAGGATCGTGCGACGGTGGCCAATTTTCTCCGCCTGCTTAGGCTGCCAGCCAGTGTGCAGGCTCGGGTCGAGACCGGGGAGCTGAGCTTTGGCCACGCGCGAACGCTGTTGGCCTTTGAACATGCCGAGGAGATGGAAAAGGCGGCGCAGAAGGTGCTATCTCTTTCGCTTTCTGTTCGCCAGACAGAGACCTACGTGCAGGGGCTACTCCACCCGGAGAAACCTTTTAAGAAGCCGGCAAAGGCTGAGCTTCCCATCGACCCCAACATCCGCGAAGTCCAGGAACGGCTTCAGCGCGCGCTTGGTCTGAAGGTCAACATCGAAGACCACAACGGCCGCGGTAAGGTGATTATTGAATACGCCAAACTGGAAGACTTCGATGCTCTGCTGGAGACGCTGGCGGGGGAGTAAATGCGAGGCTGGCCAGCTGCTTTCCGATGCAGAAGGCAAACAACTCGCGAATCGCCAATATCCATACCGGCTTCAGAGAATACCCGTAATTCTTGGGTGCGTAGCCAGCTTGATCTTGGCATGCCTAAGCGTCGAGGGACGCGATACCAGCAAGCATGACGGGGGCGCGGTCAGGGAATTCGGCGATGATGGAGAGTTTGCCGCCCATAGCTTCGATTGAACGGCGGAGCGTCGAGATATGCATATCGGTACGCTTCTCAATCTCGGAGATTTGCTTCTGGGCGACGCCAAGGTCTTTCGCCAAGCTGACCTGGGTCATTTGTCGCGCACGCCTTAATTCCTGCAAGGTCATTTCTTCCGCAATGAGCGCGGTCGCGCGCTTTTCGATCTTGCGCCGGCGGCTCGCCGGCAGGCTCTTGATGATGTCGTTGATATTTCGGGCCATAAGCTACTTCCCCTCCTTCTTGATGCGCTCCAGGTGTGCATCGAACCTCCGATCGGCCTTGCGGATCAGCTCGCGATAAAACCGCTTCCGGCTGCCGCCTGACTTATCCCCGGCAACGAGCAAAATCGCCCGGCGTTTGGGATCGAACGCGAAGGCGATGCGCTAGACACCTCCGCCCGCGCCAAAGCGCAGCTCCTTCATATTGGCATGCCGCGAATCCTTGAGCGTATCCACACGCGGCCGTCCCAAACCCGGACCGGAATGCTGGAGCAGGCGCGTAATGGCCAAGGCCTCGTCCTGCACGTCCTGCGGCAGAGCAAAAAATTCGGGCTCGAACTCGTCGCCAATCTGTACCACCCATTCCATGTTCACTATACCCCCCAAGGTATATACTGTCAAGAGTATAATGGCGACATGTTAGCTTCAATGCCGATTTCACAATGCAATCGGACTGCCTTGGAAGCCGGCCTACTTCCCAATGCAGAAGCTGGAGAAGATTAGATTCAACACGTCGTTGGGGGTGGTTTGGCCGGTGAGGGAGTCGAGGGCCCATAACGCGCGATAGAGGTCGAGCAGGATCATCTCGTGGGGGATCGAGTCTGCATTGGCTCGTGCGGCGTCGGCAAGGGCGGCGATAGTGGTGGTGATTGCCTGGTGATGACGAACGCTGGTGAGGATGCCGGGTTCGGCGGCGGCGCCTCCGGTGGCCAGGGTCAGAATGCGCTCGCGGAGAGCGGGGATTCCCTCGCCGGTGAGCGCGGATGTTAAGAGGGCGGGAACGCCGTCAAGCTTGTTCTCCGACGGCAAAGCATCCACCGAATCCTGCCTGAGGTCGCATTTGTTGATGGCGATGAGCGCGGGGCGGCCCTGGACCGCCGACAGCAATCGATGCTCCTCATCGTTGAGCGGTTGAGTAGCGTCGAGAACCACCAGTATCAGCGCGGCGTCGGCCAGCGCCTCGCGGCTGCGGGCGATGCCCAACTGCTCCACTTCTTCGTGGCTCTCGCGCAAGCCGGCCGTATCGACGAGTTCCAGTGGGATGCCACCGAGGGAGATGCGCTCGGTTACCAGGTCGCGCGTGGTGCCGGGGGTCGCGGTCACGATGGCGCGGTCGCGTTCGACCAGCCTGTTGAAGAGCGAGCTCTTGCCAGCGTTGGGACGGCCGACGATGGCCAGCGTCAGGCCGTCGTGGACGATGCGGCCGCGGGCATACGAAGCTTCAAGCGCGGCCAGCGGCGGGGTGAGCTCGTTGATGCGCCGGTCGATCTCCTCGGCAGGCGCGACGTCGATGTCGTCTTCGGCAAAGTCGATGCCGGCTTCGAGAAGCGCGATCAGTTCCAGCAGGGATTGTTTGACGGGGGCAACGCGGCGGCTGAGCGCGCCGCCCATCTGGCCCGCGGCCTGGCGCGCCTGGGTCAGCGTTTGCGCCTCGATCAGGTCGCGAACCGCTTCAGCCTGAGTGAGGTCGAGACGGCCGGAAAGGAAGGCGCGCTGGGTAAACTCGCCGGGCTCGGCCAGGCGTGCGCCCAGATCGAGCGCCCGCCGCAAAAGCAGCTCAAGCACCACGGGCGAGCCATGCGCGGCGATTTCGACTACGTCTTCCGCGGTGTAGGAATTCGGCGTCGCAAAAAAGGTGACGATGGCTTCGTCAATACGCGCAGAGCCGTCGCGCGCATCGCCGCCGGCCTCATCGAATACGTCCGCAAGGCGCGCGCGGCTGTGCTCCAGCGGATGATGCAGCCTCACCAACTGCGCAGCGATGGAACAGGCCTCTGGCCCGCTGAGACGCACAATGCCGATGCCGCCTCGACCTGGAGGGGTGGAAATGGCGGCGATGGTGTCGATGATTGCGGTGGTTTCATCCATGAGCTTGAATCAGTGTAGAAGCTTTCCATCCGGCAGGGCATTCGAGCGTGCGCTCTATGCAAATCCCGCAAGCGCTGCTCGACTATAATCCTGAGGAAAGCAACACGGTACCCGCGTGGTGTGCTGGGGCTGCTGACAAAAGTTGATGCACCATTTTGAGAGAATGCCCAGGGCTGAAGCCCGGCTGAGTTGAGCGGGCCTTTTCGGGAGGCTGAAGCCTCCCGCTCCCTCCAGGAGAACAGAAGCAGGCGTTTGTCATCAAACTGTGCCCGCATAGCGGGCTTTCGCTTTTTTGAGGCTTGATTCAGGTGAACAATCGGTTGGGACTCGCGTTCATCGGCGCGGGTGGAAGAAGTGGGCGACACGACCTGGGGCTAATCATTCCTATATGGCTTGTGCTTTTTGCAGCGGGAGGCTGGGCGCAGCAGAAGGCGACCGCAGTTTGGCAGGGGGAGTTGCACAACACAGCCGGGAGCACCGTTCCGGGAGCGAAGGTCCGCCTCGCAAACAACGAAGCGGCGGCTGAAACAATCACAGACGCCGATGGCGCCTTCCGGCTTGCGCCACTGCCGGTGGGGCGGTACCGGCTCACGATTGAAGTGGACGGCCGCAAGGTGGAGTCCGCGCAACGGATCGACCTGGGCCCGACTCCTCCCCCGGTGGCCCTGATCCTCTCGGATCGCGGGGAGATCACGGTGACCTTGCTCAAAGGCAAGCTGGCGACCGGTGGCGAGAAGCTGTCGAGCGAGGAAGTGAGCGAGCTGCCGCTCAACAAGCGGGACTTCAGCACCTTGCTGCTGTTGGCGGCGGGAACCATGACCGATGTCAACGGCGCAACCAACTTCACGGCGCAGTTCGCGATCAACGGACAGCGCGGGGTGGAAGCAGTTTTTGCCATGGACGGCGCGGACATCAGCGATCCAGAGATGGGCGGGGCTACGTTCTCGAACTTCAATGTGGATGCGGTGGAAGAGATTCAATCGAGCTCGGGCTGGATGACGGCCGAGATTGGCCGCGGGGCCGCGGGATTTACAAATATCGTCACACGATCGGGCGCGAGCGGCTTCCACGGATCGTTCTTTGAGTTTGTGCGCAACTCGGCATTCGATGCGCGCAATTATTTTGACCACGCGACGCCCGACTATCCGGGCAGAATTCCGCCGTTTCGCCGCAACGAGTTTGGAGTGACCAACGGCGGGCCGGTGTTCCTGCCGCATGTCTACGACGGACGCGGAAGAACATTCTACTTCGCGCAATACCAGGGATTCCGGCAGGTGCTGGGAACGACGCAGGTGATGCCGGTGCCCACGGCGACGGAACGCGCCGGGCAGGACACAGTGACTTATCCGGATGGATCTGTTGACACGCTCACGGTGCCCGTAAACGCTGGAATTGCGGCCGTGCTGGCGCGCTATCCACTGCCAAACGATCCAACCGGGCCCTTTGGGAGTGCCACCTTTGCGACTGCGTCGCCGGTGACAACGAACGCCGATCAGTTCTCCGTTCGGATCGACCACAAATTCTCTGCCGCAGACCAGTTCTTTGCGCGGTTCGTACTGGATAACCTCAGCGGCCCAACGACGAATCCCGATCAGACAGCCATCGACCACTCCTTTGGCGTTGAATACATCGACCGCCAACGGAACGTGGTGGGCACGTACACGCACACATTCTCGCCGCGCCTGACGCTGGAGTCGTCGTTGAGCATCGAGCGCTCGACACCAGGGTTTCCTACCACCAACCGAACCGACCCGGCTGTGAAATTCAACGATGGTTTGTTTGAAGCCTTCAACTCCGCTGCGGGAACCGTGATGCAGGCTTATGGAAACCTCTTCCAGCTTCGCGAGAACGTCTCCTTCGCCACCGGAAGCCACGCGTTCAAGGCAGGCTTCGAAGTGCGGTTGAATCGCGATACCACTTACTTTGGCATCAGCCCGAACGGCGAATACGACTTTGGCGGCGGAACCGCTTTTGCAGGCGAGGCAATTCTGTCAAAGAGCGGAACGCATAACATCGCTCCCGGCGATCCTTTGCCGGATACGCTCTCGAGCTTCTTGTCGGGCAGTCCCTTCGACTACACCATTGCCATCGCTCCACCGTATTTCTCGAGTGGAGAGCACATTGGGCCCGCGGCGATCAGCCGTAACAATGTCGATGCCTACGTTGAGGACGCCTGGAGGGTCAGCAGCAGATTGACGCTTGATTACGGCGTGCGCTGGGAACTCTATGGTCCCATCACGGAACGCGCCCACCGGACCTCGAGTTTTCTGACCGTAAATGGCGCGCAGGAGTACATAGTGAACCCGCAGCCCGGCTACCGTACGGAGTGGAACGGATGGGGCCCGCGAATCCAGGCAGCGTGGCAGGCGACGGGCAAACTGCAGGCGCACGCGGGCGGCGGCATCACGGTGATTCCTCCGAATATCTGGCAGGATAACTTTCTAACCGGCTCCACGCCGTTCGCAGTGCTGCCGCGTCTGCAGTCGGCTTCGAACGCGCCGATCGCCTATGGATTTCAGATCACGCCGGCACAACTACCGCAGGCGTACACTCCGGCGGGCGTCAACATTTTTCCCACCGGGGATACAAAATCGGTTTCGGCGAATACGGTGATGGACGTGAATCGCTATGAACAGGACGTGGCCGCGCTCACAGCGGGGCACGTGGTGAGCGATCTGGCATTGAGCGGCATCGATCGCAACTTCGGCAATGGAACGCTCTACACGTGGACGGCCGGCCTGGAAGAAAAGATCGGCAATCTGACGGCCGATGCGAGCTACGTGGGCACAGCCGGTGTGAAGCTTCCGCGCGTGAGCTTCCCGAACGCTTATCCAGGGGCGACGCAGGCCTATGCGCCGTTGACTACCTTCGATGCGCTCGGAAATGTCACCGGCGGCTTCGGTTTTGAGAACGAGATTACCGCGACCGCGCACTCCACCTATCACGCCTTGCAAACCGGTCTCTCGGGAACCATGGGACATGGCGGTCCAGGCATTCAAGCAAGCTATACCTGGAGCAAGTCCATCGACGATACCAGCGGAGTGGTGGGCGGGACCGGTTCAACTGGAGCCGTGGTGCAGGGATTCCCGCAGAATCCTTACGACACGCACGCCGAAAAAGGCCCGTCGGCGTTTGACGTGACAAATTCATTTGGATTGAGCGCTGCGCAGGATCTGCACCTGGGCAGTATCGGCGTCCTGCAACCTGTAAGCAGGAAAATCACCAGTGGCTGGGAGCTGCTCAGCATCTCCAGCATCAGCTCAGGTTCACCCTTTTCCGTCTATTCCGGAATCCAGCAGACGGGAGCCGGATCGAACGGAGTTGACCGGCCCAACCAGATCGCTACGCCACATCTCTCCACGGCCCGCACCGTGCGCCAGGACTACTTTGGCGAAGGCACGAACAACGCCACGGCTTTCTTCTCCATTCCTATTCACGTGGCCGGGGGGACGGGGCCGAACCAGGGTGTCTTCGGCACGCTGGGGCGCAATACCTTTCGCGGGCCGGCTTACTATGACTTCGACTTTGCGATGATCAAAGACACGCCGTTCGGGCGACGGAGAAGTGGCGCCGAGCGCGTAGACGTGCAGTTTCGCGGCGAGTTTTTCAACCTCTTCAACATCGTGAACATGGGCAATCCTGCGAACATCCTCAACGGCTCCGGCTTTGGCGAGATCAGCAAGACAGCCGGAACCTCACGCCAGATTCAGTTCTCACTCAAGCTCATCTATTAGGTGGTTTAGATTTGTGCAAGTGGGCCGTTCTCCGATTCCCCTAGGATGCGGGGCACGGCCAAGTACCGCGCCCCTGCGGATCACGCGGTTTCTCACTTTCCGTGACATCGGAAACTCAAAGCAGCATATTCTATGGCGCAACAGTATTTCACATCCCGCCGTGAGATCAGGCCGCGCCCTCGTCAGTCTTCCCGTATAACTTATAGAAAACACTGACTTATCGGCCTTGACAAGGACCATATATCAGCGTACTCTTTGAAGGAGTACAAACAAGGATGGCTTGCGATGCCGCGTGTCGCTGTTGACGACAATAAACGAATGAACCTGCGGGTTACGCCGGTAGCCAAGGCAAAGCTCGTGCGGGCGGCGGCACTGCGCCACACCGACCTGACGGATTTTGTAACTCAGACGGCACTCCGCGAAGCGGACGCAGTCATTGCGGCGTCCGAAGTGGTGACGCTGTCGGAGCGCGATAGCTTGTTGGTGCTCAATCTCCTCGAAAATCCCCCCGCCCCTAACGCCAAGCTGCGGGCGGCCATCGCGGCGATGCCAAAGCCAAGAGCATGACACTCCCGCTCTGGCATGAGGAGGCGATCAACAAGACGCATGACCGCAAGGCTTTCGATTGCGGCAATGCCGAGATGAACGACTTCCTCCGGCGCTATGCGCGGCAGAGTCATGAGCTGGGGGGCGCAAAGACTTTTCTGGCGGTTGACGACAGCAATCCCACAAAAATCCTTGGTTTCTACAGCCTGGCACCGGCGACGCTCGCCTCTGAGCGCGTACCGGAAATTCTACGTCATGGCCTGGCCCGTCATGATGTGCCGGGCTTTAGGTTGGCTCGTCTCGCAACGCATGCCAGCCTTCAGGGGCAGGGGCTTGGCGGCCAACTTCTCGGCGCAGCGGCCAGGCGTTGTATCAGAGCCGCGACTGAAGTTGGGGGCGTGATCCTCATCATTGACGCCAAGAGTGAGCGGGCGGCCAAGTGGTATGCCGGCTATGGTGCGGTGTCCTTGCAGGACGCACCGGAAACTCTGGTTATGGCGCTGTCCACTTTTGCTGCCGATTTGAAGGCGGCGGGGCAGCTATAGAGCCAACTTGCTACATCGCCCTGAGCCAATTCAATCCGGTTGTTTTGCCGCGAGCAGAGCCGATTGGTATAAAGGTTTGGCGAGACAGACCGCTTTTGGCGCTCCGAGTCCCGAGGGAATCCGATGACAATGCATGATTCAACAACTGCGCGCATGCTGCTGGCCGGCGTTGCGCTCGCTCTGGTCACACTTCGGCTCACCGCGCAGGATGTTCCGAGGCCGCAAATGCCGATGTCGCACGCGCCTGCTTCGGAAGCACAGGAGTCCGAACCAGTAAGCCATCCGGTCGATTTCATGCTGGCCGATCCTGAGGACGTTGGTTTTTCGGCTGCCAGGCTGGCGCGGCTTCATACCGCGATGCAGGCGGAGGTGGACCAGAAACAGGTGTCGGGCATTGTCACCATCCTGGCGCGTCACGGCAAGATCGTGGACTACCGCGCCTACGGCAAGCGCGACCTGGAGAGCGGCGCGGCAATGACCAAAGACACCATCTTCCGCGACTACTCCATGACCAAGCCTGTGACCGGCGTGGCGATGATGATTCTCTACGAGCAAGGCAAGTGGCTGCCGTCCGATCCCATCTCGAAGTACATTCCCGAATTTGCGCACCTGAAGGTCTACAACGGCGTGGATGCGAAGGGCAAGATGATCCTGGTGGACCCGGACCACGCGCCCACCATGCGCGAGTTGATGACGCACACGGCTGGATTCACCTACGGCAACGGGACAACGCCCGCGGACAAGATGTACGCCGAGCTGAAGGTGCGCCAAACGGCAAATCTTCAGGAGATGATCGACCGGCTGGCGCAGATTCCGCTCATCTATCAGCCTGGGAAAGCCTGGGTCTACAGCATGTCGGTGGATATTCAGGGCTACATCGTGGAGAAGCTCTCCGGCCAGTCTCTGCCCGACTTCATGCGCACCCACATCTTTCTGCCACTGGGCATGAAAGACGCAGCCTTCTACGTGCCTGCAGACAAGCGCGCCCGCTTTGCCGGCGTCTACATGAACGATGCGAAGCTTACACTGCAGCCGGACACGACTAACGGGCATGGCAATGGCGACTACTCCACGCCACCAGCCACGCCATCGGGCGGCGGCGGCATGGTCTCAACTGCCGAGGATTATTACCGCTTTGCGCAGATGCTGGCTTACAGCGGCGAGCTCGACGGCGCGCGCATTCTCGCGCCTGCCACGGTGAAGTTGATGACCGCAAACCATCTGCCAGAGAGCCTGCGTACGGGCGAGTGGGGCATCGGACTGCACGTGATGCGGCCGGGATTCGGGTACGGTTATGACTGCGCGGTGGTCGACGATCCGCCCGCGGCCAACCTTCCCGACGGCAAAGGCACGTTCTTCTGGGATGGAGCGGCGGGGACGTGGTTCTGGGTGGACTCTACCAATGACATCGTGTTTGTGGGCATGATTCAGCGCTTCGGCGGGGGCAATCACAACCTGGAATACATGAGCCGGGCGCTGGTCTACCAGGCGCTGGTGGATCCGAGTAAGTAGGCCTGCACCTTTGCAAAGACGAAGATCGGGATGGTCGCGGCCTACTGTGCGCCTCGTTCGCGCAGCAGTTTCTCCACGTCTGGCTTTTTGTTCTTGATCGCCAGTTTGAGCGCAGTCATCCCGTCGTTGCTTTTCTCGCGCCAGTCTGCGCCATGGTCGAGCAGCGCTTTCACCATTTCAAGCTGGCCACCGCCGCTGGCTGCCATCAGAGCCGTGAATCCGTGGGTCTCCTTGTCGTCCACCTTCGCGCCGTGGTCCAGCAACAGCTTCACAATGTCCACTGAGCCGGAGACAATGGCGAGCATCAGCGGCGTGAGGCCGTTTTCCTCTCTGGATTCGACATTTGCGCCATGCTCTACTAAGAGCCTCACCGTTTCAATGTTTGCTGTCGTCACTCCGTAGTCGAGTGCGGTGTCGCCGCGCACATCCTTGAATTCGGTCTTTGCGCCGCGCTCCAACAGCAGCTTGACCACGCCCATGTGGCCGGTTGCAGCAGCGGTCAGCAGCGCCGTAAATCCGCCCTGACCGACGGCGTTGATATGCGCACCCTTGTCAAGCAATTGCGTCACTGTGGCCAGCTCTCCAGTTTGCGCGGCGTCGAGCAATTGCTGGTCCAGGGCGGGAAGGCTGGGCTGATTTGCCGGGGCGGGCGCGTCAGGCTGAGCACCGGCTGTGTGGGCCGTGAATAAGGCGAGGACGGTAAGAATCAGTGCGAAAAGAATCTGCTTCATCGTTGTTTCCCCGTTCAATCATCTCAGACGGTTCGAGAATGGTACACTCCGGCACGGGGAGAATGCATGCGGGCAACTGCGATCGAGTTTCGTCTGCGAACGATCATTATCCTGATTATCATTACGCTGGGATTTGTGCTGCCATGGATCACGGGCTGGAGTTTGGGCCCGCGCATTTCGCTGCTGGTGTGGCCGGCTCTTGAGCTGAGCCGGCTCGGTCTGCTCAGTTTCAAGGCGGCCATACCGGTTGTGATCGTTGTGTCCGCGCTTCTCGCGGCCGCGGGCGCCTGTCTGCGCATCTGGGGATCCGCATACCTCGGTCCTGCCACAGTGACTGCTCCAGAGATGAAGGCCGGCGGCGTGATGGCCGATGGGCCTTACCGGCACGTGCGCAATCCGCTGTATCTTGGCTCGTGGTGCATGATCGCGGCCATCGCCTTCCTGATGGCGCCGGCAGGCGCGATGCTCTGCATGGTTCTTCTCACGGTGTTTTTCTTCCGCCTGATTCTGGGGGAAGAGACCTTCCTGACTGGCAAGCTCGGCGAGCCTTACCGAGAATATCTACGTGCCGTACCGCGCCTGTTTCCGCGCCTGCGGTGCAGCCTTGCTCCTGCAGGACGCAAACCGAGGTGGATTCCCGCAGTGATCTCTGAGGTGCTTTCTATCGGCGTGTTTGTGACCATGGCGTTCTTGTCGTGGAGTTACGATGGCCAGCTGATGCGCAGAGCTATTCTGGTGAGCTTTGGTGTGTCGCTGATCGTGAGAGGGATCGTCGCCGGCAAGCCTGGAGCCGGGCTCGAGGTCCAATAACAAAGCTCTGAAATTGAATTCACACCACAGCAATTTACAAGACAAAAACAAAGGGAGAGCGCGGAGCTCTCCCATTGCCGCCGTGGTTGAGGTTGCAGGGACTGGGTAGAACTACTTCTTCGGCGGAGCGATGACGTCCTTGGCGGCCTTGGCCACGCGGAACTTGACCACGGTCTTGGCCTTGATCTTGATGGCCGCACCGGTCTGGGGGTTGCGGCCAATGCGGGCCTTGCGCTCTGCCTTCACGAGACGGCCGATGCCGGGAATCACGAAGACGCCATTTTTCTTGGTTTCCTTGATTGCGGTCTCCGCCAGAAGATCCAGGGCTGCCGCGGCTTGCTTGTTGGTGAGTTCCAGCTTCTCGGCCATGTGGCGGATCAGGGCTGTCTTGGTCAATCCAGTTGCCATTTTGATGTTCTCCTTTGTGGTCGAGCCCGTGGGCTCTTTTGTGTTGCCGGGATTCCGCCGCGAAACGCGTACCGCATGGAGGGAGTGCGACCGAGGCAACGTTTGCACGAAACCCCTGTATTCATGCGGGTTCTCGAGAACCCTGTCGATGGTTACAATGCGGCTTTCGGGTAGACAAAGTCAATGGAAAAAGGCCGATTTCCACAGTTTTCTTGCCATTTTGTGCGGAAACAGCCGATATTTGCCTGTTTTTCTTGGGTTTTGGGCGGATGAGCCGCTTCTCTCTGCCTGATTTACGTGAAAGACACGACGCCAGTTCCCGTAAAGTCAAGCCTATTTCAGGCCGAAGAGCACCTTCTTTTTCGGCGCGCCGGCCGCTGCGATGGGCGTGTTCAGCGCATCGACCACCGGCGCGGCCAGCTTGAAATGGCGAATGATGATGGCAGCAAGTTTGGGATCGAGCGCCGTCTCGGCGGGCAGCGTGGCTGAGAGTCCCCACTGGCGGCAACGGATCAGGTCCATCCCCGGATGTTCGCAGGGAAAACCCTTCGGCGGGCGGGTGAGCGCGTTCCCTTCAAATTCGGTGAAGGTGCTCCGCACTTTCGGACTCCGGAGTAGTTTTTTCAGCTCAAGATGATGCTCGAGCAGCCAGTGGCGGATGGCGGCCAGTTGATCCTTCTCCGGCATGTAGGCGCCGGCAGCGACGATTACTTCTTTCGGGCTGACGTGGAAGTAGTAGCCCGCGCCGGAGGTCTTCTCCAGCCCCTGATGCGACCACCATGCGGCGACGTGCGTTTTGTAGGGCAGCTTGTTGGCGCTGAAGCGCGTGTCGCGATAGATGCGAAAGAGAGACTTCTCCGCCGGTCGCACATGCCCTGGCGCAAAATCAAGCATGGCGTCGGTCACTTTGCGGATGATGGCCAGCATCGGCTCTTTCAACTCCGCCTCATAGATGGCCTTTCGAGGCGTGAACCATTCGCGGTCGTTGTGCCTGGCAAGGTTACGGAGGAAGGTTAGAGCTTCGGGGCGGAAGTATGGGAGGGCGGGAGCGAGTGTCTTCTTAACGGCCATAGTAGGAAGTTTATCGAAGAGGCTTGTGCCTATTCATAGTAATTCCGGACATAGAAGCTCCGTACAGGGCCGGATAGCAGGAAAGCGACCATCGCGCCTGGGACCAGGCACAGCAGACCACCCTCAAGAAAAAAAATGGTAAGAATGCTATTCGCCGCAATTCCGGTTACCCATCCGAACATCTCCCCGCGCCAAAGACCGATCAGTGAAACTACGGACAGGATTAAGGGAATGCCGAATACGGCGCTTGACATGATCAGGGAGTTGGGCAGAACGCCCCATGTTGCCCAGGCTCCCCATAGGCAAATGGCGCAGCCCGCAAAGAATATCTGCGCGACCGCTGCGATTCTTGCACACCCGGGGAGGCTGGAAATCTTCATTGCGTTCTCAGCTCGCCAACGCTTCTTCAACGGCATCGGGCCTATGCGCAATCACGGTTAGGTAAGCGCGCGCCGCGCGGTCGGGACGGCGGCGGCCCTGTTCCCAGTCCTGTAAGGCGCGTGGGTCAAGCGCGAAGCGGCGGCAAAATTCGGCCCGGCTCAAGCCGGTGGCCAGGCGGATTTGGCGAATCTCCAAAGCAACAGACGGCCTGAAGGCAGTTACGCGCGCCGGCTTCGCCTTGCCTTGAACGATGGCAAGTGCTTCTTGCATGGATTCGATCAGCTCGGGGCCAATGCTTTTGCGCTTCATCGCCTCACCCTCCTGGCTTTTGCTTCCGCTTTCATCGCTGCCGCAAGAGACGCTGCAACCTTCTTTTCCGCCGGCGTTAAATTTCCATGTTCATTCTTCCCGTACAGGAAAAGCGCAAGCACCGGATTTACCTCGTCGAAGAAGTAATAAATCACTCTCACTCCGCCGGATTTTCCGCGTCCGCCGATTGCATATCTGAGCTTGCGCACCCCACCCGTACCCGGAATCTCGTCTCCCACCGCATAGTACCTCGAAAGATAGAGCAGCAAATCGTCGTACTCGTCGCTCGTGAGCAATTTCTCTGCTTTGCGCCGAAAGACACTGGTCTCCACAACGGTCGGGAGTAGGGCGTGCATAATGCATTATGCGGCATTGCCGCACTTGATGTCAAAGCAGCGTACCCGACCGGCGGGATACTTTCACATGACCTCCGGCTGATGCATTTGACTCATCGACCGGGGGGGCTATGCTCCTTCTCATGCGAGTGACCGCGGGAGAAATGCGGCGTGGCTTCTCTATCGGATCACCTTCAACGCTCCTCGGAAGAGCGCATCGAAATCGCCGGCGAACGCTTTGTCTTTGGCGATGGCCTGTTCGATAGCCTTTTCGGCCGCGGGCCGTTGGTAGCCGAGGTTGACCAGCGCAGAGAGCACGTCGTCGACCGCCGGACCCTGCACCGCCGATTGCACCGGAGCAACCGCGAAGTCGTCGAGCTTGTCTTTCAGCTCCACCACCAGACGCTCGGCCAGCTTTTTGCCTACGCCGGGAATCCGTGTCAGTTGCGCATGATCCTGTCCGCGGATAGCCTGCACTGTGCGTTCAGGCGACAGCCCACTCAGCATCTTGATGGCCAATTTGGGCCCGACGCCGCTCACCGTGATCAAACGCTCAAAGAGCCGCTTTTCCTCGCGATCGAGAAAGCCGAAGAGCGCAATCTGGTCCTGGCTCACCTGGGTGTGAATGTGCAGCGCGGTCTCCGCGCCCAAAGACGGCAGCGCCGTGAAGGTCGGTACTGAGATTAAAACGTCATAGCCGACGCCGGCAGCCTCAACAATGGCCTGGCCAGGTTCTTTGTGTATGAGCTTGCCGCGCAGGTGAGCGATCATGGTGCCTTTATCCTAGAACCCCGATCCGCTTCGCGACTCGCTCAAATGTCTCTATCGCCTCGTCGAGCTGAGCGCGTGTGTGCTCGCTGGTGACGATGGCGCGAATTCTGGACTTGCCTTCGGGCACGGTCGGAAACGCAATCCCCGTGGCCATCACGCCTTCGTCGAACAGCGCACGCGAGAACTCCATCGCTTTGCGGCCCTCGCCCACAATGATCGGAGTGATCGGTGTCTGCGTGGCCGGCGTGGTGAGGCCGCCAATGTTGAATCCAAGCCGCGCAAGCTCGCCTTGAAAGTAATGCGTATTGTCCCAGAGCCGCTGAATCCGCTCCGGCTCCTGTTCCAGAATGTCGAACGCCGCGATGCACGTAGCCGCAACCGAAGGCGGATGAGATGTGGAGAACAAGAACGGCCGGGCCCGGTGATAAAGGTAGTCAATCAGATCCCGTGAGCCGCACACATAGCCGCCGAGCGCACCGATGGCCTTTGAGAGCGTCCCCACCTGCACATCCACGCGCCCATGCATGCCAAAGTGGTCAACCGACCCGCGCCCATTGCGGCCCAGCACTCCCGATGCGTGCGCGTCGTCGACCATCATAATTGCGCCGTACTTCTCCGCCAGCACCGCGAGCTTGTCAACCGGGCCAATGTCGCCATCCATCGAGAAAACGCCATCGGTAATGACCAGCTTCCGTCCCGGCGCTTTTTCTAACCCCTGGAGCAGCTCTTCGCAGTGGGCGGCATCCTTGTGGCGAAATACCTTGATGGTTGCCCGCGAGAGCCGAGCGCCGTCAATGATGCTGGCGTGGTTCAGCTCGTCGGATAGGATGAAGTCCTCCTTGCCGAGGATCGCGCTCACCGTCCCCGCATTGGCCGCAAACCCGCTTTGGAAGACGACGCAGGCCTCGACGTTTTTGAAGCGGGCAATCTTCTCTTCCAGGTCCATGTGGATGCGCATGGTTCCCGCGATCGTCCGCACCGCGCCGGAACCCACGCCAAAGGCGCGCGTCGCGGCCACGGCAGCCTCGATGAGGCGCGGATCGTTGGCCAGCCCGAGGTAATTGTTGCTGGCCAGGTTGATCACGTCGCGGCCGTCGTAGCGGCACACGGGTGCCTGCTGGTCTTCGAGGATGCGCAGCTTGAAATGGATCCCCTTGGCGCGCAGATCGTCGAGAGCGGCGGTCAGGTGAGCGAGCTGAGGGCGGGTTGAGGTCTGAGTCATGGCAAGGCGCCTCACGGAAAAGCATAGCGCGGATTGTCCTCTGCGGTCTTATTCGCCGATTGTCTCTCAACGCAGGTCGGAGATCCTCGATTGTGT
>Ga0181516_10001402_pt1 | contig 18471 bp, 14 predicted proteins | sample PEATcosm2014_Bin_25_FD_121104 | JGI IMG/M metagenome (GOLD analysis project Ga0181516, IMG submission 121104) | Peatland microbial communities from MTU Mesocosm Facility, Houghton, MI, USA - PEATcosm2014_Bin01_10_metaG | ecosystem: Environmental > Terrestrial > Soil > Wetlands > Peat | place... | reverse complement strand
CAACTCGGCCTCATCGAGTTGCACAAATCCGCGCCCGCAAAGTAGCGCGCGCCGCGGTGGAGCGGGCGGCTTCGACCCGCTGGCCGAAATCGCGCTAAAATAGATATAGCGGCATGGCTCTCCATCAGCCCATCCCGGCCCTCCTCTAGCGGCGCCCGCCGCCTACACCTGTTCTTCGCCTTTTTTGCCCACTTCCCATATCCAAAACATAAAAGCCCGGAGGGCCCGCCAATGATTGACCGTTTGGAACAAATGGAGCAGCGCTACGACGATCTTTCGACGCAGCTCTCGTTGCCCGAAATTGTGAACGACCGCGAAAAATACCACCAGGCCGGCAAGGCGCTGCGCGACCTTGAAACCCCGGTGATGAAGTTTCGCGAGCTGAAGCAGGTGCGCCAGTCGCTGGCCGACGCCCGTTCGATGCTGACGGAGTCCGATGCCGACATGCGCGCGATGGCGGAAGAAGAGATTGCCGAGTTGGCTCCGCGCGAGTCTGCCATCGAGGAAGAGATCAAGGTCCTGCTGTTGCCCAAGGACCCGAACGACGAAAAGAACGTGATCCTCGAAATCCGCGCCGGCACGGGCGGCGACGAGGCCTCGCTCTTTGCCGCCGAAATCTTCCGCATGTATACCCGCTTTGCCGAGCAACACCGGTGGAAGATTGAAATGCTCTCCATGTCCGAGTCCGGCGTGGGCGGGTTCAAGGAAGTAATCGCCATCGTCGAAGGCGATCGCGTCTACTCGCAGATGAAGTGGGAAAGCGGCGTGCATCGCGTGCAGCGCGTGCCGGCAACGGAAACCCAGGGCCGCGTGCATACTTCGGCGATCACGGTGGCGGTGCTGCCCGAGGCCGAGGACGTCGACGTCAAGATCGAAGCCAAGGACATCCGCATCGACACCTTCTGTTCCTCCGGCCCCGGCGGCCAGTCCGTCAATACCACGTACTCCGCGGTGCGCATCACCCACATCCCCACCAACACGGTGGTCAGTTGCCAGGATGAGAAATCGCAGATCAAGAACCGCGAAAAGGGCATGCGCGTTCTCCGCTCCCGCCTTTATGAAATGGAGATGGATCGCCAAAACGCCGAGTTGGCCAAGGAGCGCAAGCAGCAGGTGGGCACCGGCGACCGCAGCGAGAAGATCCGCACCTACAACTTCCCGCAGAATCGCCTCACCGACCACCGCATCGGCCTGACGCTGCACCAGCTCGACCTGGTGATGGAAGGCCGCCTGCAGCCCATCGTGGATGCGCTCATCACCCACTACCAGGCCGAGCAGTTGAAGGCAGATGCAGCCCAGGCCGTTTGACGGGGCGGATCGTCCAGCGATCCGCGCTCTGCTTGCCGAGGCCGAGCGCACGCTTGCCGTGGGTCCGCATCCCGATCGCGCCCGGCTCGACGCGGAAGCTCTCTTTCTGCATCTTGTGCGGCGCAACGTGCCGGGCAGAAATCGCGCCTGGCTGGTGACGCATTGGGATACGCCCACCATGCCGCATGAAGCGCCACAACTCCAGGCGCTGGTCGACCGCCGCTTCGCCGGGGAGCCCATCCAGTACATCACCGGCGAAACCGAGTTCTACGGCCTGCCGTTCCGCGTGACTCCAGACGTTCTGATCCCGCGGCCTGAAACGGAGCACCTGGTCGAGAAGGTCATGGAGTTGGCCGGCCACTTCCCTGCCCCGCGCATCGTCGATGTCGGCACCGGCTCCGGCGCGATTGCCGTTGCGCTCGCAAACCGGTTGCCGCACGCGAGCATAGCGGCCATCGATCTGTCTTCAGCCGCGCTCGCCGTCGCTCGGGAAAATGCAGCGCTGAATGGCGTCGCTGCCCGCGTCCGTTTTTTTGAGGGAGACCTGCTTGCGCCCGTTGCCGCAGAGATGTTCGACATCGTCGTCTCCAACCCGCCTTACGTGCCGCACCTCGACAGAGACTCGCTCTCCGTCGAGGTGCGGGAGTACGAGCCTCCGCTGGCCCTGTTTGCCGGCGACGACGGGCTGGAGGTTTATCGCCGCCTCATCCCCGCCGCCTTTGCAGTCCTCGCGCCTGGCGGGTTGATCGCGCTCGAAATCGGCTTCGGCCAATCGGCCGCGGTGGGCGAGTTACTCACACGCACGCACTTCGAGCAGGTCGAATTCGTTCCCGACTTGCAGGGAATTGCACGCGTGGCCTGCGGACGTCGGCCTTAGGAATCTCTCAAATTTGTGCAGAGAATGCGGCGTGGACCGGGAGGTCCACGCTACAGCCGGCCGGGAGGCCGGCGCTACTCGTTGTCGCTGCAACGGTTGCCTTGCGCCTTGCGGGACTTCCGTCCGGCGCCAGCAGAGAACGAGGCGTGGACCAGGAGGTCCACGCTACAGCCGGCCGGGAGGCCGGCGCTACTCGTTCTCGCTGCAACGGTTGCCTTGAGCCTTGCGGGATGTCCGTGCGGCGCCAGCAGAGAATGCGGCGTGGACCGGGAGGCCGGCGCTACTGGTTCTCGCTGCAACGGTTGCTTTGCGCCATGAGGGATTTCCGTGCGGCGCCAGCAAGGGAGCGGGCTCTCGTCCCAGCTTCGCGGTTCGAAGCGCCTATGGCTTTTGGGCCGCGCCCGGCTCTTCTCTTCGCCCGGTCTTTCTCAGTTCGGAAGAGAAGCCAAGATCGCTGCCGCTGAGATTCTTCGTGATATAGACAATTTGCCCGTAGTGCAGCCCGAAATGCTCCACCACCTGGTACACCGCATCCAGCCCATGCACGTGGTAGCCCTGGATCTCGTACGGCGCCAGCAGTTCGGCTTCGGTCAGCCTTCCCAGCACCGCGGCGGCTTCCTCCATGGTCGCACCCAGCCGGCCCAGCAGCGCGCTCACCGGCATTTCTTCCGGTGCATCGAACTCCTCGGGACGATTGCGCAGGTCTTCCTGGCGGTTGAACGAGGCCACCAGCCACTGCCGCACATTGCCGTTCAAGTGCAGCAGCAGGTTGGCGATGCTGTTGCTGGCCTGGTTCGGCCGCCACCACACCTGCTCGTCGGTCAGCGACTCCACGCACTTGCGCAGCCGCGGCCAATATTGCTCCAGCAACTTGCGGCGGGAAAAACTTAGAAACAGTCCACTCACTTCCACATCGTTGGCGCTCATTGCAGCTTCGTTCTCCTTTGCCACGAGATTATGGCCACCAGCATAAGCCACGCGCCCCGTCGCTGCCGAGCGGCTTCAGCGGCGCCGGAATCAAGTTGCACATCGCTCTGCCGGCCGGCCAGTCTCCCAACGATCGCCGCTAGCCTCAACCGCCAGCAGCCACATCCAAAGCCATCACCTCGCCGTGCAGAGAATGCGAACAAAATAAAACTGTTTGGGGTTTGCCGAAGGCGCCTGGCCAGAATAGAATTCCCAATGAAATCGTTTCCATGAGGATTCAACATGCGTAAGTTTGCTTTGCTCCCACTCGCCCTCTTTGCCCTCACCTCGTTGACCGCGGCCGCGCAAACCTCCGCCAAGCCCAAGGCCAAACCCGCCTCTGCTGCCGTGGCCCAAACGCCCCCATGGGCTGGAACAGTTGGAACTTCTTTGCCGAGAAAGTCACCGACAAGGATATCCGCGGCGCCGCCGATTCGCTGGTTGCCACGGGCATGAAAGACGCCGGCTATGTCTACATCAACATCGACGACACCTGGGAGGCCGAGCGCGACTCCACCGGCCTGCTCCACACCAACGCCAAGTTCCCCGACATGAAGGCGCTGGCCGATTACGTCCACTCCAAGGGCCTGAAGATCGGCATCTATTCTGGTCCCGGCAACAAGACCTGCGGCGGCTATGCCGCTTCTCTGGGCCACGAGGAGCAGGACGCCAAAATGTACGCCGACTGGGGCATCGACTACCTGAAGTACGACCTCTGCAGCTTCATTCCCGACGTGATGGAGAAGCAGGCCCCCAACGACAAGGCCGCCCAGATGCGCATCATGATCGCCGCTTACGACAAGATGAGCAAGGCCCTGAAGGCCACCGGCCGCCCGATCGTCTTCTCCCTCTGCCAGTACGGCTGGGACGCACCCTGGGAGTGGGCGCCCGCCCTTGGCGGCAACCTGTGGCGCACCACCGGCGACGTCTCGCCCGACTGGGACCGCATCGCCGTGATCGGCTTCAGCCAGGCGGGGCTTGAGAAGTACGCCGGCCCCGGACACTGGAACGATCCCGACATGCTCGAAGTGGGCAACGGCAAGCTGACCATGGCCGAGAACCGCTCGCACTTTACGCTGTGGGCCATGCTGGCCGCCCCGCTGCTGGCCGGCAACGACCTGACCACCATGAAGCCCGAAGTCAAGGCTATCCTCACCAACAAGGACGTCATCGCCATCGATCAGGACGCTCTGGGCAAGCAGGGAACGCGCGCCTATGCGGAAGGCGAAGTGGAAGTCTGGAGCCGCCACCTCTCCGGCGGAGCGCTCGCCGTCTCGATCATCAACACCGCCGACACCGGCCGCTATTCCACTCATCCGTTCCACCTGGACCTGGCCAAACTAGGCCTGCACGGGCCGCAGAAGGGCAAGGACCTGTGGACCGGAAAGCCCATCGAACTCACCGAGAACATGCCTATCCTGCTGGACACGCACGACGTCCTGCTGGTCCGCATCGACGCACCCAAATAGCTCCGCTCCGACCCAACCAGACGCCCCATTCCGGCCGCAAAGTTGCCGCCTGGATGGGGCGTTTTCTTTTTGTGCGAAACCGGACAGTGTCCCAAAATCAACCAGGCGCAGATATCGGGAAGCCTTGTCCCGCAGGATGAGCGCCTGCGGTGCTTGTGGCTTGAGCGCAAGCGAGGCGCGCTTTAGCGTCAGGAGGTAGAGCAATCCGTTCCGGTTGCTCGCTCGCTGCAAGGTGGTGCGCAAAGTGGCCGACGATCCCGGCAGTTCTCCCTCCGATGGCTCTGTTTCCGTGGCGGCGGCAGAGTCGAAGACCGCAGCCGGCGATGCAACCGGCGTCTCCTGCTGCCCGGCGATTCCTGGCGCTTTGTCCGCCGTTCCCGCGCGGATTGGCCCGCCTGCTCCCCTCACCGGACGGCTGACCGAGGCAGCCCTCGGCTACCAGCGCATGCTCGAACTGGACCCCTTCCATCCCGAGGCCTTGGTGGGCATCAGCCTGGTGGCGCTCGCCAGCCGTCAGTCGGAGGCAGCCGTCACCATGGCGCAGGCGGCCGTGGCCGCGGCGCCCCGGATGGGCGCGGCCTGGGTGACGCTGGGCCAGGCGCTGAAGGCTGCCAACCGCGCCGCCGAGGCTGAAACCGCCTACGCGGAGGCCATCTGCCTGGACGGCATGGACCCGCTGGCCCGCATCGGCCTGGGCGAGCTGATGCTCGTTACCGGGCGACCCCAGCAGGCCCGCCGCGAGTTCGAGCTTGCCCTGCGCAAGCGGCCGGACCTTGCCAACGCCCACCTGGGCATCGGGCACACCTGGGCAATGGAAGGGGAAAATCTGCGCGCGCTGGAATGCTACGAGGCGGCGTTGGCGCTGCGGCCGGGCATGCCCGAAGCCGAGTTTGCCGCCGGCTTTGCCGCCTGCCGCCTGGGCCGGATCAAGGAGTCGGAGGTCTGGTATCGCCGCTCCCTTGTGCATCGGCCGGACTTTGCCGCCGCCTGGCTCAACCTCGGCAACCTGCTGCGCGAGCAGGGCCGCGATATCTATGCGGAGGCCGCTCTGGTGCGCGCCGTCGAACTGCGTCCCGACATGGTTGCCGGGTGGATCAACCTGGCCTTGCTGGAGCGCGAGCGGCATCGCCCTGCCGCCGCCGAGGCGCACCTGACCCGCGCCATCGAACTTAACCCCGAGCAGGTGGAGACCATGGTGGCCTGGTGCCAGTTCCGAGCCGGCGAGGGGGACCTGGCCGGCGCGTGGCAGTGGCTCAACTCGGCGCTCCAGCGCGACCCGGCCCATGCTGAAGCCGTCAACATGAAAGGCATCCTCTTCCACACCGAGGGCAGCTTTGCGAAGGCGGTTGCCGCTTTTGAGCGGGCCGAGGCGCTGGGCCACATGGCCGCCGCCTCCAACCGCGGCAACTCCCTGCTCGATCTGGGCCGCATCCACGACGCCTTGCGCGCGCATGGCTCCGCGGTTGAGCGCGAACCGGCAAACGCCGGGGCGCAATACAACCTGTCGCTGACCCAACTGCGCCTTGGCGACTGGGAGCACGGCTGGCCCCTTTACGAATCCCGCTGGCGCTTCCGCGAAGTGCATCGCTTCCCGCGCGTCTTCGATCGGCCCCGCTGGCAGGGCGAACGGCTCAACGGACGCCGCGTCCTGCTGCATGCCGAGCAGGGACTGGGCGATACCATCCAGTTTTGCCGCTACGCCACCCTGGTAGCCGCGCGCGGAGGCTCGGTGATCCTGCAGGTGCAAAAATCGGTGGAGCGGCTGATGGCTTCGCTGCCGGCGGTGCGTTCCGGCCAGGCGGAAGTGGCGCTGCTCGGCAGCAAGCCGCCGGCCTTCGACCTGGAGTGCCCGCTGATGAGCCTGCCCGCCGTCTTCGGAACGACCGTCTCAACGACTCCGTGGTCCGGCGCTTACCTGGGGTGCGATCCCGCTTTGGCCCGCGAAAAACGAGCCGATTTTCCCGATCTGCCCACCCGCCGCCATCCCGCCCCGCGGCGCGTCGGCATCGCCTGGGCCGGCAATCCCCGCTACAAAGCGGATGTCCGCCGCTCCGTCGCCCTGGAAACGCTGCTGCCCCTTCTGCGCACGCCGGACGTGACCTGGATTTCGCTGCAGAAAGGCCCGGCGGCGCGGCAGCTTGACGAGCTCCCGGCCGAGGTCTTTGTGTGGGACGCCTCCAGCCTCGACCAGGACCTGGCCGACGCCGCCGCAACCATTGCCACGCTCGATCTAGTCATCACCACCGATACCTGCATTGCGCACCTGGCTGGGGCCATGGGCAAGCCGGTATGGATTCTGCTGCCCCATCTGTCCGACTGGCGCTGGATGCAGGAGGTCGAGACTACGCCCTGGTACCCCACTGCCCGCCTGCTGCGGCAGCGCGCACCCGGCGACTGGAAGGAGCTGGTGGAGCGGACAATCGACAGGCTCGGCGCTTTTGCCGTCAATCGGAAGCCGGCGCTCCGCGCCGCGGCCAAAGCGTGGCAACAAGCCTCGAAGATCGCCGCCATGTGAGCAGAGGCAACCTGTTCATTTCAAGGGGCGGACTCCGGCTGAAGAATTCGCTTGACTTTTATCGCTCTATATCGCAGAGTACTCTTATTAAAGGAACACTCTGTGTTCCAAGAAGGAGTTTCCCATGAATCCCAATGCTCCTGAACAAAACGAGCTGAGAGACAGGCTTGACCTGATTGAATCCATGATCGCCGAAGGCCGCCGCACCACAGAAAGCTGGGGCTGGGTCTTTGTGCTGTGGGGCGTTGCCTACTATGTGGCCATTGCCTGGGCTGCCTGGGGCCATAGCGCTCTTGCCTGGCCCGTGACCATGATCCTGGCCGGCGTCCTCACAGGAATTCTGATTTCGATCACCGAACGCAGGCGGCCTGAGACAACCGTCGGCCGCGCCATGGCCGCCATTTGGATCGGGATGGGCATTTCTACCTTTCTGGTGATGATCGCTTTGGGGATGACCGCGCGGCTGGACGCTCACAACTCGGTGGCGATTGTGGCGGCCATGCTCGGCGCTGCCAACGCCGCTTCCAGCATCATCCTCAGGTGGAAGGTGCAGTTTGCCTGCGCCGTGGCGTGGTGGGCAGCCGGTGGGATCGCCGCATTCGCATCGGAAACAGTGACCGGTATCTCGTTCCTGGTAGCCATCTTCCTGTGCCAGATCGTCTTTGGCATCTATGGCATGTTGGCCGAGTCGCGCAAGCGCAGCTCCCGGCTGCCCAGCCAAGGGGCCTCGCATGCCTGATCTACCCGAACTCAATCCCGTGGTCCACGGCAAACTCCGCCTGGCACTGCTCTCTTTGCTCTCAGGCGTGGAAGAGGCGGAGTTCACCTGGCTGCGCGGCAAAACCGGCTCAACCGACGGCAACCTGGGCGCGCAGTTGCTCAAGCTGGAAGAAGCCGGGTACGTGGCAGTTGAGAAGAAGTTTGTGCAGCGGAAGCCTCAAACGCTCTATCGCATGACGGAGAGCGGGCGGGCGGCTCTCACAGAATACGTACAGGCGCTAAAGCAGTTGCTGGGCGCGGCTATCGACGCCTAACCGCCAGCCTATTGCTCACCCGCGAGCGAGCCGCGCACCCGCTCCATGATGCCAAGGTAGAAGGCCAGATTGTGAATCGAGTTCAACGTCAACGCCAGTGCTTCCCCGGAGTGCATCAGGTGGCGCAGGTACGCCCTTGAGTAGCGATGGCACACCGGGCAGGCGCAGGCGGGATCGAGCGGCCCCTGGTCTTCGGCGTACCGTTTGGCCTTGATGTTGATGCGGCCTTCGCTGGTGAAGAGCAGCCCGTGGCGGGCGGCGCGTGTGGGCAGCACGCAGTCCATCATGTCCACGCCCAAGCGGGCATACTGTTCAATCTCGTCCGGGTAGCCGACGCCCATCAGGTAACGGGGCTTGTCGGCAGGCAGCAGTGGCAGCACCTCGGCAATCGTCTCCAGGGTCAGTTCCCGCGGCTCGCCCACGCTGAGGCCGCCGATAGCGTAGCCGTCAAAATCCATCTCCACCAGCCGCTCGGCGCTCTCGCGGCGCAGGTCGCGGAAGGTGCCGCCCTGCACGATGCCGAAGAGATTTTGCGTCTGACCGCCGAGTTCCTGGTGCCAGACGACCTGGTGGCGGTGGGCGCGGAAGTGGTCCAGCGACCGGCGCGCCCAGGCCATGGTCAAGCGCAGGCTCTGCTGGGCGCGGGCGCGTTCCGCCGGGTACTCCGTGCACTCGTCGAAGGCCATGCAGATGTCGGCGCCGAGCGCGATCTGTACGTCCATGGAGTGCTCGGGGGTGAATTTGTGGGCGCTGCCGTCGAGGTGCGAGCGGAACTGGACGCCCTCGTCGGTGACCTTGCGCAGCGCGCTCAGGCTGAAGACCTGGTAGCCGCCGGAGTCGGTGAGCATGGCGCGGGGCCAACTGATAAACCGGTGCAGGCCGCCCATCCGCCGCACCAGTTCGTGACCGGGCCGCAGGTAAAGGTGGTAGGTGTTGCCAAGAATGATTTGCGCGCCGAGTTGCTCGAGCAGGTCCTGGGGAACGGCCTTGACGGTGCCGGCGGTACCAACGGGCATGAAGACCGGCGACTCGACGGTTTGGTGGGGCAGGCAGATTTGCCCGCGCCGTCCGCCCGCCAGGGTGGCATTGATCAAGTTGAAAGTTGAGCCCACATGACGATTGTAGCGGGAGGAAAAAGTGCTCCGTCCCGCCACAAGGCCGGATGGCGGCGCGGACCGATCCGGAAGTTATCCCGAAAAGCAGATCCTTCGACTCCGCTGCGCTTCGCTCAGGATGACAAATTTGTGGAAGCAGGTCCTTCGACTCCGCTGCGCTCCGCTCAGGATGACAATTGGTGGGGTCAGGTCCCTCGACTTCGCTGCGCTCCGCTCAGGATGACAATTGGTGGGGTCAGATCCTTCCACTCCGCTGCGCTTCGCTCAGGATGACAATTGGTGGGATAAGGTTGAGAACGACGGCGTGGACCGGGAGGTCCACGCTACAGCCGGCCAGGAGGGCCGCGCTACTTGTTCGTTTCGAGACTGGCTAGGGTTTGTCGCCGCCGAGGCGGAGCAGGAATCCGACGCGGGCCACGCGGGACATGGCCAGCGTGGTCGTGGGAGTTTTCGAAACCTCGATCTGGCGATCGAAGAGGTTTTCGCCGGCGGTGAATACCTGGAAGCGCTTGCCAAAGTCGTGCGAGCCGTAAGCGTCCAGCCGGAAGTAGCCATGGAGAAGAAACAGGTTGGCATCGTCGTCGTACTGACGCCCGCTCATCCGCGCCTGCAGGTTGAGCGTGCCCAGCGCAGCCCTGTAGCCGCGCACATTGAGCGAAGCCATGTTGCGGGCGACCTCGGGAATCCAGTTGCCCACGTCCTGCGGTCCTTTGGTCACCGTGGCGTCGGCAAACTGGTAGCCGCCGTCGATGTTCAACCACCGCTGCGGCGCGGCCTGAAAATCCACAGCCAGGCCGCGGCTCTCGATCTGACCGAGGTTTTCGCGCTTGAGCGTAATTGGGGAGCCGGTGGCATCGAGCGTGACGGCAACAATCGGCCGATTGACCTGGGTCATAAAGTAGGTGGTGCGCAGGGTGCCCCAGCGCCACTCGGTGGCCAGGCCTGCCTCCCAGCCCGTAGCCCGCTCGCTTTGGAGAGCGCCATTGGGGAAGGTGAGTTTGTTGCCCACTTGCGTGGAGCGGTAAAGCTCGTTGGGCGTTGGGGCGCGGAAGGCGCGGGAGCCCGAGGCCACGGCGGCCCAGTGGGGCGCGAGTTTGCGGGAGAGGCCCATGCGGGGGTCGAAGACTCTCTCGTCGAACCGGGGCGGCTGGTTGGCGGCTGGCTGCCAAAGCGTGCCGTTCCAGATCAACTGCCGGCCGTCGTAGTTCTGGAACCAGTCCATGCGGCCGGAGGCGGTCAGGGTCCACGCCTTGCGCACCCACATGGCCTCGGCGTAGGCTGCCGAATCCCGCTGATGATCGTGCAGATTGGTGATGCCGGGGCTGGCGCCGAAGCTCTGCTCGCGGTCCCAGACGCGCACATCGTGGGCATCCGCCCCGGCTACGGCCACCAGTCCGGCGCCGAGGGGCCGGCTCCAGTGCGCTGCTGCGCCGAGTTCGTTCGCGGGAGTCAGGGAGAACTTGGTGGGCGTTTCGCCATTGCGCAGCGTGCTGGGATTCAGTATTTGCGAGAAAGTCTGCCTAAAGTGCTCCTGCGATCCGTAGAGGCGCAGGGTGACCTGCGCGTCGTCCGGCCCCTTCCAGTCGCCGCCGGTGGCGTAGCGCCAGAGGCGGGTGCCGTTCTTCTGGTAGGGCGTGCCGTTGCCGCGCGTCTCGTTGAATCCGCTGCCACGGACCAGGAGGCGCAGGGGGCCGCTGTCGTGCTCGGCCAGCAGCGAGCCGTTCTCGCTGTGCACGTTGGAGGCTACGTCGACAGGTCCGCGCTGCCAGGGCGCTTCCTGGATGTACCCATCGGTGCCCAGGACGCCGCCGGCGCCGAGGAGGCCCCAGGGGCCGCGCTTTTCAGAAAGCAACAGGCTGTCGTCGTAGGTGTCTTCCGCGCCGTAACTCGACCGGTATTGCACCCCGCCCTGCCCAACCACCGGACGCGCGGGCATCAGGTTGACCACGCCGCCGATGGCGCTCGACCCGTAAAGGTCGCTGGCGCCGCCGCGCACCACCTCGACACTTTTGAGGGCGAGTTCCGGCTGCTCCTGCCAGTGAATCCAGCCGCCCACCGGGTCGTTTTGCGGCACATCGTCTTCAGTCACCAGGGTGCGGCTGGCCGAAGTGGAGCCCAGCCCGCGCAGGCTGATTCCCTGCGAGCTTGGATTCGCCACCAGCGAGCTGGACCGGCGAAATAGCTCGATTCCCGGCACCTGCCGCAACTGGCCGTCGAAGGTTACGGCCGGAGAGGTTGCCAGCGCTTCTTCCGTGAGCACGCGCGTGGTGGCGGGGCTCTCGAGCGCGCCAAGCGGCGTTCGATAGGCGGTGACTGTGACCTGGCCGGCCGCCGCGGCAGGCTGCAGGCGGAGGGTGGTTCCGGAGGAGATCTCGACGGTTCTTCCGCCAAATCCTTCGGCGGCGATCGCCAGCCGGCAGGGCGCCACGCAATCGAGTGTGACCCGGCCGTCGTTGCCGGTGCGGCCGAGAACTCGCCCGTACGTTGTCGAAACCGACGCGCCGACGAGGGCTGCGCCGCTCGCGTCTTCAATGGTGAGGGTGAAGGAAACCCGCGACTGGGCGCTAACCGATAAGGGGGTCAACATTGCACCGGCTAGCAAAAGAAGGCCAGCCGCCGTCCTGGATTTGAACCACTGCATTGATTTCGCCTTGGGAAGAGGGAAGAAGGCTGTGCAGTAATTGTGCCACGGTTTTGCCCAACCGTGGGTGAACAATCTGCGACGCGATCTGGCATAGGGGAACCAGTACGAAGGCGCGCTCGGCGAGGCGGGGGTGCGGAACCTCAAGGCCCGCCTCGCAGAGCACCAGGTCGCCCAGCAACAGTAGATCGAGATCGAGCGTGCGCGGACCATTGGCAACTCCCGCCGAGCGATCCCGGCCAAACTCCTGCTCGATGGCCAGCAGCCCATCGAGAATGGCGCGAGGCGCCAGGCAGGTTTCAAGCGCCACCACCGCGTTCACAAAGCGGGGTTGGCCGGACAGTCCCACCGGGGCGGTGGAGTAAAGCGACGAGCGGGCGGCGATGCGGCCCAGGGAGCCAAGCCGGACTGCGGCAGCGGCCAGCGTTGCCTGAGGGCTGCCCGCGGGGCTGGGCAGGTTGCCGCCGAGTCCGATGTAGGCCGTGCGCATAGTTTTCAGGGTATCGCGCCGGGAGCGGGGCCCGCTGGGTGCTTAGCTTGCGCGGCCCAGGCAAACGGCAAACCAGCCGCGGTGGTCGGTCCAGCGAGCAACCGGGGCGAAGCCTGCCGTGCGCAGCATGTCCTCCGCCTGGCCCGGCGTGTACTTGTAGCTGTTCTCGGTGTGGATGGATTCGTCGGCCTTGAAGGTTGCATCGCAGTCAAGCGCGGCCAGGCGCACCCGCTGTGGAACATGGCTGACCAGGTGCATCTCCATGCGCGACTCGGCCGCGTTCCAAACCGCCTGGTGGGCAAACGCGTCCAGATCGAAGTCGGCGCCGAGTTCGCGGTTCAGGCGGACCAGGATGTTGCGGTTGAAGGCCGCGGTGACACCGGCCGCATCGTCGTAGGCCGCCAGGAGGACACGCACGTCTTTTACCAGGTCCACCCCCAGGAGCAAAGCGTCGCCCGTCTTGAGCCCGGCGCGCACGCCTTGCAGCAGTTGCGCCGCGTGGTCAGGCTCGAAGTTGCCGATGCTGGAACCAATGTAGAGCACCAACCGCCGCTCGCCCGGCTCGGTTGGCTCGAGGGCCAGGCTGTGAGTGTAGTCGGCCAGTTGCGGAGCTACCCGCACGGCGGGAATCTCGCGCTCGATGCGTTCCTGCGCTTCGTCAAGGGCGCTGAGCGAGACGTCCACCGGCTCGTAGACGAGCGTCGACTGGCGCTGTACCGCGGCCCGCAGCAGCAGGCGGGTTTTCTCCGCCGAGCCGGCGCCCAGTTCCGCGATGCGCAGCCGCTCTCCCTCGCCGGCGAGGGCGACGATCTGCTGTGCGTTGGCGGCAAGAATCCTGCGTTCGACGCGGGTGAGGTAATACTCGGGCAACTCGGTGATCTGGTCGAAAAGGCGCGAGCCTGCCTCGTCGTAGAAGAGCCACGACGGCAGCCGCTTTGGGCGCGCGGCCAATCCGGTGCGGACCGCCGAAACGATCTGCCCGGAAAGTTGCTCAATGGCGTTGGGAAGAACCGGGGAAGTAGTCATGCCTTGGTTTGGATGCGGCGCTCCGCGAGCCGGTCACTATTAAAAAGACGACGCCCGGCTAGACTGCCAGCCGGATTCCCGAAAACTGCCAGCGTGTCTCCGGCGGGAAGAAATTCCGGTAACTGGGGCGGATGTGCGCAGCCGGCGTGACGCACGAGCCGCCCCGCAGCACCATTTGGCCGCTCATGAACTTGCCGTTGTATTCGCCCAGCGAGCCGGGCAGGGCTTTGAATCCGGGGTAAGCCAGGTAGGCGCTCGCGGTCCACTCCCAGCAGTCGCCAAAAAGCTGCCGCAGATGCAATTCGCCGTCGGGCAATTCTTCCGTCGGCGTGGCCGCTGCGGGAGCGAGTCGGCCGGTGTCCAGAAGATTGCCCTGCACCGGTTCAGGCTCCGCCGCCGCCTCCCATTCGAACTCGGTGGCGAGCCGCTTGCCTGCCCAACGCGCGTAGGCGTCGGCTTCGTAATAGCTGACATGGCTCACCGGCGCGTGCTGCATCTCGGCCAGCGGCTTCTCGCCGCGCAGCGTGAACAGCGTCCAATTGGCATCTTGCGGGGTCCAGTAGAGGGGCGCCCGCCAGCCGTTGTTTCTGGCTGCGTCCCAACCGGCGGAGAGCCACAGTTCGGCGCGGTCGTAGCCGCCGTCTTCGATGAAGGCGGCAAACTCCCCGCAGGTCACCAGCCGGTCGGCGAGCGCATACGGCTCAAGCCACACTTTGTGACGCGCCAGTTCATTGTCAAAACAGAAGCTGTGCCCGGCAGATCCCGCCTGGCGCAGGCCGCCCCCGAAGGGCAGGAACAGGGTTCCGCTGGCAGCCGCCGGGCGGGAGCGACCGTAATCAGCCGGTTCGTCCAGGTACGCCGGGCGCAGCGGATTGGTGAAGAATGCATGCAGGATGTCGGTGAGCAGCAGTTCCTGGTGCTGCTCTTCGTGGTGGGCGCCGAGTTCGATGCGGCGCAGGACCTCGGGGTCGGGATCGCTTTCAAGCAGCCGCTCCACCGCATCGTCTACGTGCTTGCGATAGAGCAAGATATCATCGAGCGGGGGGCGCGAAAATGAAGCTCTCAACCGCTTTTCGGGAAACTGCGAAAAGCTCTGGTAGTAGCTGTTGAAGAGCCACGGAAAGTCGGCACGAAACAGCCGGTAGCCGGGGAGCAGCGGACCCAGCACAAAGGACTCAAAGAACCAAGCGGTGTGGGCCAGGTGCCATTTTACGGGCGAGGCCTCGGGCAGCGACTGCACCATCATGTCTTCGGCCGTCAACGGCTCGCACAATGCCAGCGTGCGCCGGCGCACCGAACAGAATCGGTTTGCGATCTGCTCCTGCGCATGGGATTCGGGAGCAATGCTCATGGGGGAAATCACCTCGCAATGGGAAGAGTCTAACGTGAAAATCTTTCGCGCGCACCATACATACTCTGGCGGCACTTCAAACGTCTAAGGTCGATAAGCCCGATCGCAAGCAGGGCATAGAAAAGACCCGCAGCGCCGTCCGACCCAAAGCGAAAGATACACTAAAATTCGTTGCCTCGATTCCTTCGTCAGGAGGGTAGATGCATCAATCAGTAGATTACATTCGCGCGATTGCCTGCGTGGCAGTCGCTAGCGCCATAGTTCCGGGACTCGCCGCGTGGGGACAAGGGACGGTCGTCGCCACCGAGTCGACGCCGGACTCGCCGCAATCGGTCATCGTGGTGAAAACGCCGCCTCCTACCCCGGAGGAGATTGCCGACGCGCTGATGATGCATCAGCGCTACCGCGCGGCCATCGACGAGTACAAAAAAGGCCCGCTGAATTCCGCCGACCTGTGGAACAAGATGGGGATCGCCTACCAGATGATGTTTGCGGAGGCCGACGCCACCCGGTGCTATCAGGAGTCCCTGAGACTCGACCCGATGAATACGCACGTGCTCAACAACCTGGGCACGATCTACGACTCCGCCCGCGAGTACAGTTCCGCCGAGCGCATGTACCGCAAGGCCCTCAAGATCGATCCAAACTCCGCAGTGACCGAGAAGAACCTGGGCACCAACCTGCTGGCGCAGCACAAATACAAGAAGGGCTGGGCAGCTTACCAGGCAGCGCTCAGCATCGATTCGCACGTGCTTGACAACAACACCAGCCCGCGCGTTGACAACCCTTCGACTGCGCAGAATCGCGGCGCCATGAACTACTTCCTGGCCAAAGGCTGCGCCCTCGCCGGCATGACCGACCGCGCCATCGACTACCTGCGGATGTCGCTGAACGAAGGCTTTGCCAACCCGAAGAAAATCATCGCGGATAACGAGTTTTCCAGCCTGCGCGGGGTCCCGGCCTTCAAGCAGCTCCTGGCGGCGCAAAGCAATTAGCGTCGTGTCTCCTCATGACACGACCTACCCTCTCGACGAGATCTGTGTTTTCGGAGGGTAGGTTGCGGCCCTCGGGGGCGCGGGGCTTGGTTGGGGCGCGGGTACCCAGGGGTTTCCACCCTGAGCTATTTTCGATTCGTCCCTCCCGGGACGAGGATGGACATGATGGTCGGGCGAGTCGATGGAATATGAGGGTGGAACGGCGCCTTCTCATCCGTAACTCGCGGCAAGCGAGTCGGGGCCTTCAGAATGACAGCGTTTTTGTTCGTCGCCCCAGGTCAGTTTCGTCCCCTCCGTGGTCCTGAAGCTCCGTTCCACCGTCTATCCTGTTGGGGTCACCACCCCGCAACCCAGGAGTTCCAATGAACACTCGTTGTTGTTTTGCAATCGTGTTGGGGCTGGCGTTCAGCGCAGCTTATGCGCAGGATGCGCCCGTTCCTGCCCCCGACGGCCAGGGCAGCACCCAAAACGCAGATGGCTCCCACAATGCGGGTCAAGGCCGCCGTGGCGGCTTGATGGGCGATATGGGCATGGCAGGCCGCGGCGTGATGGGCACCGTCACCGCTGTGGGGCCCGACTTCTTCACTGTCAAAGCCCAAACGGGCAATTATGCAGTTCACTTCAGCGCCAACACGCGGATCTTCAAGCAGCGCGTCATGCGTCAGGCTCCCGGGCCGGACGGCGGTCCCGGCGGCGCCGCGCCCGTTTCCCTGAAGCCCAGCGATATCAAAATAGGCGATGCGATCGCGGCAATGGGAGAGGTGGATTTAGCCACCAGGTCGGTTGGCGCGATGACCATCATCCAGATTGATCCGGAACGCGCCCGACAGATGCGCGAGATGCAGGCCAACTATGGCAAAACCTGGCTTGCCGGCAAAGTCTCCGCCATCGACGGGATGAAGGTCACCATTGTCGGCAGCGTAGACAACGCGCCGCGGACGTTCGTGGTGAATGAAAACACCAGCTTCCGCAAGCGGCGCGACCCCATCACCCTGGCCGACGTCCAGGTCGGCGACCTCGTCCGTATCGACGGAGCCATGCAAGGCAGCGACTTTGCGGCCACCGGCGTGACCGTGATGCCAATGCGCAGCGGGGTAGTCCCCCGCGATCCCAACGCGCCCGCTGGTCCCGTGCCCAATCGGCAGTGAAGCGCGGCGCCGTCCGGGGTGCGGGGCAGCAGGAAGCACAGGGAGGAAGAAACAGAATGCCGCGCTGGTTCCGGCGGACCGCGCGGCGCCCTCGCCCAAGCCCTGGCATCCTGAGCCGCCTGCTGTCGCGTTTCTCCCCGGCGCGCGCGCCATCACTTCCCCATCGCAGGGTTTTCCGTATAGTGTAGTGTGCAGCAAAAAGCCAGATCCCTGGACGAATCGGAACCGGCTGGCACCAACCAGACCGGCCCCGTTCCGGCAACATTCTGTACCTGGCGGGTGTAAAAGGCCCAAACCGGGCAAACTCTTTTGAGGAAGCGGAGAACTATCTTCTATGGCAACGCAAACAAAACAATCGGCGGCACTTACGTCGCCCGGGTACCTTGTGCCGTTCATGACCGTGACGGCTCTGTTTTTCATCTTCGGGTTCATCACCAACTTGAATATGGCCCTGGTGCCTCACCTGCGGTCGATCTTCGATCTTCCTTACGCGTGGGCCATGCTGGCCGAGTCGGCTTTCTTCCTCGCCTACTTTGTGTTTGCCCCCTTCACTGGAAAGCTGATCGAGATCATCGGGTACAAACGGACGATGGTCGTTTCGCTCTTTATCCAGGTCATCGGCTGCCTGCTGTTCGTTCCCGCGGCCAAGATGGTCAGCTTCCCCCTGTTCCTCTCGGCGGTTTTCGTGGTCGGCGCCGGCGTCACCGCGCTGCAGACCTCGGCTAACCCCTACGTGTCGATTCTCGGCCCGGAGAACACTTCTTCGATCCGTTTGAACCTTGCGCAAGCGGCCAACTCGATCGGCGGCACCATTGCGCCGCTCATCGCCGGCGCCTTTATTTTGAAGGACCCCGACCTGCTGGCCACCAAGGCCGCCATTGCCAACACCGTGCGGATGCCGTATATCCTCATCGCTGCCGGGCTGCTGATCCTGGGAGTTGCGGTGGCTTTCTCGCACCTGCCCCCGCTGGCCGAGACCAAGGCATTCCGCCCCGGCAAAGAGGGCGATCCGATTTTGGGCCGCAGCATCTGGGGCTATCGGCACACGGTACTGGCCGCGGTTGGAATCTTCTTCTATGTGGGCGTGGAAGTGGGACTGGCTTCGGTTGCCGTGAACTACTTCAAACTGCAGGGCATGAGCACCGCCAAGACCGCTTCCTTCCTCGTCTCCCTGTATTGGGGCGGCGCGCTGGTTGGCCGCTTGCTCGGCTCCTGGATGATGACCAAGGTCCGGCCCGGCAAACTGCTCACCATCTTTGGATTCGCGGCCACCGCGCTGATCACCATCTCCATGTTTACCAGCGGCTGGGTCGCCATCGGCACCCTGGTGCTTTGCGGATTCTTTAACTCGGTCATGTTCCCCAACATCTTTACGTTGGGCATTGCAGGATTAGGACCGTTGACCAGCAAGGGCTCGGGACTCATCATGACCGCCGTTGTGGGCGGAGCCGTGATCCCCTACCTGATCGGCGCACTGGCTGACAAGACAAGTATTCAGACGTCCTTCGTCATTCCCATGATCTGCTACCTCTACAT
>Ga0181516_10001401_pt1 | contig 18480 bp, 12 predicted proteins | sample PEATcosm2014_Bin_25_FD_121104 | JGI IMG/M metagenome (GOLD analysis project Ga0181516, IMG submission 121104) | Peatland microbial communities from MTU Mesocosm Facility, Houghton, MI, USA - PEATcosm2014_Bin01_10_metaG | ecosystem: Environmental > Terrestrial > Soil > Wetlands > Peat | place... | reverse complement strand
GGGCCGACAGGCTGGGCATACCCCGTCTCTGTTGACCTCAACTTCTTGAACCGCCGGATGCGGACCCGCATGTCCGGTGGTGTGGCAGGGGAGAGCGGGAGACCGCTCCCCCTATGCCGATTTGGGATAAGGCTCTTGCGCTCAGCTTCATTGTGGACTAAACTAAGTGAACTTAGTTTAGCCGGAGGCGTCATGCGGACATTCAACATTCACCACGCCAAGACTCACCTTTCGCGGCTGGTTGATGAGGCTGTGCAGGGCGATTCGTTCATCATTGCCAAGGCCGGCAAGCCGAAGGTTCAGGTGATTCGTCTGGACGCGAACCCTGCTCCGCAAAAGCTGCTTGGCGCAATGAAAGGCCTCTATACTCTCCCGGAGAATTACGAGGAGATTGACCGGGAACTGGACAAGGAGATTGAGCGGTTGTTTCTCGGTGAAGACGCTCAATGAGATTTCTCTTCGATACCCATGTTGCAATCTGGACGCTGTTTGATGACCCTCGCTTGAGTCGGGCTGCACGTGAAATCCTGAGTACGCCCGGAAACGAATTCCTGTTCAGCGTGTGCAATATTTGGGAGATTGCAATCAAGCGGGGATTGAATGCGCCTGGTTTTCAGCACGATCCGCGCGAAATTCGACATTATCTTCTCCGCAATGGCTGTGAAGAGTTGACCATCCAAAGCAGCCACGCAGTCGAAGTCGATAGTCTCCCGTCCATACACAAAGACCCCTTCGACCGCATCCTGATTGCCCAGGCCATTGTCGAAGGGATCACCTTATTGACGGCCGACGCAATGATCGCGCAATACCCCGGCCCGATTCGGAAAGTCTGACAATATCGTTTACGCCGTCGTTTTGGCGCAGAACTCCTCGAAGGCGCGAACCAGCTCGCCGGCGATCTGCTGGGCGGTGGACTGCTCGATGACAAAGCGCTGCATCAGGTAGACCAGCTTGCCATCGCGCAGGATGGCAACAGCAGGAGAAGTGGGCGGGTTGCCGTCAAAGTAGCTGCGCGCGCGCTCTGTGGCTTCGCGGTCCTGGCCCGCAAAGACCGTAATCTTGCGGTCGGGCAGGCTGGTGGAGTTGGAGAGCGCCAGCCGCACGCCGGGGCGCATCTTGCCCGCCGCGCAGCCGCAGATTGAGTTCACCACCAACATGGTTGTGCCAGGTTGGGCCAGCGCCGCGTCAACGTCCTCGGCGGTACGGGTTTCTTCGATACCGGCGCGCACAAGTTCTTCGCGCATCGGGATTACCATCAATTCTGGGTACATTTTCGCCTCCGGCAGGGAAGTTGCCTGCTTTCATTCTATCGTTAAATTCTGTAGTGTAGCCTTGATTCGATGCTCATAGAAGAAAACAAGCCTCTTGCGCCGCTTACGACGTTTGGAATTGGCGGCTCGGCCCGCTGGTTCGTTGAGGCAGCCAGCGAAGACGATATCGTGGAGGCGACGGGGTGGGCCGGGGAGCGCGGCCTGCCGCTGTTTGTGCTGGGCGGTGGCAGCAACCTGCTTGTCTCCGACGCCGGGTTCGATGGCCTGGTGCTGCGGATTGGGTTGCGCGGAATTGCGATCTCGCCGAGTGAAGCTGGCGGGGTTGATGTCAGGAATCAGGCACAGATTTACCAGGTTGGCGCGAGCGAAGACTGGGACGGCTTTGTGGAGCGCGCCATCAAGGACAACTGCGCGGGCGTCGAGTGCCTCGCGGGCATTCCCGGCACGGTGGGCGGGACTCCTGTTCAAAATGTGGGCGCCTACGGGCAAGAGGTGGCTTCGGTCATCGAGCGTGTGCGGGCCTTCGACCTGACGAAACGCGTATTCGTCGAGTTTTCTGCGGCGGAGTGCGGATTCGCGTATCGCCGCAGCCGCTTCAATTCTACGGATCGCGGGCGCTATATCGTGACCCGCGTCGATTACCGGCTGACCCCGGGCGGCGCGCCCACGCTGCGCTATGCGGAGCTGCAACGGGCGATTGCGGAGGGCCGGCCAGAGGGCAGGGAACCAAGCCTTGCCGAAGTCGCGGCCATAGTCCGCCGGGTTCGCCAGGCCAAAGGCATGTTGCTGGTCGAGGGCGATCCGGATTGCCGCAGCGCGGGCAGCTTCTTCAAGAACCCGGTGGTCGACGAGGAACAGTTGCGGCACATTGCGGAACGGACCGCCAAAGAGCCGCCGCGCTTTCCTGCCGGGCCGGAACCGGAGACTTCAGGGAGGGTGAAGGTGCCCGCCGCGTGGTTGATTGAGCAGGCCGGCTTCGCCAAAGGCTACGCGCTGGGCCGGGCCGGAGTCTCCTCGCGGCATACGCTGGCGCTCGTCAATCTTGGCGGGGCAACTGCTGTGGAGATTCTCGCTCTGGCCAGCCAAATCGCATCCGCCGTCGAGACCCGATTCGGCATTCACCTCGAGATGGAGCCGGTGATGGTGGGGTTCTGAGCGTGAGTTGGTGAGATTGGCCAAGTGCTCGAATCAAATTATCGCGGCAGGTAACGGGGTATAGTTTTGAAATAGCCGGAAAAACAGGACGATGGTCCCGGCTGATTGGTCTCCAGATCGGAACGCCGTCAATATGCTCAGGTTCAGAAAACTTCTGTGCGGCTGCTTCGGGCTTCTGGCTCTGGTGTACCTGCCTTTTTCCGTTTCCACCGTTCCGACCCTCCTGTATCCCCCCCAACAGCATGAATTGTTGCCTGTCGCGCCCGCCACGGCAATCACCGGGCAACTCGTTGCGATCTTCTATGGTGAATTCACTAGACTCCTGTTTGCCGCGCCTTTGCTGCTGGGTCTTCTCTATGGAATGGTGTGGTGGACATTCACGGATGGAAGATCCTCGGCTAGACGCTGGGCGATTGCGGCGAGCCTTGTAAGTATCCTGCTGAGCCTTCCTATCGTCGTCACAACGATTTACCTCTTGTCCCATTCTGCAACCGGGTCGAGGGGATTTCTGGTCTTCGGTGTGTTCGGGCTGGCTCTCGGAATCGCCGGGCTGGTGGCATTCGCGCCTGGCGACGCAATGGCGCAGATCTCTTTGGAGGTTTCTAGGACCGCCAGGATTGCCGGAGATGGAACTAGCAGCCTATTCGACGGACTTGCCTGGCTGCTGGGGCTTTCTGGAGTGGTCGCGGGAATGTTCTGGTTCCTGCACTGGGGCGCTGCCCAGCATCTGTCCCTTGTTCACGGGTATCTTTTCTGGCTCCAGACCATGGCTGCCATCCTGGCCGTAATCGTGTTGCATGAGTCAGGTCACGCGGCGGCCGGTCTGGCCCTCGGAATGAAACTCCGCTTCATTCGCCTGGGTCCGTTCCTATGGCGCATACGCGAGGGCGAATGGAAGTTTGAATTCCATCCTGCAAGGCTTCTTTCGCTGGGGGGCGGGGCCGGGGTCGTTCCCGCAAATCTGAAACAGAATCGGTGGCGTGAGATTTGCGTGATTGCGGCCGGCCCGCTCGCGAGCCTGTTTACCGGCCTTATCGCCTGTGGAGCTGTACTCACGGCCAAGGGGCAGCCATGGGAACCAGGCTGGGAGCCGCTGGCGTTTTTTTCCTCATTGAGTATGGTGATGTTCGCCGTGAACCTGATCCCTACGCGGCCCGAGGCCACATATTCCGACGGCGCCAGAATCTATCAGCTTTTGTGGGTTGGGCCGCTGACTGATCTATACCGGGCAATCAACATAGCTGAATCGACTCTGGTGACGCCTCTGCGGCCAAGGGACTACGATATGCAAGCGATCCAACGAGCTGCCGGTTCATTTACACGCGGGCGTCAGGCGCTACTTTTGCGTCTGTATGCCTCGTCGCACTTCCTCGATTGCGGCGAGTTCCCCGAGGCTGGTGTGGCGCTGGCCGAGGCGGAATCAATCTATCGTGAATCGGCACTGGTTATTTCATCCGAAATGCACACCGTCTTTGTGTTTGGTAATGCGTATCTGCGCCGCGACGCAGCCGCCGCGCGCCAATGGTGGGAGCGCATGGAAGCCAAGAAGCCAGGTCATTTCGGCGTCGATTACTGGCTGGCCCTGAGCGCGCTTCTCTGGGTTGAGAACCGACTTGACGATGCGCGCGAGGCATGGTGGAAAGGGAATGCTCTGGCCGAACAGCTCCCGGTTGTGGGAAGCTGCGAATTCGACCGGTACCGTTATTGCTTGTTGGGTCGCGTTCTGAATGAATCGCCGTTGAAGTGACCAGCGCATCCGGCCGAGCGTACAAGTAGCTCAACCGGATGCGAGAGCCATTTGTCATGATTTGCCTGGCGCCGTGTAACCGCGTGGCGGCCCGGCATCCTTCCGTGTTCCTCTTCCGCGCGGCTTTCGGTCATCTTAGCCGCCAAGGACAGACCTTCTTCGGGCCGACTGAGTTTTGGCGAAGAACAAACACAGCCTGAAATCCAGTGCCTAGAAAGTGAAGTGAACCGCCAACTGCGCGCTGCGCGGACCGCCGCCGCCCAGGTATGGGTTGCCGCTGCCCACATCCGGCGTCGCCGTGGTGGGCAGGTACTGGCCCGGTCCGGAGGCTGCCACCAAACGATTTCCCTGAACGATGGCGTTACCGAAGACGTCGACGCCAAATCCCGGCAACAGCGGGTTGCTGAAGTTCGGATGATTAAGGGTGTTGAAGAGATCGCAGCGAAGTTCCATCGTCACCCCTTCTTTAAGGTGCGAGGTCTTGGTCAACGAGAAGTCGAAGTTTGCATAGTTTGGCGCATTGAAAGCGTTGCGGCCTTCGCTGCCGGGATGAGGGTTGATGCATTGGTTGTAGGTTAGGCTTTTCGGGTTGGTGTCCACGGTGCATGGCGCGGCAAAGGCATCCAGGTTAAGCAGGTTGGTGCCGCTTGCGCCTGCATGCGGATCGCCGATAATGTCCGGACGTCCAAAGTATTCACCGCTGCCGTTGTAATTGCCTCCAAGTAGACTTTCAAATAGATAACTGACCGTGTACGGCTGGCCGGTTGCATAGTTGAACATGCCGTCGAGCGCCCACCCGTTGGCTATCCACTTAGCTTGGTCGAACTTGGGTAGGTTGTAAGTCCAGTACCATTGCAGGCGATGCCGCACGTCGAAGTTGGAACTGGCGCGCTCCGCATGTGGATTGAAGCTGTTGTCCGGCATCGAAGCATTAGGAACAAAATCCAGGCCGTCGCTCGCAGTGTCAATCGAATGCGCCCATGTGTAGTTCAACGTGGACGTTACGCCGCGCCAGCCCTGGACCTTCAACGATGCTTGTGCGGAGTTGTAGTTTGAAATCGCGCTGGTCTCGATCTGGTTCACGTAATAGAGCGAATCACCGGTGAACGGACCCACTGAGTAGTTCGGGAAGCACTGCTGACCATAGCTGATTGTCTGGCCGTTTCCGCAACTGTCCACGCTGCCGTTGACGTTGTTGACCTGATTGAGATCGCGGAATAGAAACAGATGACGTCCTTGCGATCCCACGTATCCGATCTGGACCGCAATCTTCTTGGCAAGCTGCGATTCGATGTTGAGGTTATAGGAGGCATATCGTGGAGTTACCAGCTTCTGGTCGACAGTGAATACGCTGCTTGGCGAATAGCCCCCAAAGATCGGGGTTCCCGCGGTAATCGTCGAGACGACGGGCGATGCGAAGCCGATGCCGTTGAATGCCGGCCCGGCCTCCCCGGCGTTGGTGTTGTAAGCTTGGTTGCCCACGAAAAAGTCCTGCGATGGGCCGTCGTAGAAGATGCCGCCTCCGGCTCTTATCACCAGCTCGCCGTTGCCCATCAGGTCGTCGGCAAGGCTCAGCCGCGGCGCGAAGTCAGTCCAATCCTTCGGATAGAGCGAGGCGGGCCCGCCATCGGCTCCTACGGTTTCAAGTCCGCCGGTTTTTACGTCGAAGATGCTGAATGCCTTGTTCTCCGCGCCGATCACACCATAGTAGTCCCAACGCAAACCATAGTTGAGCGTGATCCGGCTGCTCAGGCGCCAGGAGTCCAGAGCGTAGGCCCCGCTGCTGTTCTGGTAGGAGTAGCGCTTGCCATCGCCTTCAGCGGAGGAGCCGCCATCGATGGTGCCTGACAGAAAGTCGTCGAGGCTATTGAAGACAAGCTTCCCGCGGTGTCCTGAATCGATGAAGCTGTTGATGAATGTCCGCCGCCACTCCAGACCAGCCTTGTAACTATGCCTGCCCTTGGTCAGCGATACGTTTCCGAAGAGCTGATAGTTGGTGTCGACGCGGCCGCGCGAGTCGCTGGCTGTCGCGCCGATGGGGCTGTACCCGCTGATGGAGATCGTCGGCAAGCCCAGGTCGAGCGTGCTGTAGCCGGGAGGAAGAGTGTTTAGGCCAAAGGCAGTGTTCGGATTGAGGCCGGTGTCCTGCGGAATGAATTGCTGAAGGAAGCGGTTGTAACCGCCGCGAATCTCGAAGATGAGGTTCGACCTCGGAACAGAAGTATAGGACAGCGAGACAAGATTTACATGCGTCGGAGTCGAGGTGTTGTAACCCGGCGCGCTGCTGCCCGTGTAGAGCATGCCCAACGGAAAGCTCTGAGTGCCGTGGCTGTAGAAGTAGCGGCCCGTCAACAGGTCGCCGGCGCTGAACAAATGCAGATGCTGATCGGCCTTGACGATCAGATTGTCGCTATTGTTGCTGAATGGCGTAGTAAAGGTTTCGTTTCCGTCGCCGGTGGCCGGCAGTACTCCCCAGGGCTTGCTGTTCAGCAGGCTTTGTATCACCGGATTGATTGCATTGCCGCCGGCTTTATAGGTGTTGATGTCTGCCTGGACCGGCACGGTGCCCTGCTGGGGCAAGCCGCCGTTCTCTCTCTGTCCTTCATAGGAGACAAGCCAAAACGACTTGTCCTTGAAGATGGGGCCGGCAGCTTTGCCGCCAAACTGATGGTTGGTAAACGAGTTCTTGGGCTGGGCATCGGTATTGAAGTAGTTGCGCGCGCTCATCGATCCGTCGCGGAAGTATTCAAAAAAACTTCCGTGGATCTGATTGGTGCCGCTTTGGGTCACGATGTTGACGGTCGCTCCAGAGCTGCGGCCAAACTCGGCCTCCGGGCTGCCAGTGACCGGAAGCTCGGCCAGCGCGTCAACGGGAAGAATGGTCGACGGGCAGCCCCACACTCCGGCCTGGTTGACGGACGGCAGGTTGCGGTAGCCGTCGTTCATGTCCGTGCCGTCGAGAAGATAATTGTTCGAGCGGCCGCGGTTGCCGTTCAGGCTGAACAGTCCATAGGAGCCGGCAGATTCGGTCGATCCCACGGGATCGCTCGAGGCGCCCGGAACCAGTTCCAACAGCTTGGTAAAGTCGCGCCCGTTCACCGGCAGCTCGGAGGCCTCGGTGGCTTCGATCGTGCCGCCCGTCGTGTTGGTGGTGGTCTCCACCAGCGGGACATCGGCGTTGACCTCGACCACTTCCTGCACCGTACCGGTGACAAGCCTTGCGTCAGCGCGCGAAGCCGAGCCAACACTGACGGGAATGTTGGTCAGCGTCGTGGTGCGGAAGCCATCCTTCTCGACGGTGATGCTGTAGGTGCCCAGCGGCAGTTCCGAGGCCACATAGCCGCCCAGGTCATTTGTGGTTACCGTGCGGGTCAACCCCGTACCAGGGCTGAAGACCTTTACATGCGCCCCAGGCAAGGCTGCTCCGGTGCTGTCCGTGATTGTGCCTTGGATGCTTCCGCGGAAGGTCTGCGCGTTTAAGCAACAAACGAAGATGAGGGCGAGAAACACAGAGAATACAGCAATCGAGAGCCTTCTCATGGGGCCATGCTCCTGGAGCTTGTGATTTACAAGAATGCACGAATTTTAACACGCATGTGGTCAGACCTTGATAAGGATGGTGTAAGGATTTCTCTCAATAAACTCAGGAAAGGCAGACAACCTGAATGCCGGAAGTTGCGAATTCGAACGGTGCCGGTGCCTCCTGTCGCGTCGGGTTTTCGATGAGTCACCATCGGACGACGGGCAGAAAAAAGACTAGCTCGCCGGGCCTTCGGTTGTGTGGGCTAAGGCCCGCTTTGGCATTCGGCTGGAGACGGAGTTGGTGATGGGGGGTATACGCTCTCCCAGGTCCCGGAAGCGGGACTTGGAAAGCCCGGCGACATGGGCGTTTTCAGGACTGATCTTCGATGTCGGCTTGTTTTTCGTCGGCATCCGTGTCAGTGTGGAAGCAACAGCACAAAGGCTACACATGAAGACTTATTCCTCGTTGATGGTGTTGTTCCTATGCGCCTACCCCTGCTCCGCGCAGCGCAGCGCTGCCGAAATGCAAGCGGCTGCGGTCTACGACAAAGCTGAGAAGGATGCCGTGGCCTACGTCAAGGCAATCGATGTCAAGACGTTAGATCTCTCACTGCCCTCACAGGGTTTGGAAGACTGGTTACAGTCCGGGCCGCCCCATATCGACAAGATGAAGTGGATGCTTGATGAGACTTGCGATCTCCATCCGGACTCGAGTTCGGACTACCCGCGTTGTGTGCGCATAGATTTTAGTCGGGGCGGTCACTACAGCTTCTTTCTTGTTCTGATCGGGACGCTCAAAAAGGGAATCATCGGCCCTCCCCGGCTCTATTACGGACTTGAAGTTTTTGAGGAAGGGGTTGTTAATGCCGGTGGTGCCGAACGGCTCTCTGGTCTTCCCGACCTTCTCGACAAACCGCTCATCTCAACTCCGGTAACTGACTTCTACAACAAGGTAGTGGCATTGCACCCAAAGGGCATTCCAACGGGGGCGGACAAGGCAGCTCTCTGGCCATTCCTCAGCCGACGATTGATCCAACAACTTGAGACAGCGCAAGCCTGCCAGGACGATTACTCGCTTCAACATCCGAATGGAGGCACTGATCCGAAACCGGCGTGGATCAACAGCGGTATCTTTGTCGGCGATGGCAAACATTCGACGCCTCTGTTCATCAATACAGGCGCCACGCAGCCGCAGAAAAATGGTTCATACCGGGTACCTATGGGTGCGGTCGAACGAAATCGTCCTGGAAAGATAGAGTCCATTGTTGTTGGGGGCGGGATTCGAGCTTACGGGTTTACTCCCGATGAACAATGGCGAATCGTTGCCACCGTAGTTCTGGAGAACAATCGATTTGTCGTCGATGACGTTCGCATTTTCGACGGAGACCCTGAGGACAGCCCCTCCCATCTTCTCTCCGAGACATTCGCCGGCTGTGACGGTGCCCACTGGACCGGAGAACACGTTGAAGACAAACCGCCTGCACCCCTGCCTCCTCCTCACTACACGGACTGGAACGCGGTGAATGCCTTGCGAAGCGCCGCCTATAAAGAGGAGGTAGCCTTCGCCAAGGCTCTCGATGTACACCAGCTCGACCCGTCGTTGCCTTCCCAGCATCTGGAAGACTGGTTCAAGTCCGGTTCCCTGCATGTCAATCACATCGAGTGGGATGCCCTCAAGTGCAATATCAAAGAAGGCCAGGACGGGGCCACGCGCGAACCGGCCGGGCGCCTTTGTGCCAGTGTTTGGTTTCAGCGGGGCAACGCCCGTGCTCGCGTCAACGTCAGCACGCTCGTCAAGGGCAACTCTGGGCCGCCGAAGGTAACGTACATCGGAGTCGCGGATCAAGACGATGGTCTTCTGACACCCCTTGGTGGCAATAGCGGCGACAAGGTCCCCGACTCTGAACGGCTCTCCGATCTTCCTCGCCTTCTGGACGAAGAAGCTGTCATCGATGTAACGCGGAATCTCTACAATGCGGTTGTTGCACATCACCTGCTCGGTATCCCACGTGGGCAAGACAAGGTCGGGATCAGTTCCCTGCTTAGTAAACACCTGCGTGAGCAGCTTGAGACCGCGCAGGCATGTCAGGCGGATTACTTCCGCCAACATCCTCGTGCCGGTGAAATGCCGAAACCTGCATGGTTCAACGCTGGCCTCTTCTCCGGTGACGGCGTGCTGGCGTTGCCGGGTGCCGATCTTGTGGACCACAAAGAGCGACGGCAGGACGGTTCTTTTCAGGTCTTTGTGTGGCTTTCACACGAAAGCTCCGCTGTACCAGATTCCGCTTCGCCCGCATCCCGGTGGAGAACCTGGCATGTCTCCGCCCTTGTGAAGTCAGAGGAAGGCAGATTCGTGGTTGACGATGTTCGATTATTCGGTGATGACTCCATTGATGGTCCATCACGACTGCTAACCGGTTCATTTACGGGTTGCGACGGTCCGCGTTGGGTTGGCATTGGAGACACGATCAGATAGTCAGCATGCACCCGCATCTTCGAGTAGCGGTCTCTTCTCTACTTGAATGCACCGTTGCCAGGATAAGGAATGGGAAGTCGGCCAGTGTTCATCGATTGCATAACAGATTTGCCAGGTGCCTCAGGTCTCGATTCTTGGAGCCTAAGCATCCGGCGTGCACAACCCGGCCCCCCATTTCTGGATTATCGGCCGTCTGCCCCACCGCAGGTGGTTTGCCGAAAATATCCCTCCATTGGCGCACACTGGAAGTAGAGAAAACAAGGGTGCGAAACCTCTGTCGAACGGAGAAGCCATGCGCAACATCCTCAGCAATGTCGAGAATCTCTCCGGTCCAATTTGTCAGTAAAGTGACCGGACCGTACCCGTGAACGGCCCCCGCTTTCTATCCTCAAGAATCGGCGTTTTTTGCGCTGTCAAACTGTGCAACCTGAAATAACTAGCCTGGTATCAAGAATTTGCGCCAGCAAACAGCATGGAAACACAGAATCAGTATAACTGTGCATCTGTGCACAACCTAATGTAACAATCTTGTTATCAATGGTTTACAAAAACAAGCAGCGCAGGAGCACATAAACTGCGTAACTGCCTGACTGTCGAGCCGGTGAGCCCCGGTCACTGCAAGATGCTCAGTTGGATTGGTCCCACGCGATCCACCCGCGGCCCGCAAAAGCCGCCGCCTGCTGGTAACCTATCCTCAGGCATGAACGACAATTTGCATCAGTTGCGTTGTTTTGGGTGTGGGGCGCGGATCGCGGGCGCGGAAGCGCGGCCGGATTTCCGTTGCGCCCTGTGCAGCGATCTGTTTGAAGTGGAATACCCCGGCTGGAGCCAGAAGCGAGGCCCCGACCGTCCCAATCCGGGCGCGCTTAAGTGGCTGTGGCGGGAACGGCGCTGCTCCTCGGAAGCGATGGACCGGTCGGGCGTGTGGCGCTTCCGCGAGCTTCTGCCCATCTTGGACAGCTTCGGCAATGCCGTGACCCTGTACGAGGGCAATACGCCGCTCTATCACCTGACACGCACCGCCAAGGCGCTGGGCATCGACCAGCTTTATGCCAAGCATCAGGGAATGAATCCGACAGGATCGTTCAAAGATACGGGCATGACCGCGGCGATGAGCGTGGCCAAGGAACGCGGCTTCGAGTGGGTTGCCTGCGCGTCGACTGGAAACACTTCAGCCGCCATGGCCGCTTATGCCGCCCGCGCCGGCTTGCGCAGCCTGGTGCTGATTCCCGAGGGCAAGATCGCCTGGGGTAAGCTGTCGCAGGCCATGGACTACGGCGCAGTTACCTGCCAGTTGAAGGCGGATTTCGACGGGTGCCTGCGCCTGCTGACGCAGATTGTGAATGAAGCGCCCATCTATCTGCTCAATTCGGTCAATCCGTACCGGCTGGAGGGGCAAAAGACGCCTGCCTTCGAGATCGCCGAGGCCTTCGACTGGAACGTGCCTGACCACCTGATCGTTCCCGGCGGCAATCTGGGCAACAGTTCGGCGCTGGGCAAGGGGTTCCGCGAACTGCACGAGCTGGGGCTGGTGGCGCGGATGCCGCACATCTCCGTGATTCAGGCTGCGGGGGCGAATCCTCTGGTGCGCAGCTTTGCCGAGAACGACGGCACCGCGCTGAAGCCGGTGGAGGCACACACGCGCGCCACGGCCATCCGCATCGGCAATCCGGCATCGTGGCGGAAGGCTGCGCGGGCCATTCAGGACACCGGCGGCTGGTGCCTGGACGTGACCGAGGCGGAGATTGCCATGGCGAAGGCCGAGATAGGCTCGGAAGGGTTAGGCTGCGAGCCCGCATCTGCTGTTACCCTGGCGGGCTTGAAGAAGCTGCGCGCCAGGGGAGTGATCAATCCCGGCGAGACCGTGGTTCTGGTGCTGACCGGCCACACCCTCAAGGACGCCGATTACACCATCGACTTCCATCGCGGAACGCTGTTGAACGCAGAGGAGACTGCCGGCCTGGAGACGGAGATTGACGCCCTGCGCCGCAACGCGAGGGTTGTCGACGCCACGCCGGCTGCGGTGCTGGCCACGATGAAGGACCGGGTGAAATGAGCGACGCTCAAGGGCCAATGAGCGCGGGTTTCCGGCTGCGCCTTCCCGCCACCTCGGCCAATCTCGGCCCTGGCTTCGACGCCGTTGCTTTGGCGCTGGACTTTTATCTCGATATTGAGGCCGAGCCAGCCGAACGGTTCTCGATTGAAGCGACTGGCCGCGACCGCGAGCGCTGTGGGCGGCTTGAAGATAACCTAGTCCTTGAGATTTACGAGAGCCTGCTGGAGAGCCACGGCCGGCCGATCGTGCCTCTGGCAATTCGAATGGACAATGCGATTCCGCTGGGAATGGGTTGCGGATCGTCCGCGGCGGGACGGCTGGCGGCTATAGCCCTGGCCGTGCACTTTGGGCAACTCGATTGGAGCTCCGAGCGCATCCTCGAAGAGGCCTGCGTTTTGGAGGGCCACCCGGACAACGCAGCGGCCTGCTGGCTGGGTGGATTTGTTTCCGCGGCCTTTGAGGGCAGGACCGTGCATGTGGCGCGTGTCGTGCCGCCGACGGAGTGGCGAGCCATCGTCGTTCTTCCCCCCGAGCCGCTCTCAACAAGCAAAGCGCGCGCAATGCTGCCGGATAGCTACTCGCGCGACGACGCGGTGGCCAACATACAGTCCGCGGCCATGCTGGGACTCGCGTTTGCGCAAGGCCGGGCGGACCTGCTGCGCATCGCGATGAGAGACCGCATTCACCAGCCTTACCGCGCTCCGATTTGCCCGCTGCTGCCGCGCCTGCTGCCGCTGGCGGGGAGATCAGGCATTCTGGGAGCGGCTCTAAGCGGCGCAGGGCCTTCGATGCTGGTTATCGTCGGCAGCGAAGAGAGTCTGCCGGACGCATCGGAGGCCATCCTCGAAGCGGTTCAGGGCATGCCCGAGCCGGAGTTGCTGGTCTGCCGCTTTTTGTCCAGCCCGGTAAGCGAGTTACTTGAGACCTACTCGATTTGAAAATGCCGATGGCGCTCATGCACGGCGATGCATCATGTCCTTGATCCAAGGGCAAGCATTCCTAGGGTCTGTTTACTTTCTAGATAATCACCTATTGGTGGGTATCTAATCCCCACTTGGTGGAAGGTTCATTACCTGTCGGTTATCTATCTAATCACCTGTTGGTTACGGGTTTTTAGCATTACCTAAGATTGCTTGCCATTCGCGTGAGAAACACCTAAATTCGCAGCGTGGGCAGTTCTGGGGGAGGGCTGCTCTAGCGCCCGTGATCCTTTCAGGGTCCGGGCGCTTTTATTGCTCGCCAGACGGTGGAGAAACGTCCGCAAGTCTATATTTCAAAAGTCTTTCTTCAATTCGACACCCACAAAGCCAAGTTATTTGCTCGATACAGCATGGGCGCGATTTGCGACTTTCCTCCGATCTGACGCATCCCATTGAAGCGCGGCGCTATACTTGAAGCTGCGTAAGTGCCGCAAGGAGGATCATGGCTGGATTGGGTGTGTTTGATGTGAGCGATGCATCGTTCGATCAGGAAGTGCTGCAAAGTTCGCAGCCGGTTTTGGTGGATTTCTGGGCCGTTTGGTGCGGTCCCTGCAAAGCGATTGCGCCGATCGTAGACGGTGTAGCCGCAACGTTCGCCGGCAAGTTGAAGGTGGCCAAGGTGAACGTGGATGAGAACGGTGCAACCCCGTCGCGTTACGGCGTACGCGGCATTCCCGCTCTTTTATTCTTCAAGGATGGCAAGGTAGTCGATCAGGTGGTGGGCTATCAGCCCCAGGACCAGATTGAAGAGAAGGTCAAGCGGCTGCTGGCATAACCTGGCTCCGCATCTTCTAGGTATTTCTGACGTGAGGCCCAGCGGATCTGCCGGGCCTTTTTCACAGCGTCCCCTTGCTTAGTCGCTCTTTCCCGGGTTCTTTTCCATCCCCGAGGGCAGATCCAGCGCCACCAGGGCAAAGCGGGTCTGGCCATCCTTGGCATTCTCGAATCCGACAATATGCTGGTGCCGCTTCGACCCAGCCTTCAATAGGAAGTCGTCTTTGGTTACGCCGTAGTCTCCCCTGTCGATCCGGACGTTTGCGTTCTTGTCGTCCTGGCAGGTCAGCCCTTCAGAGGTGGCCGCAGGAGAGCCCACCGCGGAGTTGCCTTGGCACGTGATCACGTCTCCGTAACGGCTGAGGGCCTTTTTGTAGAAGGCGGTCACCTGTTCCTTCGTGTCGGAGGTGGAATAGGAAACAGCACGAACCCTCATCTGCCATTCGCCAAAACCCAGCTTGACATCCGCCGACTTGTGCTTGTCGTCGTCTTTCACTTGTTCCGCGCCGGGATAAACCGGCAATCCCAGGTCTGCGGCCGAGGTCTGGTCGGTATTCACGTGAACGCCGCCGAAGGGCGTATCCACTTGGACGCTCTTCTCTTCGCCATTGGAACCCTTGTCGACGTTGACCCTGCACCCCGGAATCAAGGCGACCAGGACCAGACCGGCCACCAAACCTGTCGCATTCCGCACGTTGATCCGCATCATGGCAATCGTCCTCTGCCAGTAATACGCGAGACTGGGCGGAACGGTTCCGGAATTCGCTCCGCTCTGGCCGACGTGGGCGACTGCATTTGGTTCAGCGTCGATGGAGACCGGGCTAGACTTCGGCAGGCTGCGCCAACGCCCCCGCCAAGATCTTTACTCCGCGCAGGTCGATCTTTCCGGTCCCCAGCATTGGCAGGGCTTCGACGTGGAAGAACTGGTTGGCGCGCGGTTTCCACAAGGCTGGCAGATCGCACTGCGGCAACTTCTCCAGCACGGGAGCAAGCTTCTCCGCCGAGAGCGTAGTGATGACCACGATGCGTTCGCCCTTTTTTTCGTCCGGAAGAGCAGATACGGCAAACACCTGTTCGGTGACTCCGGCCAGGTCGTGCAACTTGTCTTCGATCTTGATGTGGGGAACCATCTCGCCGCCAATCTTGCTGAAGCGCGACAGGCGGTCCGTGATGGTAAGAAAGCCGTCTTCTTCCATCAGCGCAACGTCGCCAGTCGTGTACCAGCCGTCGTGCAGCACTTCGGCGGTCTTCTCCGGCTTGCCAAGATAGCCCTTCATCACGTTCGGACCTTTCACCAGCAGCATCCCCGCGGTTCCAGGCGCAACCGGCTCTCCCGTGTCGAGATCGACTACCTTCACTGAGATTCCCGGCAGCGGATGGCCGATCTTGCCGCGCCTCGCGCCAACCTGGCGAAAACCAGGCGCGCGGAAGTCGCGTCCATTCACCGTCACCACTGGCGAGCATTCTGTGCAGCCATAACCTTCAAGAGGGCGAATGCCAAAGGTATCTTCGAATGCAAGCGCAATGCGTTCCGGCAGCTTTTCAGCGCCGACGAGCACGTATTGCAGGCTGCCGAAACTCTCAGGCGAACAGCGCCGCATGTAGGCTTGCAGGAAGGTCGGAGTGGCGACGAGGAAGGTCACTCTGTATTTTTCAACCAGCTCACCGATGACTTGCGCGTCGAGCGGGTTGGGATGGTAGACGACGCCAACGCCGTTCGTCGCAGGCATCCATAGCGCAGCCATGAATCCGAATGAGTGGAAAAACGGCAGGATGCCCAGGATCTTGTCGCGTCCATCGAGCATGAATACCTGAGACACCTGCTGAATGTTGGACATGATGTTGAAGTGCGTGAGCATCACACCCTTGGGATCGCCGGTGCTGCCGCTCGAGAAGATTACCGTTGCCAGTCGATCGACAGCGGAGACGCTGCGGTCATCGGTTTCGGAGCGGCGTGTGCCCAATGCCCGGCGCAGCAGCGCGGATGGCACGAGCCATGCAAGCGCGAGCGCCGGCAACTTTTCGCTGAAGCGCGGAGCAGCCAATGTGTCTTCAAGAAAAAGCGTGCGGCCGGGAATAGCGAGGTTCGGAAAGCGCTCGACGAATGCCTTCGATGTGATAACCACATCCACGCCACACTGGGTTGCGCAGGATGCGATGACTTCGCTTGACGATGTGTAATTGAGGTTGATGGGGATGCGGCCAAGCAGCATCAGCGCGTAGTTGGTAAGCGCTCCGCCGACGGATGGGGGCATCAACATGCCCACCATGTGTTGCTCGCCGATCTGGCGCCGCAGCCGGCGCGCGATGTACATGGTCTTGGTGAGCGCCGAGGCAAAGGTCACCTTGGGAGCTTTTCCGTCGGCCATCATGAAGCGCAGCGGGTGACGCCTTGCGGTACGCACGAATGCGCGATCGAGCGTCTTCATGCGGGGTTTGCGGCGCTGGAAGGCTTCTGCGTGCAGTTCCTGCACCGCACTGCGCACCTGGATGGCCGTCGATGCAGACGGCATGGGCGCTCCGAAGCTCACGGTCACGGGATACGGAATATGTCTTGGCATCTTCCAAAGAAAGCGGCCGCGCTCAAAGCTGAAGATGCTGCCCCACACGCCATCGAGGTTGACGGGAATGATGGGGACATCCACGCCTTTCATGATGCGTTCGAGGCCGCGACGGAAGGGAAGCAATTGGCCGGTGCGCGTGATCTGCCCTTCGGCAAAGATGCAAACTACCTCATCCTCGCGCAGAGCTTCGCTGGCTGTGTGCAAGGAGCGGATCATATCGCGAGGGCGCTGTTCGCTTGAGATGGGGATCGCCTTCAGCATCTTCGCGAACGGCTTAACGATCTTATGGTCGTAGATGCCCTTGTACATGAGGAAGCGGATCGGCCTGTCTGTTGAAGCAATCAGCAACGCCGCATCCACAAAGGACATGTGGTTACACACAAGCAACGCGCCGGTCTTGTCTGGGAAGTTGTCGCGCCCCACAACCTTGACGCGATAGATGCTGTGTGTAACGAAGAACAGGATCAAGCGTCCGAACCACTCCGGCAGCAGGATCAAGACATACACTGTTCCTGCGGCGGTGATGAGCGAAGCCGCAACGATGACTCCGCGAGGGTCGAGGTGGATGTATTCGGTGAAGATGTAGTACACGCCCGCGGAAAGCGCAATTCCAACGAACGAGAGCAGATTCGCCGCGGCGATAATGCCGCCCTTGTCTTCTTCCCTGGGGCGATGCTGAATCAGAGCGTTGACAGGGACTGCGAAGAATCCAGCCCAGAAGCCCAAGGCTCCGAGAAGCAGCGCCGAGCCCAGCAATCCGTGTTGCGACCCCCCGAGGAGCAGGCCGGTGACGGTCATGCCAATCGAGCCAAGCGGTATGAGGCCGTACTCGATCTTGTTGCCGCTCACTAGTCCGGCAATCATGCTGCCGATGCCGATGCCTACTGCCAGAGTGGCGTTCAGATACCCTGTCTTGGTTTGGCCGATGTGCAAGACATCCGGCCCGTAGACAACGATGGTTGAAAAGAGCAGGGAACCGAGAAACCAGAAATAGGTATTGCCGGCGACGGCAAGAAACAGCGGCGGGTCGCGGCGCATCGACTTGATCTGCACCCACAAGTCGCCGACGATGTTGACGCGGAATTTCTTTTCCGGCGCCGCGGCCGGCACATGGTCGATGCCTAAGCTGGTCACCAGCCCAACAAAGGCGAGGGAGAGCAATACATAGCCCGCATAGACTTCGTGCCCGCGAAAACGGTCCGCCATGGTTGCGCCGGTGACTGTGCCTACGATGATGGCGAGGAACGTACCCAACTCGATGACGCCGTTGCCCCAGGAGAGGCGTTTTGCGGGGAGCAGTTCGGGAAGCAGGCCATATTTAGAAGGCCCGAACAGCGCTGCCTGCGTTGCAACCAGCGTCAGCGCGACCAGCGAGATTGTCAGCGAGTGCTCCGCCAGGCCGGCTGTGGCCACCACCATGGAGCCGATCTCCATCACTTTGGTCCAGATGGTGATTTGCCGCTTGCTGAATCGATCTGCCAGCCATCCGCCCGGCATGCTGAAAAGCACAAACGGCACGGAAAACATCAGCGTGACCATGGAGACGAAGCTTTCGCGCTGGCTTGTGGCCAGGCCCATGCCAACAATCATCGACAGCAGAAGGTTGCGCAGGATGTTATCGCTGTATGCACCCTGAAACTGCGTGACGATGAGCGCCCAAAAGCCGCGCGTGCTGTGGTGAGATTCAGCAGGGATTGGCGGCACTTCGCTGGAGAAACTGGAATCGGTTGTCGTCATAAATGAAGGCTTTGATTCTGTGGTGCTGATTGTAACCTATCGCGAAAAGAGCTAGGCGGGGGTATCTTTCGACGACTAAAGGGTGAGGAGATCCCCCGGCTCTGCCGGGGTGGCAGTAGCAGTTTGACATTTACGGGAGTCCATCCAAGAAACTCCAAACGTGAGCCGACCAAAGCACACGCAAAGGAGAAACTGGAT
>Ga0181516_10001400_pt1 | contig 18487 bp, 14 predicted proteins | sample PEATcosm2014_Bin_25_FD_121104 | JGI IMG/M metagenome (GOLD analysis project Ga0181516, IMG submission 121104) | Peatland microbial communities from MTU Mesocosm Facility, Houghton, MI, USA - PEATcosm2014_Bin01_10_metaG | ecosystem: Environmental > Terrestrial > Soil > Wetlands > Peat | place... | reverse complement strand
CATAGCGGGCGATGGAGTGATGCATCATTTCCATAAATTCCGTTCGCGCGCGTTCCATGCCCGTGCGCGTATTGAGCACCAATTCGGAAACCAGCTTTTGATATTCTTCCTTGCTCACTTTTTGATTCCTAAAATAATACGACTGATTGCGGAGGTTCGAGCTCATCGCGCAATTTTGGCAATTGTCGCAATCAAAAATGAAAAGACAGTCGATCGATGCTTTGGATTGGACCGCCCATTGGCAATTAAAATTTCCTTCCACATCAACGTTCCAGGACGAGTTGTTGATGCTCTGTGCACCGAGATTATCGAACGAATCCTTCGAGGTATCGATGTTTTCCGAATAGGCAACATTCTCACAATCGATCACCGAAAAACAAAGATAGGCATCTTTATTATTGATTGAGTAATTTGAATAATCGCTGTTTACGATGGTACCGCTCCGATAGTTGTAATGCCGTGGCGTGGCGGCCAGCACCTTTTGCCATTGCTCAATGAGCGGAGCGTTCCAATCGATGTCACTTCCAAAATCGAGCGGGTTCCAAGCGTCGCCATTAAAGCAATCTGTGCAAAGCACGGGGCAGCCATCGTCCGGATACATACTTATCAAAGTTTTCTGACATATCATGCACGTGCGACGATACAACGACCGCACATTCCGCCACGCCATGCGGCGAACACGGCGACAATCGGAGCACCACGTCGGTGCCGGAACTTTTATTTTCTCATAGAACGCAAAATCATCCGGCCCAAGTGTGAATTCTCCCTTACAGCTCTGGCACGTTTTGGTCTCTGGCGGCATTATTTCCATTCTATCAGAACAGATGCTTTCGTGCTAAACTCGCGGTATAATCAAAGTCGTATCCAATCCCACCATTTAATTCTCAATCATGAAACTCTCCATCGGCATCGTCGGGCTTCCGAACGTCGGCAAATCGACGCTGTTCAAGCTCATCACCAAGCAGGACATCACGATCGCGAACTACCCGTTCGCGACGATCAACCCGAACGTCGGCGTGGTTGCGGTGCCGGATGCGCGGCTGGAGCAGCTGAACGAGCTGAGCAAATCAAAAAAGAAAATTCCGGCGGTCGTGGAATTTTTTGACATCGCCGGCTTGGTGAAGGGCGCGAACAAGGGCGAAGGGCTGGGCAACGATTTTTTGGACGACATCCAACTCACGCAGGCCATCGTCATGGTAGTGCGCGCGTTCGAGAACCCGGAGATCATCCACGTGGAGAACTCCGTCAATCCGGTGCGCGACATCGATGTGATCAATCTCGAGTTGATGTTGAAAGACCTCGCCGTGGTGGAAAAGCGATTGGTGAAGACCGAGTCGGAGGCGCGCGCCGGTAAAAAGGAAGCGATCCAGGACAAAGAACTTTTGCTGCGGTTAAAGAAATCGCTCGAGGGGGGGATTTTGCCGGTGAGCAACGCGGAGCTCGTTCATAGTATAAAGAGCAACGCGCGATTCAGCGATCTGCGGCTGCTCACCATAAAGCGCCAGCTCTATCTTATTAACGGCAAGCAGTCCGATGTTTCGTCGGAGCTCCTGGCAAAACTGGCATCGCTCGGCGCCGATCATCTCGTGGTGGATCTTTCCGCGCCGGAAGCAGAGCTCGAGGGCATTCCTCAGCTGGTGAAGAAGGCGTATCACGTGCTCGACCTCATCAGTTTTTTCACGACCGGAGAGGATGAAACGCGCGCGTGGACGATCGAGCGCGGCACGAAGGCGCCGCAGGCGGCGGGCGTCATTCACACGGATTTCGAGACGAAGTTCATTCGTTTGGAAGTGATCGAAACAGTGAAGCTGCTCGAAGCTGGCGGTTGGAGCAAGGCGAAGCAGAAAGGCTGGCTGCGCGTGGAAGGGAAGGAGTATGAAGTGAAGGACGGCGACGTTCTGGAGGTGCGGCACGGATAGCATAGGCGACGATCGCGATATGCGTATGCGAAAATTCCCACAAAAAACTTTAAAGGAGCACCCGCGCGAATTTGCCGTGCTCAAAAAGTTGGACTCGCCGGAGAAGATCCAGGATTTTTTGGACACCATCAAGATCAATTTTGAAAAAAACGGCGACACGTCACGCTCGCCGCTCACAGTGCTGCGCCGGCGTGAGGCGCACTGCATCGAGGGCGCACTGCTCGCCGCGGCGGCGCTGTGGTATCACGGTCAGCCGCCGCTACTGCTTGATCTCGTAACAAAAAAGCGGGGCCATGACCACGATCACGTGGTGGCGCTCTTTAAGCGCGGCGGCCACTGGGGCGCGATCAGCAAGACCAATCACGCGGTGTTGCGCTGGCGCGACCCTGTCTACTGCACCGTGCGCGAGCTCGCCATGTCCTACTTCCATGAATATTTTTTGGACACCGGCGAGAAAACTTTGCGTACCTACTCGCGGGCGTTCAGTTTGTTGCCATTCGGCGACGATTGGCTCACAAGCACTGAGGATTTGTGGGAGGTCAACAATGCACTCGACGAGTCGCCGCACTTCGCGATTGCACCGAAAGGCGCCATGGCGAAACTCCGGCGGGCGCATCCCATTGAGCGCGCGGCAGGGAAGATCGTGGAGTGGAAGAAGGAGAAGTGAGTTTTATATCGTCGGCCTTGCAAAATATCTATGATATTTTATGCTGGAGGCAGTAACACATCTTGCTAAGGCCTAGGGGAGGCGCCATGTCCGCAGGAACCATCGCAGGTGAATTGTCGGCGGGGTCTTCGGCCCCATTGGTTGTTAGACTGGGCAACGTTTCTTCCGGAAGAGAGGTCTTACGCTGTGACGCCTGCGAGCTGATGCAGTATCGAACCACAACCAACCTTTGCCGCAGATGTCATAAGCCGCTGCCGACTTTCCTTCCGCTGGGAGAGGCTGTTCTATCAGCGGTTCGAGAGGTATTAGCTTATGAAGAACAGAGGGTCGTGAAGCCGGTTCTCATAGAAGTGCGTCGCATCAAGATCAACCTCCCGGGAGCTCTGCGGGAGATTCGGCGGATGAGGCATCTTTCTCAGCCTCAATTGGCTGCAAGGATGAAGATACCGCGCACGTATATCTCAAAGGTTGAAAACGGACGGGATTCACCGGGGTGGGAATCGCTAAAACGTTTTGCCGAAGCCCTTGGCGTCAATCCTCTAGACCTCGTTGCGCTCGCCTCGGAGGATCCGGCGGAGGCTATCAGGGCTTACGATACCATCTTCCTTCAGGAACTCGTCATTCGTAAGATGGGAACCCTCTACGCAAAGAGGGAGGTCATCTTGGTAGATCTCGCGAAGGCATTTCCTCATGTCGGCGTTGTGGATGCGGTTCAGTAGGAATTGTGAACTTTAGGAATCAGTCATCGAGCCCCGGAGATTCTTCTGGGGCTCGGATTCTATTCCAGTCCGCAATCGCTATTGACATCCATCCCGGTTCCGCTATAGTGTAATCAATTCCAAAGACCATAGGTTCTGCCGCAGTCGGGGTCGAGAGCGGGGCAGGTAAGTCCTATCGAGGAATAATCAAGGGTTCGCTATTGATTATTTTTCGCGGCTTGGAAGGCCGTTTTTCTTTTACCAAACTTGCCAAAATTCCTAATTAAAGTTTAACAATCTACAATTCGCCACCATGAAAACCAAGGTCCAAAAAACCGAAGAGCTCACGAAAGCCAAAGCACTGCTTGCCAAAAGCCAGTCGCTGATCTTTGCCGACTTCACGAAAGTGAGCGCGGAAGATATCCGCAAGCTTCGCACCGAGCTCAAAAAACAGGGAGCGAATTTCCTCGTCATCAAAAAGCGCCTCCTCGGCATCGCCCTCAAGGAGCGCGGCATCGATATCGACCTTAAGCAGTTCAAGGTTTCCATCGGCACGGTCTTCGCGGCCGGCGGTTCGGACACCATCGCCGGCCCGGCCTACCGTTTCTTTGCAGGCCTCGAGGTTCCGGAAGGCATGGCGAAGGATACGTGGATCAAAAAGCTGCTCGGTGGTTATGAGATAAAGACGAGCATGATGCTCGAGGGCGCACAGGTGATCAAGATCGGCACCTTGCCGCCGCGCGAAGTGCTCCTGGCACAACTGCTCGGAGTTCTGGCGGGACCGATCCGGTCATTCCTGTACATCCTGGATGAAAAAGCAAAAAGGTCGAGCTAACGCAAGCAAAAAAGTCATAATCAATCACAACCATGGCAAATTTCGATGATTTGATCACCAAGATCGAGTCCCTCACGGTGGTAGAGCTCGCGGAGCTCGTTCATACGCTCGAGGAAAAATTCGGCATCACTGCCGCAGCTCCGGCCGCCGCAGGTGGCGGTGCAGGCGCAGCAGCTGCAGCCGACGAGAAGACCAGCTTCGACGTCATCCTCAAGTCCGCCGGGGCCAGCAAACTCAACGTGATCAAGGTCGTGCGCGAGGTGACGACCCTCGGCCTCAAAGAGGCGAAGGACCTCGTCGACGGTGCGCCGAAACCGATCAAGGAGGGCATCAAGAAGGAAGAGGCCGAAGAGATCAAGAAAAAGGTGACGGAGGCCGGAGGCGAAGCGGAGATCAAATAGGATTTCCTTCATCACCGAAAAAGAGCGCTGTTGAAAACGGCGCTTTTTTGTTTTATCATTTCTGGGTCATCATAAGGGCGTTTAGCTCAGTGGTAGAGCGTTCCGTTCACATCGGAGAGGTCGCAGGTCCGATCCCTGCAACGCCCACAAAAAGACTTTAGAGGCCTATCGTGCAAAGCGCACCCCCCCCTTTTTTTTTGTTTAGGCGTTGCTCTTCGGTTTTCGGTGGGGAATTGGGGATATTTTCGCTGCCGTGATTATTTTTTCATCCCTGTGTATATCTTGGCTATATCCGGCGTTCAAAAATAAAAAATCCCCAGTAAAATCAATATTTTTCGGATTAAATCGGTAACATCGGCAGATTTTTGACAGTATATTAAAGTGGAGTATCATCATATGTAAGTGGTGTGTTGTGGATAATTCTGGGGATAAACGCCACTTTCTGTGCAGAACTCGGCGAGTGGATGCCCGAAAAGCCCGTAAAACCTATATTTTTAAAAAATTCCACCAACCTTCCAACCATTTCCATGCTATTAGGCGAATACCAGCACAGTCTGGACACAAAAGGTCGTATGGCCATCCCGGCAAAGTTCCGCGATAAATTGGTGTCGGGAGCTATCATCACACGCGGAATTGATAATTGTCTTTTTGTTTTTGCGAACACCGAGTGGGAAGCGTTGGCGACCAAGTTGATCGCTTTGCCGCTCGCGCAGGCGAACTCGCGCGCATTCGTGCGATTGATGCTCGCGGGAGCGACGGATGTTGCGCTCGACAATCAGGGAAGAATATTGATCCCGGACTATTTGCGCAAGTACGCCGGCTTGAAAAAAGAAGTCGTGGTCGCAGGTTTGTACAATCGCATTGAAGTTTGGGACGAATCGGCGTGGCAATCGTACAAGACGAAGACGGAAAGTTCTTCGGAGGCGATCGCCGAACAGTTGGGTGAGTTAGGAATTTAATGACAGAGCATACGGAGCATGTTCCTGTTCTTTTACATGAGACCATAACGTTCTTAGATCCGCATCCGGGTGATTTTATCATTGACGGAACCGTGGACGGTGGCGGACACGCCCGGGAAATTCTCGGCCGCATCACCGCGACAGGCACGCTGCTTGGGATTGATTGGGATGAAGCGCTTCTTGCCGAGTGCAAAGCGCGCATAGGCGGAAATAAGAATGTGATATTGGTCCACAGCAATTACGCCGAGCTTCCGGAAATTTTGGAAAAAGTTTCTGCGGAGCACAGCGAACGGTTGCCGGTGAAAGCGAAAGCGGATGGTTTGCTGGTTGACCTCGGATTTTCTTCCGAGCAACTGGCGAACTCCGGCAGGGGATTCAGCTTTGAGGAAGCTGCGGCGAGCGAGCCGCTCCTCATGACGTACGACGATTCCCGGCGGCCGGTGTGGACCATCCTGCGCGAGGAAAGCGAGACCGAACTCGCGAACATCATCTTCGAGTTCGGCGGTGAGCGGATGTCGCGACGGATCGCGAAGGCGATAAAGGACCAGGGCCGCCGCAAGCCGATAATGACAAGTGGCGATCTGGTGGCGTCGGTGCGGAGCGCGGTGCCGCGCGGCTACGAACATGGCAGGATCAATCCGGCGACGAGGACGTTCCAGGCGTTGCGCATCTATGCGAACGGCGAACTTGAAAACCTGGAGGCGCTCCTCAAGAACTTGCCCGAAGTGATGGCGCCAAATGGCAAGGCGGCAATCATCACCTTCCATTCGCTCGAAGACCGCATCGTAAAGCACGCATTTCAGGCATTAGCGAAAGAAAAAAAAGCGAACCTTGTTGTAAAAAAGCCCGTCGGTCCCACGCGCGAGGAAATTGCAAAAAATCCGCGCAGTCGTTCGGCAAAACTGAGAGTGATCCAGTTCGTATGATTCAAATTTTATAATCTTTATCGTTCGATGACCTTCATCCAGCCAAAAAAATATTTCAATATCCAGAATTTTATGATCGCGGCCCTCGTCGTGCTGGTTCTCGGCAGTACTTTTTGGCTGGTGATAGGGTATAATGAAACGGTAAACCTGAGCCACAACATCGCTTCGGTAAAATCCCAACTTGAGACAATCGGTGCGCAGAATACCGCCTTGAACAACAACGTGCTCGCCCTGCTTGGCGAAAATCAGATCGGCGCCGTTGCGGCAGCTGACGGCTTAGTGCAGGATACCAAGCCCCAATATTTCTCGATCAACCAACAATGGCCTATCGCTTCTCAATCATCGTTGCCCTACTGATCGCCGCGTTTGGCTTTCTCACATTTCATCTTTATCAGCTCCAGCTCGTAAAAGGAGGATATTATCTTGCAGAAGCGCAGTCGGAGGTGTCCGGGTCGGGCGATGCAGAAGCGTCACGCGGCGCTATTTATTTTACAGATAACAATGGGAACGCATTTCCTGCGGCGGTGAACCAGAATTTCCCGGTCATCTACGCCGTGCCGGCCTCTATTATAGACCCGGCCGCCGCTGCAGCGTCGACGTCGCCGATCCTCGACCTGTCGGTCGCGTCGCTTACGAGGATTTTTTCCCGGCCGAAGGATCAGTACGAACTTTTAGTGAACAAAGCGCCGCAGTCCATGGCGGATAAGATCACCGCGCTCAATATTAAGGGCGTCGTCGCCGATTACGAACCGGGCCGTCTTTATCCGCTCGGCACCGTTGCTTCGCAGATCCTCGGTTATGTTGGTCCGGATACTACAAGTGACGGCGTGACCGGAGATTATGGTATAGAGAAATTTTATAACAGCTCGCTTGCGCAGGGGAACGACCTCACGCTCACCATCGACCCGAACATCCAGATCGAAGCGGAAAAGATCTTGGACGACCTCGTGGCGTCCACCGGCGCGACCGGCGGCGATGTGATCGTGATGGATCCGATGACGGGCGCGATCCTCGCGATGGGTGGCACACCGAGCTTTGATCCGAATAACTACAGCCAGTCGCCGATCGCTAATTTTTTGAACACGGATGTGCAGGGCGTGTACGAGCCCGGTTCTATTATGAAGACGCTCACGATGGCGGCGGGCATCGATTCGGGCAAGATAACGCCGGACACCACCTATGACGACAAGGGTTACGTGAATGTCGACGGCGCCCACATCACAAATTACAACCTGACGACCGAAGGCGCATATGGCGAAGACACCACGATGACGGAGGTGATCGAGCACTCTATCAATAGCGGTGCGATCTGGGCGGAGAACGCCACCGGCAATTCTATTTTCTTAAGCTATCTCAAAAAATTCGGGCTTGATCAAAAGACCGGCGTCGACCTTCCGGGCGAGGTGTCGGGCAATCTGAGCCAGCTCACGCCGAACGCGCCGCAGGTGGATTGGGACACTGCCGCGTACGGCCAGGGCATTGCGATGACGCCGATCGAGCTCGTGGATGCGGTCTCCGCGATCGCGAACGGAGGGTTGCTCATGCGGCCATATTTGAATACGTCGCTCCAGCCGCAGGTGATCCGCCGCGTCATCAGCTCGAGCACGTCAGAGCAGGTGACGCAGATGATGGTGGACGCCGTGGACCTTGCGCAGGTGGCGGAGATCAACGGCTATGCGATGGCAGGTAAGACAGGCAGTGCGTATATTCCGAATCCGGACGGCGGCGGTTATTTGAACGAGCTTACGGATTCCTATATTGGTTTCGGGCCCACCTCCAACCCACGCTTCATCGCGTTCATCCGGTTGAATACGATCCCCGTGACATCGCTTGCGGCGGAAACCGTAGTGCCGGCATGGAACCAGCTCGCGCAATGGATCATCAACTATTACGACATCGCACCGGACCGGACGACGAACGACGTCATCCCCAACTGTCACGATCTTATTTGCCCGGATTAAAATTTTTCCGCCAGCGCTTGCTCCGTCGCCCGTGACGTCGTACTATAATTGGGCATCTCGCGGTGCAAGAGCACGGGAGCCGTCATCGTCTAGCCCGGTCTAGGACACTGCCCTCTCACGGCAGGAACACCGGTTCAAATCCGGTTGGCGGTACATAAACATGAACAGGATAAAAGGAATCATCAAAAAATATTTTATTCCTCACGAGGGAAATGATCACAAGCCGCATATCCTGCGCCCGCGGATCGTCGTGTTTGTTTGTATGGTCGCGCTTGTGGCTGAGGCGACCTTCCTGCTCGGCGCGAAATATGTCATTCCGCAATCAAAGTTGTTCGGCATCATCGAGGTGAATGCTTTAGTGGACGGGACCAATCAAAACCGTGTGACAAACGGCCTGCCCGAGCTCCAGGTGAGCCCGTTGCTCCAGGCGGCGGCTCAGGACAAGGCGAATGATATGGTGGCCAACGGTTATTTTGCCCACACGAGCCCGACCGGCGTCACGCCGTGGGATTGGCTCAATAAGGTAGGGTATAGCTATATTTATGCGGGTGAAAACCTGGCAGCGAACTTTTCCGACTCGCAGGATGTGATAACTGCCTGGATGAACTCGCCCGAGCACCGTGCGAATATCTTAAGCACTGATTTTACGCAAGTCGGCATCGCCACCGTGCAGGGGATGTACGACGGCAAGCCCGCCGTGCTCGTGGTGGAAGAATTTGGCACACCTGCTCCCGCACCGCTTACCTTCGTGAACACTGCAGCTGCTGCGACGATGCCGGCTACCGCTGTGCCGGCCGCTACCATGCCAACACCAAAAGTCATCGCCGCGCAAAGTTCTTCGGATGCCAACACACCGCAAACATTTGTAGCGGTGAAAAATACCGTTGCGCAGGAAAATCAAATTGTGCCGCCCGCGCCCGCGATCACGACCTCGGCACCGCTCGCATCGCCAGCGGTGACGTCGGCGAACAGTGATAGTGGATCATTCACGCAAAGCAACATCGTCCAAATGGCTTTCTCTAATCCAAAGGCGATGACCGATGATTTTTATTTCATCATAATGACCATCTTCGCCCTCGCTCTCGTATTGAATATTTTTATAAAAATTCGCGTGCAACATCCGCGGTTGATCGCGAGCGGTATTTTCGTAATTGTAGCGGCGGGCCTATTTGTCATGCTGAACCAGAATATCGGGCTTTTGCACGTGGTAGTGGTGTAATAGAATACCCCTGAATTCGGCTTGTTATACAGGCTGTGTATAAGTTGTGGAAAATTAGGTCCTTTCCCCGATTGACACTTTCAGTTTGACCTCTGTACTATAACCATATCCCTAAAATAAATTAAAAAAATATGAAAAAAACCCTATCCATCGGTTCAATCTTTGTTTTCGGCCTCGGTCTTTCTATCGTGGGGAATGTCGCACACGCTACTCCAGCCCCTTCGCCCTGTGCGACGGTAGGTACCCCGTTCATTACTCTTACACAAAACATCACCAACGATCCTGATTCGGGGAATTATAGCGATTGGGCAACAGACGCATTTACGGAACATGTGAACGTATGGATGGGAAGCGACGGCGTCACGTATTGTGCCAATGCGAATACGACGAACGGTACCTTTGTGACCACCGGCCCGAACTCTCCGGAAAAAGGGACGCCGCTCGCAGCGGGTATCACGGGCACGTTCACGGGCGGCGAGAATTACACGATTCCGTCGTCGATGGCGCTTGCCGCCGGATACAGCACGTCCACTCCAACGACGACCGTTCTTGGCGACAGCAATACGGCGGGATTTTCCTGGTGGGTCAATAGCGTCTTTCCGAGCATCGCGACGAGCAGCGGCGCAGACTACGTCAACACGTACTCGCTCACGTATGTGACTGCGCATGACGGCACATGGACGGACGCGGATCCTTCTTCGGGTGGCGATAAGGGCGACATCGGTCCGGTCGTCGATGAAACTACGGGCACGGGTTATTCCACCATCCAGGCAGCGGTGGCATCTTCCACAGCCGGCGACACCATAGATGTCTCGGCGGGAACATACCCCGAGAGCGTCACTATAGATAAAGCGCTCACATTGAACGGCGCGCAGGCGGGAGTCCCTGGCGCGAATGCGAGCGGTACCCAGCGGTCCGGCGCCGAATCCATAGTGAACGAGATGAGCATTACCGCGAGCAATGTGGTGGTGAACGGCTTTACGTTTGCGAACAACGGCGCTCAGATGGATATCGACAACCCGCCGACGTCGGCGTCGGGGATCGTAGTGGAGAACAACATCTTCTCCGGCTACAGCAGTGTCGGCATGCCGACGAATCACGCGGGCGATCTGGTCATCAGTGGAAATCTTTTTGAGGATCCGGCTTCGAACAGCGAATCAATACAGATCAAATCGGATAGCAACGCCGGCGGTTGTGATGGCACCCAAGTGGAGAATAACGTCTTCCTCGCCGCGGGCAATAACGGCGGCGCGGACGTTAATTTCTCCTGCACGGGGAGCAATTCATCCAACGTAACCGTTTCCGGGAACGTGGACACTGGGAATACTAACTATACGAGCTTTGTGGCATTTTCCGGTATCGCGGGCGGTATTACGGTGACGAACAATACTCTGACGACCTCCGGATCAGCCATCTATTTTTGGGGCGGGGTGAGCGGCGCGGTGAATATCAGCGGTAATGCCATTACCGGCGGTGGAAGCAAAGCAGTGAATATTGAGAACGGGGGTTCTGAATACGGAGGGACGAACACGGGAACTTTTACTATCAGTGACAACAATTTCTCAAATAATGCTTACGGTATTGAAGTTGGTTCTGGGGCTGTGAGCGATGCGAGCACGGTCGTGGCGAGCGGCAATAACTTCTCGGGTGAGGCGACAGCGGGCGTGGAGAACGATGCGACGCCGACGAGCAGCGCGGTCGTTGCCACCGGCAACTGGTGGGGCGCCGCCGACGGACCGTACGATGCGGTTTCGGGCGATGGCAGTACGCCGGACATGAACGCGGCCGGCACCGGATCCGCCGCTATCGGTGCGGTAGACTATGACAGCTGGTGCACGAATTCCGTTTGCGATGAAGTGCCGCCGACGGTTGCCGTTACGCCGGTTGCCGGTAGCGTTCTCCACGGCACGGTGACGTTCAACATCACTGTCACCGACAACAACCCGCTTGATCCGACGAAGAATACCCATGTATGGGTCTATCTCTATAACACTACCGGCAGTTCGGCGAGCCAGGGCGCAAGCGTCGATCTTTCAAACGGCACCGGCACGTTCACCGTAGACACGACGAAACTCCATGACGGTATTGCTTGGCTTGATGTCGGACAGGTTTTTGACGCCGCAGGTAATCCATCAGGGCCGGTAGATAATTACTTTAAGAACTACGATATCGAAAACAGCACGAGCGGACCTTCGGTGCCGACGTTGCTCTGGCCGGTCAATGGCGATATAACCCCCACTAATGTATTTACCTTTACGTGGGATCCATCGACCGCGACCGTGCCCGGGCCGGTGACGTATGAATTTCATTCATCAATGAATCCTGCGGAGACCGATGGTATTTTAACGACAGGTCTCTGGGATTCCGGCACATTGACCACCTCGTCGATACTTTCGACCGGCGCGCCGGATGGTACATGGTATTGGCAGGTCCGCGCCATAGATGCGGACGGCAACATGAGTGCGTGGAGTCCGGTCTGGGCGGTTACCTTAGACACCGTTCCGCCTCCGGCGCTGGCATCGTGCCCCGCTGGCGACTCGCCGACATTAGTGGAGACCGATGCGGTAAATTCAGATTCATATGTTCCCACCGTGGGGAGCAATACATTAGCCAACGGTAAGACGTATTTGTTGGTTGCTTCGGGAACATGGCAGAATGGCGGGACGAACGTTGCTGATGCCGGGTACGGAAGCGTCGATGACTGGACGACATATATGCAAGGCTATGACATCAGTCCGTATGATCTTGGGTCGGGCGAATTCCAGCTACAGGTGGATAATTCGTTTGTAAATTGGGGAGCATATCAACCGGCGCATCAGTATTCATATCTCTATACAGGAACAGGAAATCCAATTGATCTGATGGTATTCGATGGAGATTCCACCGTCGCGTCAGCTACGCCGGACGACGCATGGTATGCGGATAATTCTGGAAGCTTGATGGTGGATGTGTACGCTTGTAATGCCCCGGCCGTCTATATCACGACCGATCCGGCGACGAACGTAAGTTCCACCGACGCAACATTGAACGGTGTGAACGTTGATGATGGTGCCACTGGACATTCGTTCTGGGTTTCCACATCAACCTTTAGCACGGCAACCCCGAACATCCCGAGCGGTGTCTACTCGACGCCTGACTTCGGCGCGATCGCCGCGAGCACCACGTTCTCCGCTACGCTCTCATCGCTTACCACGAACGCCGTATTGAGCGGCGGCGCTCCGGGCACTATGCCTGCGGTGACTCCAAATACCACATACTATTACGCGGCATGGTCTGATGTCGGCGGCACATGGTATCCGGGTGCGGTTTTGAGCTTCACGACCGCTCCGGCTCCGAATGTGATCACTGATGCCGCGACCGACGTAGCACAGACGGGCGCGACGGTGAACGGCACGAATGGTCCGACCAATGCGGACAATACTTCTTTCTGGTGGGGGACAACTCCGGCGGGTCCCTTCACGGCCGGCGGCAATACTACCGAATTCCCGGCATCCGGATGGACTCACGATACCGGCTTAGGCGCGGCGTTGGCTGGCGGATCATTTAATGAGGCGCTTACGGGGCTTACCCCGGGCACTACGTACTATTACGTAGCATGGTCCGAACTCGGCGGCGTGTGGTATCCGGGTGATGTTTTGACCTTCGCGACTCCCGCGCTTGATAGCGATGACACATTGAGTGCGTTGGGCGTTTCGGCAGGAGTGCTCACGCCGGCATTCGATCCGGGCACGACATCCTACACCGATGCATTGCCATTTGATACGACCATCATTCCGACGGCGACGGCGACAACGACCGACGCAAATGCGACGGATACGATCACGCAGGCAACGAGCACGACGGGAACGGCGACGGTGGCGGTAACGGCGCAGGACGGATCGTCAACCCAGGATTACACGGTTGCGTTCTCTCTCATTCCGGCAACATCGAGCATCTTGAACGTCGCAGTAGTGGTGGATAACACTGCCGGCGGCAGCGCGGCCGCGTCCGACTTTACGGTCAACCTGATAGCGACCAATCCGAGCACTTCCACATTCCCCGGCAGCGCCGGAACGGCGGTCATGATCGATCCTGGCACGCCTTATAATGTGAACATCTCTTCTCTCGCGAACTATACCGAAGGCACGAGCGGTGACTGCGATGATGTGAGCGGTATTGCTGCAGGAGGTTCAGCGACCTGTACTATCACGGAAACCTTCACTGCGCCGGTTCCTTTGACCACGACGTTTAGTGGAGGTGGCAATGGGGGTGGCAACGGAGGCGATAATGGATTTACGACCCCATTCTTTACGTCAGGAGGCAACTCGGGCGGCGGTGGAGTAGTGCTCGGTGCTTCGACCACGAACCCCGGCGCTTTGTTGGCTCTCGAGCAGCAGCTCGTCGCGCTTGAGTTCAAGGCGAATGGTTGCAGCACGTTCACGTTCGACAAGAATCTGCACAAAGGCATGACGGATCCCGAAGTAGAGGATCTTCAGACCGTGCTCAATTTCACCCCGCTCACGCAAGTGGCGTCCACCGGACCCGGATCGCCCGGCAATGAGACCACCTACTTTGGCAGCACTACAAAGAACGCGGTGATCGCCTTCCAGAATATCTTTGCGACCCAGATCCTCGCTCCGCTTGGCCTCACTACCGGCACCGGGTATGTGGGTCCGGAGACTCGCACCGTGCTCAACGATCTTTGTAGTCAGTAGGGAAGGATTGACATAGTGAGAAGAAAACAACGCGGACCAAATTGGGCCGCTGTTTTCTGTTCCAAGAGTTTCTTGTCGCGGATTTGACAATATTTTTTATTCGGATATAATGACCGGAGAGTTTGAGAGGGGTTCCTTCCCGACGTGGGCCGCATTTTCTGGCGACCTCATGCTTAGGTGGAACCTTTAGCCCGTCAAAATATCCGTTCTCACCGGCGGATTCGATGGGCGAGCGAAGGGGTGGGGGTTTCAGACCGGATGGTTTTCCAGCTATGGGCGGTCCCTCCACTCCCGGATAAAATTCAGTTTGGCTCGTACGCCCCCAGAACTGCGTCAATGTACGAGCCTGCCTGTGCGGAGCGGGAGTTATTGCCGACTTGGCCCGCTCCGCACTCCCTATTTTTCGGATCAAAAAAAGAAGCCTTTCCAATCGGAAGGGCCCTTTTGTTTTTTATCCCTCTCTTATTTGACATACGCGCCTGCTCGCCTTATAATCCTCTCATGTTCGGTGGGGTTCCACCTGCCGGATTTTTTTGAGAAGATACGATTTGTTCACAAAATACCCATGCCTACCATACGGCAACTCATCAAGAAAGGCAGGAAGCCCTTGAAGTCTAAGACCAAGGCGCCGGCTTTGTCGTACTATTTCAATTCCATCCATAACCGGCCGGTGGATTCCACGTCGCCATTCAAGCGCGGCGTGTGCGTAAAGGTGTTCACCACCACTCCGAAGAAGCCGAACTCCGCGTTGCGCAAAGTGGCGCGCGTGCGCTTGTCGAACGGCATGGAGATCACCGCGTACATCCCGGGCGAAGGCCATGCCTTGCAGGAGCACTCGATCGTGATGGTGCGCGGCGGCCGCGTGGCCGACCTGCCGGGCGTTCGCTATCACGTCGTGCGCGGCGTGTTGGACACGACCGGCGTCGAAGGCCGCAAGCAGCAGCGCTCAAAATACGGCGCCAAGCGTCCAAAAGCAAAATAAAAACCATGCGCAAGAAACGAGTCTATAAAAAATTCCACCAGCCTGATGTCGTCCACGGACGCGTCGAACTCGGCCGCTTCATCAACTACGTGATGAAGGACGGCAAGAAGTCCACTGCCGAGAAGCTGGTCTATGCGGCGTTCGACAAAATAAAAGCGACGACAAAGGAAGATCCGCTCGTGGTGTTCGACCGCGCCATGGAGAACACGATGCCGCTTTTGGAAGTGGCCTCGAAGCGCGTCGGTGGCGCGAACTATCAGGTGCCGCGCGAGGTGCGCCCGGAGCGTCGGTTCATTTTGGCCCTGCGCTGGATCATCGGCGCCGCGCGCGCGAAGAAGGGGAAGGGGATGGCGGACAAGCTGGCCGAGGAGATCATCGCGGCGTCCAAGAACGAGGGCAACGCGATAAAGAAGAAGCTCGATATGCACCGCATGGCCGAAGCGAACCGCGCGTTCGCGCACTTCGCGCGATAGCTTAGTTAACTTAATATCATGCCCCGACAGTATTCGATCGAAAAAACCCGCAATATCGGTATCATCGCGCACATCGATGCCGGCAAGACGACCGTCAGCGAACGCGTGCTTTTTTATACCGGCGTTTCGCACAAGATCGGCGAAGTGCACACGGGCGACACGGTGATGGACTGGATGGAGCAGGAGCGTGAGCGCGGCATCACGATCACGTCCGCCGCGACCACAGCGTTCTGGACGCCTACGTATCATAATCACGACAAAAAGTTCGAGCACCGCATCAACCTCATCGATACTCCGGGCCACATCGACTTCACGGTGGAGGTCAAGCGTTCGCTCCGCGTTCTCGACGGCGCGGTCGTCGTGTTCGACGGTGTCGCTGGGGTTGAGCCGCAGTCTGAAACGAACTGGCGCTATGCGGACGACTACAAAGTGCCGCGCATTTGCTTTATCAATAAGCTGGACCGCGCCGGCGCGAGCTTTGAAAAGAGCTTTAAGTCCATTATTGACCGGTTGACGCCGAACGCGATTCCCATCCAGCTACCGATCGGCACGGAGAGCAACTTCACCGCGGTCATCAATCTCCTCGAGAACAAGGCGTACGGATTCGAAGGCGAGCATGGCGAGAAGATCGTGGAGATGCCGATCCCGGATGGCATGAAAGAAACAGTGGCGAAGCATCGCCATGACCTCATCGAAAAGATCGCGGAGAACGACGACACGGTGATGGCGGAATATCTTGATGGCAAGGAGATCTCGCTCGACGATCTGCGCAAAACGTTACGCAAGGCGGTCATTGCGAACACGATCATCCCGGTGATGTGCGGTTCGGCGCTCAAGAACAAGGGTGTGCAGTTCATGTTGGATGCCGTCATTGAGTATTTGCCGTCGCCGGCGGACATGCCGCCGATCATGGCGCACGATGAAGCGACGGGCGAGCAGGTTGCCGTGGCGCTCACCGACGAAGAGAACTTTGCCGGCTTGGCGTTCAAGATCGCAACGGATCCGTTCGTGGGCAACTTGGCGTTCTTCCGCTGCTACTCCGGCGTGCTCAAGCGCGGTTCCTATGTTTATAACTCAACCAAGGGCCAGCAGGAGCGCATCGGCCGTATCGTTCGCATGCACGCCAACGACCGCGAAGAAGTGGACGAAATTTATTCCGGCGAAATTGCCGCTATCGTGGGCTTGAAGCAGACGACGACGGGAGACACGCTGTGCGATCCGGAGCATCCGATCATTCTCGAAAAGATAACCTTCCCGGAGCCGGTCATCGGTTTGCGCATTGAGCCGAAAACGAAAGCCGACCAGGAAAAGATGGGCACGGCGTTGCACCGCCTCGCCGAAGAGGATCCGACGTTCCGCGTGGCGGGCGATCCGGACACGGGCGAGACGATCATCAGCGGTATGGGCGAATTGCACTTGGAGATCATTGTTGACCGCATGAAGCGCGAGTTCAACGTGGACGCGAACGTGGGCCGGCCGCAGGTGGCGTACAAGGAAACGATCATGGGCGAAGCTGATGGCGAAGGAAAGTACATCAAGCAGTCCGGCGGTCGTGGTCAGTATGGTCACGTAAAACTGCGCGTGCGTCCTTTGGAGCGCGGCACGGGTTTTGTTTTCCTCGACGAGATCAAAGGCGGTTCGATTCCTAAGGAATTCATTAACCCGACGGAAAAGGGTATCAAAGAAGCGGTTGAAAAAGGTATTCTCGCCGGCTATCCGATGGTGGACGTGGAGGCGACGATCTACGACGGTTCGTTCCACGAGGTAGACTCCTCGGAGGCGGCGTTCAAGATCGCTGGCTCGATGGCGTTCCAGGATGCGGCGAAGAAAGCGAAGCCGGTGATCCTCGAGCCGATCATGAAGATCCAGGTGATCGTTCCGGACAGCTTTATGGGCGAGGTGACGGGCAACGTGAACGCCAAGCGCGGACGCATTGAATCTATGGACGATCGTCCGGGCCTGAAAGTGGTGAACGCCAAGATCCCTTTGAGCGAAATGTTCGGTTATGCGACGGAATTGCGCTCGATGACGCAGGGACGCGGGAGCTTTACGATGGAATTTGATCACTATGAGCCGGCACCGAACAATGTGGCGCAGCTGATTATCGAGGGAAAGAAGCGCTAAAACTACCCTCTGTCTTATCCTTTTTTCGGGTACGCGTCCCGGCCTTCTGGCCGGGCGCTCCATCTCGGCCGCCTTCGCGGCCTCCGATAGCCCCTCAGAACAGAGGAGAACTTTTTTGGAGTCGAGTGCTTCGGCGAAGTAAGGCCGTGTTGACGTACCCTTACTTTTCTGTTATTATCCGGGCAGAAAGAAAGGAAAGGACGGTGCGGCATGAAAGAGCTTTTGCGGAAGGATGATCCTCGACGCAAGTGGAGATCGTTCAAGCGGAACGCGGCATTTGTAGGGAAGACAGTTTTTCTTGCCGCGGCCATCACGGGATTCTGGTACTTTCTGTGGTGCCACGGGTGGCACTTCGCGGAGGACGATCAGGAGATCCAAACGGGGCAGAACACGAACGGACTCTGTGCGATCTACGGGATCTTCATCGCGTGGATCATCTTCGGGTCGAAGCAGAAATACGATGCCGTGGTCACTGCAGTCATTATGAAAGACCACGACACGTACCTTCGCTACCGCGATGAGAAACCGCCGATCGCGGTGCATCTCATGGTGGGCATGCTGTCCGTGCCCTTCCTGACGATGGTCATCCTGTCCGTGTACCAGCACGCGCTCACGGGAGTGGTCTCGGT
>Ga0181516_10001399_pt1 | contig 18504 bp, 13 predicted proteins | sample PEATcosm2014_Bin_25_FD_121104 | JGI IMG/M metagenome (GOLD analysis project Ga0181516, IMG submission 121104) | Peatland microbial communities from MTU Mesocosm Facility, Houghton, MI, USA - PEATcosm2014_Bin01_10_metaG | ecosystem: Environmental > Terrestrial > Soil > Wetlands > Peat | place... | reverse complement strand
TGGGAAGACAAAAGCGGCAAGTGGCACGAAGAATTGGCGCGCGGTGACGATCGGCCTGAAACCGACGTCGAGGGTTGACAGCCGCCGGGAGTAACAGCCATGCGCATCGCCGCGCTTTCGGGTTGGACCAGCGAGCAAAAGCACGTCGTCGCGGCGAGTTTTCTGGGCTGGACGCTCGACGCGTTCGACTTCTTCCTCATGGTCTTCGTGCTCAAGGACATCGCCGCGGAATTCGGCACGCAAATCACCAACGTCACTTTCGCGATTTTGCTGACGTTGGCGATGCGGCCGATCGGCGCGTATATATTCGGGCGCGCGGCCGATCGCTGGGGACGCCGTCCTACCTTGATGATCGACGTATTGCTTTATTCGGCGATCGAACTTGCATCCGGTTTCGCTCCAAGCCTGACGGTGCTGCTGGTGCTGCGCGCGATCTTCGGCGTCGCCATGGGCGGCGAATGGGGCGTCGGCGCGTCATTGACCATGGAGTCGATTCCGCCGCAGGCCCGCGGCTTCGTCTCAGGCTTGCTGCAATCCGGTTATCCGACCGGATATTTTCTTGCCTCGATCGTCTACGGCCTGTTGTTCCAGTATATCGGCTGGCGCGGCATGTTCATGGTCGGCGTCATTCCGGCGCTGCTGGTCTTCTACATCCGCCGCAGCGTTCCGGAATCGCCGAGTTGGCGGCCGACCAAGGAGCGCAGCAGTACGTTGGCGATCGTCCGATCGCATTGGCAACTCGGCATTTATGCCGTCGTCCTGATGACGGCCTTCAATTTCTTCAGCCACGGTACCCAGGATCTCTATCCGACCTTCCTGCAGGTCCAGCATGGCTTCTCCCCGCATGAAGTCGGCCTGATCGCGGTCATCTACAATATCGGCGCCATTATCGGCGGCCTGTCGTTCGGCGCGATGTCCGAGCGGTTTGGCCGGCGACGCATCATCATCATCGCATCGTTGCTGTCGCTCGTCGTGTTGCCGCTGTGGGCATTTTCGACGACGGCCGTCTGGCTCGCCACCGGCGCGTTCCTGATGCAAGTGACGGTGCAAGGCGCCTGGGGCGTGATTCCGGTGCATTTGAACGAATTGTCGCCCGACGACGCGCGCGGCACGTTTCCGGGATTTGTCTATCAGCTCGGCAATCTCATCGCGTCGGTCAATGCGACGCTGCAAGCCGGGATCGCCGTTCATTACGGCAACAATTATGCGCTGGCGCTCGCCGTCGTCGCCGGCACCGTCGCCGTCGTGATCGCGATCGTCACCGCGCTCGGCACCGAAGCGAAAGGCGTCAAGTTCGGAATCGGTCTCGACCCGGTCCCGGCGCGGCGGTGAGTCCGGCGGTATAGTTCTTTCGCAGTGTCTGATGCCTCGCCGGTAGGCTCTACAGTTACGATTGAGAGGACGCAGCGATGTCGCAGACCGTGGCGGATGTTCTGGTCGGGGTGCTTGAGCAGATTGGCGTCAAGCACATTTTCGGACTGATCGGCGACTCGCTCAATCCGCTCGCCGACGCGATTCGCCGCAGCAAAATCGAATGGATCGGCGTTCGCCACGAAGAGGGCGCCGCGCTCGCCGCCTCGGGCCAGGCCAAGCTGACCGGCCGGCTCGCGGTCTGTTGCGGCACGACCGGTCCCGGCAGCACCCATCTGGTCGCCGGCCTCTACGAAGCGAGCCGCGACCACGCGCCTGTCTTGGCGCTCTCCGGCGACATGCCGCGCAAGATGCACGGCACCGATTTCATCCAAACCACGGAACCCGATCTCCTCTTCCGCGACGTCTCGCTATATACCCAAACCATCTCTTCACCAGCGCAAGCGCCGGCCGTCATTCATCAGGCGATCGCCGCGGCCTATGCCGGACGCGGCGTCGCCCATCTGACGGTTCCGCAAGATATTTTCGAGGCCAAAGCCGACGGCGGCGTGTCGAGCATCGCAACCTTGAAGCCCAGGCCCGAAGTCGTCCCCAGCGCCGACGAGATCGCCGATATCGCCCGCCGCATCGACACGGCCGGCAGCGTCGTGATCATGTGCGGCGGCGGTTGCCACGGCGCCGCGGAAGAACTGCGTGCGCTCGCGGATAGGCTCACGGCGCCGCTCGTTCATTCGGTCAAGGGCAAGGACATCTTGCCGTTTGACGATCCGCACTGGATGGGCGGCGTCGGCATGATCGGCACCAAAGCCGTCTACAACGCGGTCATGCACTGCGACCTGCTGCTGATGCTCGGCACCGACTATCCCTATTCGGAATTCCTCCCGCGCGGCGGCTCCGTCATCCAGGTGGACGACCGGGCTCGCGTGCTCGGCCGCCGCGCACCGACCGCACTCGGCGTTGTCGGCTCGGTTCGTCCGACGCTGAAGCTGCTGCTCGATCGGGTCGGGAAAAAGGGCGATGCCAAATTCCGTGACCGCGTCACTGCCGAGCGCAAGAAGTGGGACGAGATGTTGGACAAGCAGTCCGATCCGGCGCGCAGCAAAAACCGCATTCATCCGCAGGCCGTGGCGCGTGCGGTCAGCGATCTTGCCGCACGCGATGCCGTGTTCGTCCTCGACACCGGGCTCAACACCCTGTGGTCGGCCAATTGGATACGCCAAAGCGGCTCGCAACGGATCATCGGCTCTTTCAACAATGCCGCGGTCGGGACGGCGCTTGGGCAAGCCAACGGCATCCAGACGCTCGATCGTGCCCGTCAAATCATCGCGCTTTGCGGCGACGGCGGCTTCAACATGCTGATGTGCGAATTCCTGACCGCCGTGCATCACAGGCTCCCGGTGAAAGTCGTCGTCTACAACAACTCGTCGTTCGGGCTCATTCCTTTGGAAGCCGAAGCCACAGGGTTGCCGGCTTACCGGCAGGGCATCGAATTTCCCAATCCGGATTTCGCCGCGTTCGCGGCCGCATGCGGCGCTCATGGATTCAAGGCGACAAATCCCGAGGAGTTACACGCCAAAATCGATGCGGCGCTCAAGGCGGACGGTCCGGCGATCGTCGATTGCGTCGTCGCCGCCGACGAGATGCCGAACTTCCCGCATATCGAGCTCGACAAGATCGGCCATTACGCGATGGCGAAGATCAAGGAAGCGATCATCGCCGTAACCGGGCCGTGATAACGCCGTCGCAAAGACCCTATTGAATACCGGCGTTCGCTTGTATCTTGTCAACAGGGTGGATCGCCGGGCGTGAATAGCAAATCACCGAACATCGTCGAAACGGCGCTGAGCGGCTACGAGCTGCTCAACGATCCGTTGCTCAACAAGGGCACGGCGTTCACCGAGGCTGAACGCGATGCCCTCGACCTGCACGGGCTGCTGCCGCCGCATGTCGCCGAGCTCGACTACCAGGTACAACGCCGGCTCGACGCCTTTCGCAGCCTCAGCAAACCCATTCAGCGCTATGTATTCCTGCGCGGCCTCCAGGATTCCAACGAGACCCTGTTCTACGCGCTGCTCACCCGCAATATCGAAGAGATGATGCCGATCGTCTACACGCCGACGGTCGGTCTCGGCTGCGAGCTGTTTAGCCATATCTTTCGCAAGCCACGCGGGCTGTTTTTGAGCATTCCGCACAAGGACGCCATCCGCCGCATCATCGGTCATCCGCGCTTCGATCGCATCGAAGCCATCGTGGTAAGCGATGGTGAGCGCATTCTCGGACTCGGCGATCAAGGCGCCGGCGGCATGGGAATTCCGATCGGCAAGCTCGCGCTCTATACCGCCTGCGCAGGACTGCACCCGTCGACGACGCTGCCGATCATTCTCGACGTCGGCACCGATAATAGAGATCACCTGGACGATCCGCTCTATATCGGCTGGCAACATGAACGCGTGCGCGGCGCCCCATATGATGAATTCGTCGAGACGTTCGTTAGCGCGGTGCGCGAGCGCTGGCCGCATGTACTGCTGCATTGGGAAGATTTCGCCATCGGCAACGCCAACCGGCTATTGGCGCGCTACCGCGATCAACTGTGTACGTTCAACGACGATATTCAGGGCACCGCCGCGATCGCGGTCGGCACCCTGCTCAGCGCCATCAAAGTGACCGGCATGCCGCTTACCGAGCAGCGTGTCGCGGTGTTCGGCGCCGGCTCTGCCGGTACCGGCATTTGCGCGCTGCTGGCGCGCGCCATGGCCGACGCAGGCTTGAGCGAAAACGAAGCACGCAGCCGCTTCTACTTAGTCGACCGGCAAGGCTTGCTGGTCGAAGGCATGCCCGGGCTGCAGCCGTTTCAAGCCCGATTCGCGCAAAGCCGCGAGCGCGTCGCCGGATGGAAAATCGAAGCGCCCGACCATATCGGCCTTGCCGACGTGATCGCCAATGCGCGTCCGACCGTGCTGATCGGCACGTCCGGACAGGCGCATGCTTTCTCGGAAGCGGTCGTGCGCGCGATGGCGGGCCATGTGCAGCGGCCCGTGATCTTCCCGTTGTCCAATCCAACGGAACGCAGCGAGGCGACGCCTGCGGATATCGATACCTGGACGCAAGGACGCGCCGTCGTCGGCACCGGCAGCCCGTTCCCGCCGATCAAGCGCAACGGCAAAGCCTTCCGCGTCGATCAGACCAACAACGCCTATGTCTATCCGGGCATCGGGCTTGCCGCGATTGCGACCGACGCGCGGCGCATTTCCGACGGCATGTTTCTCGCAGCCGCACGCGCCGTCGCCGGATTGTCTCCCGCCAACCGCGATCCACAGGCCAATCTGCTGACGCCGCTGGTCAACATCCGCGACCTGACAGTCCAGGTCGCGCTTGCGGTCGCCAAGCAGGCGCAGGCCGAAGGCCTCGCCAACCCGGCCTCCGACGAGGCCATGGCCGCCGCTATCAAAGCCAAAATGTGGGAGCCGGTTTACGCCAGCTATCGCCGGCTGGCGTGATCGCCGGCGGAACGAAGATCGGTGACTTGCCGACTAGTGGCCCGCCATGTGACGGCCGATTTCGGTAAGATCGGCCTCGCCGGCACGCGCCTCGTAGACTAGCGCACCATTGAACATCACGACCACCCGGTCGGCGAGTTCAAGCAATTCATCGATATCTTCACTGACCAGCAAGACCGCCGCGCCGCGGTTGCGCGCCGCCATGATCTCGGCGTGAATCTGCGCCACCGCCGCGAAATCGAGGCCGAAACAGGGATTGGCCGCGATCAAAATGGCGACGTCGCCCGCCAGCTCGCGAGCCAACACGGTGCGCTGGACGTTGCCGCCGGAGAGCTCGCCGATCGCGGTATCGTCGGAGCGGGTCTTGATCCCATAACGGAAGATTTTGCGTGCCGCGTCTTCATGGAATTTTGCCCGATTAAGCCACCAGCCGCCAATCGCGTAAGGCGCGCGATCGAACTCGCGGAAGGCGAGATTATCGGCGACGCTCATGCGCGCGACGCACGCGTTCTTCAGTGGCTCCTCGGGAAGCACCGAGAGATTGTTGCGGCGCATGTCCTGCCTGGTGGCGTGGTATGGCTCGCCCTGGAGGCGGATTTCGCCGCTCTCGGCCTCGCGCTGCCCGGCGAGGACTTCGATGAGCTGGCGCTGTCCGTTGCCGGAAACCCCGGCGACGCCGACTATCTCGCCGCCGCGGATCGACAAACTGACATCCCGCACCGCCGGCTGGCCGGCGTCGTCGAGCGCATTCAGTTTGTTGATGGCAAGCTTTGCCGCGCCAAATTCACCGGCGCGCGCCGGCTGCACCGTCAGCTCTTCGGCGCCGATCATGGTGCGCGCCATGCTGTCGGGAGTGAGTTCCTTGACGTGGCCCTTACCCGCCAACTTGCCACGCCGCAGAATCGTTACTTCGTCGGCGAAGGCCATGACTTCGCGAAACTTGTGCGTGATCATCAAGACCGTGAGTTCGTTCTTTTCCACCATACCACGCAGCATGCCGAGCACTTCGTCGGCTTCTCCAGGAGTCAGCACCGAAGTCGGCTCGTCCAGGATAAGAAAGCGGCGTTTCAGATAGAGTTGTTTGAGGATCTCGCACTTCTGGCGCTCACCGGCCGAAATCGCCGAGACTTTGGCGCCGAGCGGCACGCGGAACGGCATGGTCGACAAAAATGCGTCCAGCCGCTTGCGCTCTTTCGCCCAGTCGATGACCGGCGGGACGTGGTCGCGCGCCATGACCAGGTTCTCGGCAACCGTCATCGCCGGCACCAATGTGAAGTGCTGATAAACCATGCCGAGGCCGAGCGCATGGGCCGCGCGCGGATTGCCGATGATCTCTTTCTCGTTGTTGACGACGACCTCGCCGCCGTCCGGCTGGTAATAGCCCATGATGCATTTGACCAGAGTGCTTTTGCCGGCACCATTTTCGCCGAGCAGCGCATGGAACGTTCCCGGCGCGACATTGAGCGAAACCGCATCGAGCGCCGCGAACTCGCCGAAGCGCTTGGTCATGGCGCGCGCCTCGACGCCGAACGCCGTTGTGTTAATCGGGAAAACTTCAGTCACGAAACGACCTCGACGAATTTCGCGGAATTCGACACCGAACCGAATACGCCGCCTTGCATCTTGATCATCTTGACGGCGTGCTCGTGATTGCTCCTGTCGGTTGCCCCGCAGCAATCCTCCAGCAGCAGGCACTCAAACCCGCGATCGTTGGCTTCGCGCATGGTGGTGTGAACGCACACATCGGTGGTGATGCCGGTGAGTACGATGTTGTCGATATGCCGCACGCGAAGCATCAATTCCAAATCGGTGGCGCAAAACGAGCCCTTGCCGGGCTTATCGATGATCGGCTCGCCGTCGCGCGGCGCGAGTTCTGGAATGATGTCCCAGCCGGGTTCGCCGCGCACCAGAATGCGGCCGCACGGTCCGGGATCGCCGATGCCGGCGCCGATCTGGCGCGAGCGCCAGCGCTTGTTGGCCGGCAAGTCGGCAAGATCCGGGCGGTGGCCTTCGCGGGTGTGAAAGACATGGAAGCCCTTGTCGCGCATCGCGGCGAGCGTCCGCTTGATCGGCTCGATCGGCGCGCGGGTCAGCGACAGATCGTACCCCATCTTGTCGACATAGCCGCCGTTGCCGCAGAAGTCGGTCTGCATGTCGATGATGATCAGAGCCGTATTGTCCGGGCGCAGATCGCCGTTATAGGGCCACGGATAGGGATCTGCCGTCACATAGCGTTCCACCATGGCGTTCTCCTTCTGTGGTCGCACGCTCACTTGGTAATCGACAGCTCCGCGGGCGCGCCGACAAGCGTGCGTTTGGGCGAGCAGGTCGCGATCATGATCAGCAGCGTCAGAATGTAGGGCGCGGCGTTAAACAGTTGATAGCCCTCGGTCATGCCGGACGATTGCAGCGCCGGTCCCAAAGCGGCGGCGCCGCCGAATAACAGCGATGCCCATAGACACAGCATCGGATCCCATCGCGCGAAAATGACCAAGGCAACCGCGGTAATGCCCTGTCCGCTCGACAGGCCTTCGTTCCAACTGCCGGGATAAAACAGCGACAGGAACGAGCCGCCGATGCCGGACAGAAATCCACCGAACATGGTGGCGCCGAGGCGAACGTGATTGACCGAGTAGCCCATGGCGCGCGCAGCGTCCGCGCTTTCGCCCACGGTGCGAAGGATCAGGCCCCATTTCGTGGTCCGCAGTCCCCAGACCAGGATCGGCGCCAGCAACACGCCGATGATGAACAGTACGTTGATGCGCAATACGGCGCGAACCTGGGGAATATCGCTCCACCAGCCGAAGTCGATCGACGGCAGCCGCGGCGCGGTCGGCTCGATGAGCGGCTTGCCGAGATAGAACGCAAGTCCGGTGCCGAACAGCATCAAGGCGATGCCGACGGCGATATCGTTGACCCGCGGCAGCCCGCAAATCGAGGCGTGTAATGCGCCCATGGCCGCGCCGGCAATACCGGCCGCAAGCACGCCGAGCCAAGGCGAACCGCTTAGATAGGAAACCCCGTAGCCGCTCATCGCGCCCATCACGAGCGTGCCTTCCAGGCCGAGGTTGATGCGGCCCGAGCGCTCCGTGATGCATTCGCCGAGGCTGACGAAGATAAACGGCGTGCTCACCCGCACGGCGCCGCCGAGAACCGCGAGCGGTATCGTCCACAAACCGATATCCGTCGCATTGACCATGATCAGGGTGTCTTTCTCTTGAGGATTCCCAAACGGCCGTAAAGCGAGTCGCTCGCCAGAACGACAAGAAAGATCGTGCCCTGCAACACCAGCACCGACGCGTCGGGCAGATCCAGCCGGCGCTGAAGCAAGCCGCCGCTCGCGCCGATGCCGCCAAGCAGGATGGCGACCGGAATGATGGCGAGCGGATTCTGCCGCGCGAGAAATGCCACCAGGATGCCGCTGAAGCCGTAGCCCGCGGCCAGATTGGCGTTGGTGTTGCCTTGCACCGCGCCGACCTCAAACATGCCGGCGAGGCCTGCGGCGCCGCCGGCGAGAAAGCAGGTGATCATGATAAGCTTGCCGACGCCGAGCCCGACAACCTTGGCGGCGCGAATATTGCCGCCCGCAACGCGCGCCGCGAAACCGAAGACGGTGTGGTAGATCAGGATATAAGACAGCACGGCCGCAATGATGCCGAACACGAAACCCCAGTGTACGTCAGTGCCCGGAATATTCCCGATCATGTTGGCGGCGCCGATATCACGGGTCGACGGCTTGTTCAGGCTGGACGGATCGCGCATCGGGCCCTCAACCAGGAAATTGAGGATCGCGAGCGCGATATAGACGAGCAACAGGCTCGATATCGTCTCGTTGACGCCGCGGTAGTGCCGCAAGCCCCCGGCCAGCATGATCCAAAGGCCGCCGCCGATCATGCCGGCGCATCCCATGGCGATCTGAACGACCAGCGGCGGCGCGAACGGGATCGCCAGCGCCGCGCCGGTTGCAGTAAGCGCCCCAATCAATAACGCCCCCTCGCCGCCGATAATGACCATGCCAAGCTGCGCCGGCAGCGCCGTGCAAAGCGCGGTGAGGATCAGCGGTGCGGCGCGCGTGAGCGTGTTCTGCCAGGAGAACCAGGTGCCGAAAGCGCCCTGATACATATAGAAGTAGAGATCGAGCGGATTCTTGCCGAACAGCGAGACGAATATGCCGAACAAGGCGAGCGAAACGGCAAGGGCGAGCGCGGGGATGATAACGTATTCCGCCGCGCCGCCGATTTTCAGCCCGAACGCCTCGCGCAGAGATTTTTCGGCTGCGGTTGGCGCGATAGGTGCGCCGACGTCAGCCTTCACGAAGTCGCTCCGATGACGCCGTCGACCAGGTAGTTCATCTTCTCGAGTTCCGGGTCGGTCTGGCCGCGCGAAACGCCGGACGCGATCACCACATTGCCTTTGTTGTCGCTGATCGGCCCGTTGAAGATGACGTAATTGCCGGCGGTCAGCTTGGCCTTGATGTCGTCGGCCTGCTTGCGCGCTTCGTCGCCGACCATCGAGCCATAGGGTGAGACTTTCACGATTTCTTCCTTCAACCCGCCGCGGTAGAAGTTCGGGATGGTCTCGCCGCTCGTGAACATTTTGGCAAAGCGCGGATAGAGCACCTCCCAGTTCCATTCCGCGCCGGTCAGATAGGCTTTCGGCGCCAGGACCGATTGATTGACGTGGTAGCCGGTGACCATGGCGCCGCGATGCGCGGCGTTCTCGACCACCGTCTTCGGGCCGTCGACATGGCATGTGACAACGTCGACGCCCTGATCGACGAGGCTGTTGGTGGCTTCCGCCTCCTTCACCGGCATCGACCAGTCGCCGGTGAAGATCACCTGCAAGGTGGCCTTCGGATTGGCGAGCTTGGCCCCCAGCATGTAGGCGTTGATGTTGCGCAACACCTGCGGAATGGGCTTTGCGGCGACAAAGCCGAGCTTGCCCGATTTTGTCATATGGCCGGCGACGATGCCGGCGACGTGCACGGATTCGTCGATGTAACCGAAATAGCTCGCCGCGTTTTTCGGATCGGCGCTCGTCCACAACCCGCCGCAATGCTCGAAGCGCACCGCCGGATATTTGGCCGCCATCTTGAGAACGTGCGGATTGTAGTAACCGAAGGACGTCGGGAACAGCAGTGTGGCGCCATCGAGATTGATCATGGACTCCATGGTCTTCTCGACCGCCTCGGTCTCCGGGACTTTCTCTTCCTCGACGACCTTGATGCCGGGCATGTGCTTGAGCGCCGCGGCGCCCTGCGCGTGCGCTTGATTGTAGCCGTAGTCGTCGCGCGAGCCGACATAGATGAAGCCTATGGTCGTGGTCGCGGCGAGCGCGCGGTTGACGGGCAGCGATGCTCCCAAGGTCAAGGCCGCCGTTGCCTGCAGCATGCGGCGGCGGGAAAGATTGTCGAAATTCATGGTTTCCTCCTGTGCACAAAGCGGGCGCGTCCACGTTGCCCCAAGGCGTGGACCGCTCGGTAAGGTGGCGATCAGCGATCGACCGGAAACGCATTCGCAAGGCCCGTGCCATCGGCGTTGCGGCACTTTGGAAAGCTGGCACGCTGAAAAGCTTTCTGAATTCGAGCAGTTACGGAGGATCGACCGCCCCGAACGCAAATCGGTGGTGCATGTCGGCTAAAAAATAAGCAGGCGCGGTGCGGGTTTAGCGTCGAACGGCGGCAGCCGTCGCTGATTTTGCTGCTGGATAAGCCTCCGGCTTACGCGGCGCGCGGAGGGCTCTTTCTGGAAAAATCCGTCCGAAGTTTGCTCGAAGCAACTACAGAATTTCTCGCAACTCAATGCTTGTTTAGAACGAGTACAAAAGAAACTCCACTAGTTTCGAATTGTTATAATTAGCTTCGAAGGCAGCAATACGCTTTTTTCTTGACGCTCAATACTTACGATGCAAGGAAGATATTGAAATATATACAGTTTTTTATGATTCTAAACTGGTCACGGGGGCGTTTGGGTGCGGAAATCGGTTCGCTGTGAGACAACGCCGTTGCGGCGATTTCCGCAGCACGCTGCGATCTCGGCGCTCGCTATCACGGTCGTCATGGGCGGTGCTCACGGCATCTACGCGCAGACGCCAGCGCCGCAGCAGGAGCAAGCTCCGGCCCAGCAACCGCAAACGCCGCCATCGTCCGCATCCGAGCCACCGGCTCAGCAAGCTCCTGCCGCGCCCACCGCCGGCCAAAAAATATTGCCGCAAATCGTGGTGAATGCGGCGAAGAAGAAACCGAAGCCCAATGCGGCCGCGCCGCAGCGGGCCGCGCTGCCGACCGACGCAAGCGCGGCGGTGCAAAGCGCCTTGGACAACAAAATGCACGGCTTGGATCAGGCGCGAGATAACAATCTGTTGCCGAAAACCGGCGCCTCGACCTACACCATTACCCGCGACACGATCGAAAATTTGCCGCAGGCCGACAACGCGCCGATCGACAAGGTCATCTTGCAAATGCCGGGCGTGTCCTACGATTCGGCCGTCTCCAATCCCAATTTCCATGTGCGGAACGAATATGCCAACGTCCAATTTCGGATCAACGGCGTCGTGGTCCCCGAAGGGGTATCGGCACTCGGGCCATTCCTTGACACCAATTTCATCGGCAGCATGTCGCTTCTCACCGGCGCGCTGCCGGCCGAATATGGGCTGCGCACTGCCGGCGTGCTCGATATCACCAGCCGAAGCTTCGCCACGCCGGGCGGCGAGGTCAGCCTCTATGGCGGCAGCCGGCAGACGTTTACGCCGAGCTTCGACTACGGCGGCAGCATCGGCAATTCGGAGTATTTCATTTCCGCGCGCGGCGATTGGAACGGCCTCGGGATCGAAAATCCGACGCCCGGCCTCAATGCCATCCATGATGAAACCCAGCAAGGCAAGTTCTTCGGCTATGCCTCGACGCTGCTCGACGAGTCGACGCGGTTCAGCGTGATTTCGGCGGCGTCCTACAGCGCGTTCCAGATACCGAATAATCCCGGCCAAACTCCGCTCGGCGATTTTCCCTTCGGTATGCCCGCGACAACATTCGATTCAACGACGCTCAACGAAAACGAATACGACACTTACGCCGTCACCATGGCGACGTTACAAAAGCATGGCACCGACGGCGACGCCCAGCTCGCGGTGTTCTCCCGCTATGCCGAGGTTCATTTCGTTCCCGATATATTCGGCGACCTCGTGTTCAACGACGTCGCCTCCGACGTGATCCGGCAAAGCACGCTCACCGGCACGCAGTTCGACGCGTCTTACATCTACAACGCTCAGCACACGATACGGGCGGGCTTCGCGGTGACCGGCGAGCAAACCAACGTTACCAATATTTCGACTGTCATGCCCGGCGATGTCATGGCCGTTACGGGCCCGCCATTCACCGTCACCGATCAAACGTCGCTGCTCGGCTGGAACATCGGCACCTATGTCCAAGACGAATGGCGGCTGACCGATCAGCTCACGCTCAATGCCGGGCTGCGATTCGACCAGCTCTATCAGTTCGTCGACGCCAACCAGCTCAGTCCGCGCCTCGCTTTGGTCTACAAGCCGTTTGACGGCACCAGCGTCCACGCCGGATATGCGCGTTATTTCACGCCGCCCTATCAGGCGCAGGCCACGCAGTCCAACATCGCGCTGTTCGCCAACACCACCAATCAGCCGGATATTCCCGAGGCCGATCCGGTGAAACCCGAGCGCTCGCACTATTTCGACGTCGGCGTGGATCAGACCGTGCTGCCCGGTCTCACGATGGGGGTCGACGCCTATTACAAGATGGCGAAGGACATGATCGACGACGGCCAGTTCGGTGCGGCCGTCGTCCTGACGCAATTCAATTACGCGAAAGGGTACAGCGAAGGCGGCGAATTCAAGCTCAAATACAACAACGGCAACTTCAATGCCTATGCGAACTTCGCCTACAACATCACCAAGGCTATAGACGTCGAATCGAACCAGTATCTTTTCGACGCTGCGACCTTTGCCTATCTGCAAAGCAATTATCATTACGCCGATGACATGCAGCGCATGACCGGCTCGGCGGGGGCGTCTTACCGCTTCGCGAATACGACCGTGTCGGCGGACCTGATTTACGGCAGCGGCCTGCGCGCCGGCGACTTGCCGGATTTCGTGCCCAACTCCCTGCACACCACGCCTTATGCCGTGGTGAATACCGGCGTGGCGCACGACTTCTATTGGTCGTCCGACTACAAGCCGGTGACGGTGCGGTTCGACGTCGTCAACCTGTTCGATCAGATCTACGAGCTTCGCGACGGCAGCGGCATCGGCGTCTTCGCGCCGCAATTCGGCGCTCGCCGCGGCTATTACGCGGGCATTTCCCAAAGGCTCTGAGCACCGCGCCGTGCGCGCGTCAGGCCGGTATCGGTTCGGCCGCCGCATTGCCGGCGACCGAGCGATCCGTCAGCATCGCGCGGACCGCGGCAAACACCTTGTCGAAGGCGGCCCGGCGATAGGCCCACTTCTGGTCGGGCGCCAGCGGAACCATGACCATCGTCGCGTTGGCCTCGAACAGCAGAATGTCGCCTTGCGCGTTTGCGGCAAAGTCGATGCCGCCGTAATCGAGGCCGAGCACGGCGCCGATCCGTTCAAGCGCCGCCACGCCACGCTGGCCGATGACGCTCGTCATATCGTCGAGGAATGCGGCGTCCTTCTGCCGGTTCTCGGCGGAATGCGCCATGTCGGCACGGAAGTAATGAACCTTCCAGTCCCGCGAAATGGCGAGATGCAGCGGATATAATTTGCGGTCGACGATCATGACGCGAAACTTGCGGTAGAGGCCGTCGCCGTCCCGCGCATCCAACTGCTCCATGAGCCAGACGTCGTCTGACGGCAGCGCCGGCAGCGCCGCACCAAGATCTTGCAAGCTTTCGACCCGAACGAAATATCGGCCGGTGTGGAAACCCGGCGCGCGCAGCAAAAACGGAAAGGCGAAGCCGTTTTTGGCGATCACCGCCGCGGCTTGCGATCCGGCAAGCAAATGTTTCGGCAGCGTCACCATGCGTGGCGTCACGACGTGCGGCAGCGCGCGCAGCCGCTCCGCGTTCGCTGCTCGCCCGGTCTTTAGCACCGCGGCGGGATGGTTGATCACCGGCCGGGACGTTCGCGCCAAAATCGAACAGGCTGCGTTGAGGCCCTCGCGGCATAGATCGGCATCGCCGATGCTGTTGAAGACAAGATCGTGCCGCGGCAGCGGCGTCTTCGGATCGGCATATTCGGCGACCAGAACCGTGGTCTGGAAAATCCTGTCATCGAGCAACGACGCCGTCGGTATGTTGCCGCCGGCCGCGGCGACCAGGAGCAGCACCGCAATCGGCGATGCTTCGCCGCGATAAGGCAGGGTCGTTACGGCGTGATTCCTGAATCCCCGGTCGCGATGCAGCCGCGCGCCGGCTTGGTCGCCCATTTCGGCCAACAGATTGCCGATGCCGCGATGGGCATGAATGTGCGCCGGGTCGGCGCGTAGCGCCGCTTCGAAGTGAACGCGCGCCTCGGCATGCTCGCCGAGCAGGTACAGCAAGGTGGCGAGATTGACGCGGCCGCTGGGATTATCGGGATGATGGCGCACCGCCTCACCGAATAGCGAACGGGCGGCGTCCCGATAACCGGCATTGAGCACCAGCGCGCCGAAATCGTTCAGCGCGCGGAAATCGGTGGGCTTGCGTTTGATGAGTTCGAGATAATCGCGCTTGGCCTCCTCGAATGCGCCTTGCTCGCGCAGCAATCCGGCACGCTCGTAGCGCGCCTCGATCGCGTCCGGATCGCGTTCAAGGACCCTGTCAAGCTCGCCAATGCGCACGTTGCGAGCGGTCTGCGGCAAACCTTCGGTCACGGCGGCGGCGATCCCATTGTCGCAGGGCGAATCAACGACCTAGATCGGGATAATAAGATGAAGCAGGCGACCAAGCCGCCGAATTAGAACAAAATTTACCATGACGGAGGACGATCCGGCTGCATCAATCGAAGGCTCCGTCATGGCACATATCGAGAGCGGCAACCGGATCGCCTTAGGCGACCCCGTGCCGTGGTTTGGCGCGCCGCTGGTCGGCGATGGCGTCTTCAACCTTCAGGTCGCGGCCGGCCGCTGGATCGTGCTAAGCTTTTTGGGCTCGCCGGCCGATCCAAGGGCGAAGGCGGAGTTGACCGAACTCTTTCGCGATGCCCACCTGTTCGCCGAAGATCGCATCGTGTTCTATGGCGTGCTGACCGCGCCGCCGAGCGATCCGGCCTATTATCTGGCATTGCGGACACCCGCGATTTCGTTCATCGCCGATTATGACGGCGCGATCAGCCGCGCCTATGGCGCGGCCGGCATGCCGCGCACCATCGTGCTCGACCCGATGCTGCGTGCGATCGCCGACATTGCCTGGGACTTCGCCGCCGGACATGTCCAAACGGTGCGCGCCGTATTGCAGAGCCTGCCGGCAGTCGACGATTGCGCCGGCGTGCCGCTGACCGCGCCGGTGCTCATCGTGCCGCGCGTCCTCGATTTCGCGCTGTGCGATTTCCTGGTCGATTTCTATGACAAGCTCGGCGGCAAGGATTCGGGCTTCCTTCTCGACAGTTCGGGCCAGACCGCGACCGTCGTCGATTACAAGCTCAAGCGCCGCAACGATCTCAGCGTCGTGCGGCCGGAAGTGCGCGACGCCATACGCGGCCAGATCGTGCGCCGTCTGTTGCCGGCCATCGAGCGTTTCTTCCAATTTTCGGCGACGCGGATGGATCGCTATATCGTCGCCTGCTACGACAGCGCGATCGGCGGCCACTTTTACCGGCACCGCGATAACGTCAATGCCGGCGCGCAGCACCGCCGCTTTGCCGTCACCATCAATCTCAACAAGGATTACGACGGCTGCGATCTGACTTTTCCCGAATTCGGCAGCCGCACCTATCGCGCACCGCATGGCGGCGCCGTCGTCTTTTCCTGCGGCGCGCTGCACCAGGTCACGCCCGTAACGCGCGGCCGCCGCTACGCGTTCCTCGCCTTCCTCTATGGCGAGACCGATGCGGCGCTGCGCGAGAAGAACAACGCCCACATTGCGCAAAGCGAATTCCGCTACGCCGGCGGCACGTCGGACCTGTTGTATCCGGACGAGCCGATCCACGAGCGGCGCGCCGGCTAAAGCGTAACAACAATTCCGGCTTGCCATCGGTCGATTCCGCGCTAAGATCGCGCCGCTATGGGGATGGAGTCCCCCATTAACCGCCGCAAAGGCTGATGACTCCTACCGGGCGCTTGGCGTCGGTAGGAGTCTATTGCACTTCTGCCGCCTCCAGGTCCGAAAAGCACAGGAGGCTGGCAGTGGTGCGGATCCTCACTGGATTTCTGATCGTCTTTCTCGGCGGCGGCTTCGGCGCCGCGCTCCGGCACGGCGTGAACATGGCGGCGGCACGCCTTGTCGGCATGAGCTTTCCATACGGCACCATGTTCATCAACGTGACCGGCTCGCTGGCCATGGGATTGATCGCCGAGTATTTCGCGCTCAAGGCTGGCCTTCATCGCGGCTGGCTGCTTTTCCTGACCACGGGCATCCTCGGCGGCTACACAACTTTCTCCACTTTCTCGCTCGAGGCGGCGCTGCTTTACGAGCGAGGCCAGATCGGCGGTGCGGCGATTTACGTTTTGGGATCGGTGGTGCTGGCGATCGGCGCGCTCTTTGCCGGAATGGCGATTGTCCGTATGCTGGCCTGAGACAAAATCGGAAAATGAGGAGACGCCGCCATGGATCTGGCGATGACGGACAAGAAGGCAATCGTCACCGGCGCGAGCGAAGGCATCGGCAAGGCGATTACGCTCGCGCTGGCGCGGGAAGGCGTCGACGTCGCGATTTGCGCGCGGCGGAAGGAGCCGTTGCAAGCAGCCGCCGCCGAGATTGCCAAGGCAACGGGCCGCAAAATCATTGCGATCGCCGCCGACCTGACCAAGGCTTCGGATGCGGAGAGCTTCATCACGCAAGCGCATGCGGCGCTCGGCCGAATCGATATCCTGGTCAACAATGCCGGTTCGGCGCCCGGCGGCGTGCTCGAACATTTGAGCGAAGACGACTGGGCGAGCGCGCTGCAGCTCAAATTCATGGGCTATGTGCGCTGCATGAAGCACGTTTTGCCGATCATGCAGAAGCAAAAGAAAGGCCGCGTCGTCAATCTGATCGGCAATGACGGCGTCAAGGTCTCCTATTGGGAGATCGCGCCCGGTGCCGCGAACGCGGCCGGCCAGAACCTGACAAAATCGCTCGCCAGCCAATACGGCAAGCACAATATAAGCTTCGTCGCGGTCAATCCCGGACCGGTGCGCACCGAGCGCTGGGCCGGCCTCGTCAAGGCGATGGCGCGCGACATGAAGCTGAGTTACGAAGAGGCCGACAAGCTCGCGCCGGCAAGCATCCCGCTCGGCCGCATCGCCGAGTCGGTGGAAGTCGCCAACCTTGTCACCTACCTCGCCTCCGACCTGGCCTTCTTCGTCAACGGCACCATGATCGAAATCGACGGCGGCCAGGACAAAGTGCTCATGGACCGCATGCGCGACCGCTGAGCGTCCCGGCTGAGGCGGAAGGCGGCGGCGTCAGCCGATCTGCGTCAGCACAATCAGCACCGTCGTCACGGTAATCGCACCGCCGATGCGCGTGGCGATCTGGGCGAACGGCATGAGCTGCATCCGATTGCCGGCGGTGAGGATGGCGACATCGCCGGTGCCGCCCTGGCCGCTGTGACAGGCGGTGACGATCGCGGTGTCGATCGGATACATCTTCATCAAACCGCCGACAAAAAAGCCGGTCGCTATGACCGTCACCACCGTCGCGACGATGGTGATGACATAGGGCAACGTGAACGCCGCAACCAGCTTGTCCCACGGCGTCAGCGCAACGCCGATCGCGAACAGCAGCGGATAGGTGACCGCGGTCGAAAAGAACTTGTAGACATGAAAAGCGCCGAGTTGCAGCGACGGCGATACCGCCCGCGCCAGCTTTAGAAATACCGCGATGATCAACATCGCCACTGGCGCCGGAAACGCGAACAGCCGCTGCGCCAGAGCGCCGATCAGATAGAGCGTCACCGCGGTGACGACGGCGGCGGCGATGGTCGTTACATCGACGTGATCGTCGGCGGACTCCTCTTCGAATTCAAGCTCGTCGTGCTCGCCCGGCTGCAAGCGCCCTTCGCCCGTAAGGCTCGGATATTTTTTGCCGACATAGTTGAGCGTACCCGCCAGCAGAATGGCCGTCAGGCTGCCGAGCATCACCGGCGGCAGCACCTGGGCGAACAGATCGCCCTGCGCCTGATGCAGGATCTGCGCATAGCCGATGGAGAGCGGGATGGCGCCCTCGCCGACGCCGCCCGACATGATCGGGACGACGATAAAAAAGAACGTGTGGTAGGCGCCGAGACCCAGGAGCACGCCGACGACCGTGCCGACGATCGCGCCCACGACTGATCCGGCAATCAGCGGAATGAATATCTTGAGAAAGCCCTTGATGAGAACGCCACGGTCCATGCCCAAAATGCTGCCGACGATGATGCAGGCGATGAACAGGTAGAGAAAGTTGGAGTCTTTGGTGAAATTCGTCACCGAACCCAAGATCGATGCGGGCAAGAGATGATGGAAAGCGAGGAATGACGGAATGAAGGTGGC
>Ga0181516_10001398_pt1 | contig 18509 bp, 13 predicted proteins | sample PEATcosm2014_Bin_25_FD_121104 | JGI IMG/M metagenome (GOLD analysis project Ga0181516, IMG submission 121104) | Peatland microbial communities from MTU Mesocosm Facility, Houghton, MI, USA - PEATcosm2014_Bin01_10_metaG | ecosystem: Environmental > Terrestrial > Soil > Wetlands > Peat | place... | reverse complement strand
CGCGGCAACGGTGACTATTACCGGAACCTCCGGCACGCTGACCGCAACCACCACCATCGCACTGACAGTGACTGCAAAGCCTGGCTTTACGCTGGCGCCTTCTGCGTCTACTCTGTCTGTAACTCAGGGAGCCAGCGCCACCGACACGATTACCGTAACTGACGTTGGCGGATTCACCGGCAGCGTGACTCTTGCCGCATCGGGATTGCCTACCGGCATAACAGTCGCCTATAGCACCAACCCCACTACCAGCACCAGCGTTCTGACCTTCACGGCCAGCAGCACGGCCACAACTGGGGCGGCAACGGTCACCATCACTGGAACCTCCGGCACCACCACTGCAACCACCACCATCACTCTCACTTCATCGTTGCCGCCGGGCTTTTCAATCAAGCCTTCAGCGGCCACTCTGTCAATAACTCAAGGCAAGACCGCGACTGACACCATGACGGTAACGGAAGTAGGCGGATTTACTGGCAGCGTAACTTTGGCGGCGACCGGATTGCCTACTGGCGTTACTGTTGCATACGGAACCAATCCCACCACCAGCACTAGCGTACTGACCTTCACGGCCAGCGCAACGGCAACGGCTGGAACATCCACGGTGACCTTCACCGGTACTTCGGGCACCACCATATCAACTACCACCATCGCTCTCACCGTCGTTCCCTCAGGCGGCGGCTGCACGGTGGACTACTCAATTTCGCCACAGAACTCCAGCGCCTTTGGAGCATCTTTGACACTGTTGAATACCGGATCGACCGCATGGACAAGCTGGACGCTGACCTGGAGCTTCGCCAACGGACAGACGGTATCGTCTCTCTGGAACGGAATTGAAACTCAGAGCGGCGTCAATGTAACAGTCACCAACGAGCCGTACAACGGAAGCGTTGCCGCGGGTGGCTCCGTATCTGGCGTCGGCTTCAACGGAACATGGAACGGAACCACCAACGCAATACCAACGGCCTTCTCCATCAACGGAACGGCCTGCACTGTCAACTAGCAAGCTACTGCAACACAAGGACAGTAATCGAGCGGAGCGAGGTCCATGACCAGCTCCGCTCGACTTGTAACGGCTTCACGGTGGATTTATTCGGCCCAGTTGAAGATGGTGGACGATAACTCGTTGTATCGCAAACGTCCTAACTTTTCACCCGGACCTGTCGAGCAGGGTGCCCCATTTCTGTTGCGTCCTCCGCGGTAGATGCCGGAGATCACAAACCCCGCGCCGGGTGCCCCAGGTCTCTCGCGAGGCACCTGGGACACCCACTTTTATTGGTGGATTAAGGTGCGTCATTCGCCGCAAGGATTGAACACGAATTCTTATCGGCAAAAACAGGGCGTGCTGCCGCCCAACTTTCACATTCCTCCGTTGATGGTGGCAGATCCCGACACCGGCACGTCTGTGGGAGTTCCCGTGCTTTCTAACACTCGCAGATTGCCGCTGAATATGCCAGAAACAGTTGGCTGATAGGTCACCTGGATAGTGCAACTGGCTCCTCCGGCCAAAACAGTCGGACAGGTATTTCCGGTCAGCGTGAAGACCGCTGAACCAGAAAGCACAATCCACTGAATTCCTTTTGGCAAATCGGATGTGTTGGTAATGGTGGCGGAAAGAGATGGATTGTCACCCACCTGCATGGCGCCAAAATCCACACTGGCCGGATTTACGGAGAGCGCCGCGGGAGTTTTCAAGGGCGTTCCTGTTCCAGAAACCCCAAGGCTCAAAGAAGGTTGATTGGCAATGGGGATGGAAACCGAAGCGGAGACCGGCCCCAATGCCACGGGAACGAAATAGACGCGAATGACGCAACTTGCGCCGGTTTTCAAGGTTGCGGGGCAACTTGTGTTTCCCCTGAAGCCAGCGGGAAAGACCGCGGCGGTCAATGAAACAGTGGCGCCGGAGTTGTTGGTCAGCGTGGCTGTATGAACGTTGCTCGTGCTTCCCTTCAGTTGATCCGGGAAATACAAGCTTTCAGGCGTCAACGTGAAGGCCGGAGCCGTGGCAATCCCTGTCCCCAGCAGTGTGACCGTCTGCTGTGTTCCGCTGGGCAACGCATCGTCCATAATTGTCAGAGCCCCGGCGCGCGACCCGCTTGCCGACGGTTGGAAGAGCACATTGATGGCGCAGCCGTTGCCTGGAACCACCACCGTGGGGCAATTGTTTGTCTCCGAGTAATCTCCGGTCACCGCAATCGATCCAATGGTCAGCGGCCCGGTTCCTGTGTTGGATAAGGTCAACGTTTGCGCGCTGCTGGCCGTAGCGGTCTTTTGCGGCTGGAATGTCAGCGTTCCTGGGGTAACAACGGCTGTGGGAGCAGTGCCGACGCCGCTCAGAGCCACGCTCAGTAGAGGACGGACACTCGCGGTTTCGATCGAGAGGGAACTGTTCCGAACTCCGGTCTCGGCCGGATCAAACTGTATGGTTACCATGCAAGTTGCTCCGCCACCTAGAGAGGCGGGACAGCCGTTTGCAAGCTTGTAGTCGGCGTCCGCAGTGATGGACGAGATGGTCAGCGAATCAGCTCCAATGTTGGTAATGGAGAACTGCTGGGCAGCACCGGGTTCGCCCACGTTTTGACTTCCAAATGATAGGGACTTGGTGGAGATGGCCGGCACAGCCGGGGTTGGCGAAGTGGACGCCAAGGCTAAAATCGGACCCGCCTGGAACGCTGCGCCACCCATTTCGGAAGCAAAATAGCCTGCTCCCGAAGCGTTCACAACCAGCGCCATGCCAGGAACAAAGCTGCCGGTCAGATAAATTGTCCCCGCGTTGTCTACGCTCATGCCGGCAAGCGCGCTGCCCAAGGAGATTGCGGTCCCATTGGCTCCGGTCATGTCTGTAAAGCTCAACAGATCTCCGTTGCCCAGTGCGATCTCAATGAGCCCGCTGGGGCGAACGGTTACTCCAACCGCCGAGACGATGGGATAGCCGTAAGGATCGATGTTCACCTGGGTCAGGGCAGTCCAGTTTGTCCCAGTCAGGTCGTCAAAGCGCACCAGGCGCTGGTTGCCGTTATCAGTGACGTAAATGCGGCCCTGCGCGTCGAAGGCAATGCCGCTGGGAGCATTGAACTGGTTAGCGCCGGATCCAAGCGTCCCAAACGATGTCCAGTTCTTCCCCGTCAGATCGTCAAAGCGCACAATGCGGTTGTTCCCGGAGTCGGCCACCCAGATCTTGCCGGAGCTGTCGACCGTCACGCCGAGCGGTCCGTTGAACTGATTGCTTCCGGTGCCGGAACTCCCCAACTGGGCCCAGTTTTTGCCGGTCATGTCGTCGATCCTGACCAGATGATCCTGCGCTGAGTCGGTGATGTAAATCCGGCCGCTGGCGTCCTGCGCCAACCCCGCAATGGTCCCGAAATGCCCTGTTCCACTCCCGCTGTTGCCGTAACTGACCGGGTTGGCTCCGGTGATGTTGTCCGCGCTCAACAGGCGGCTGTTTGAGAGGTCGCCCACAACGACGGGGCTGTACGCGGAGTTCCATCCCAAAGAGAGGCCGTAGACAGGCGCCGAGCTTGAACCAAGCTGGCTTGAGGTCTTAACCGATTGCGAGATTGAACCGATCATTCCCTCAGTTACTCCACCCACCGTGATGGTTCCAGTTACCGATCCGGAGAACTGATACCAGTAAGTGACATGGCCGCCCCTTCCGCCTCCGCCGCCGGAGAAGGTCATCGACCCGGACGAAAACGTACCGTTGAAGGCGAGTGAGTTGTCTGTGCTTGCGATGCTGATTGACCCGCCGCTGCATGTCCAATTGATTTGATAGGTACCCGCGCCATAAAACGTAATTGGACAATTGAATGCAAGTGTCGCGGTGGTTCCCGACAGCGGAAGGCCCTGAACCGAGATATTCTGGCCGCTGCCAGTGCCAGTGCTGAAAGTACCGCCTGTTCCGGCATAAGAACCGTTGTCGGCGTTGGAATGCAATGGGGTCGCCAGCGCAAGCGCCGCCATCAGACACAACCGTGCCATATTGTCTCGCATATTGTTCTCCTCGCGTGAACCTTGAAAGGGGGGAAGCCCTGAAAGGTTGCATTTCGCGATAAGTGGAAGACGAGACGACCTAAGAGGACCTGGGGTGGCCGGCAATGGGGGAAGAAAGGTGTCTCGTAACCAGGTTCGACGAATGAACGACGCGGCCAGACGTCATTCCGGCATCTTTAGCCATTATTCTGGCGATACCCGCAGACCTTGTCAAATGAATAATTTGTCATTCTTGCTTGATTTTACTTCTTTCAAAAGTAACTCAAGAGTAAGCTCTCAGGGGTTGAAGTCCGGAAATTTAGCTGCATTTATGGCCCGACTGAAGAGGCTGCGGGGAAAGGGATTTTAGGGGGTGCAATCGTGATCGAGCGTAGCAGGGGCTGAAGCCCAAGTTTAATATGAGTGGCTTTATTGGCCCGACTAAAGTCGTGCCCTGGTTACAATGCAACAAGTTTCAGAGTATCCAAACCTCAATGCAGGCCACGGATGACAGTATGCATCTGCGGTTTTTAGGTGAATCGCAACAAGCCTTCCCGCAAGGGGGCACTGGCCGGCCCGATAGAGTAACAGCTTCCCACGCCGGGAACGGGAATCTGACTTGCTACTTCCCGGCTCTATTTCCGTTTGACTAGATGCGCTGCCAGGCCGCACACTTATTTTCATCAGGGGAGTCTAAGCCTCTGAACGACCATTCGCAGTCTGCTGTTGTTGTTGCAAAGCAGAGCCAGCCGGATTTTTCTGGCGCGGCGCTGTAGCTTCGACCAACCGGAGGGCACTATGTCAGCCGATTTGCAGTTTCTGGAAGAATGGATTCCCGAGAGAATGGACCCTGGAACGATCTTTGTGCTGGCCAACCAGACGAAGATGGGTCACGCCCAAAACCCTTTTGTCGCCGTCATGTCTTGCCCGCGCTGCGGGACCATGGGATTGATCACGCGCCGCCAGCTCTGCCAGGGCGAAGCGATGATCTGCGGCGGCGACGTCTGCTCAGCCGAGTACCGGCTGGATGGCGAGACGATCAACTACAGGCAGGTTCAGTAGGCGCTTTTCTGAAAAAGACGAGCTTGGCAAGGCCGGTGCTTGGTTCCTTGAGGTTTGTGCCTTCCCACCCATTCCGCAAAGAACGCGGAATGGATGGGCACCCAGCGGGGTCAGTCTATGGCCCTTGCTTGTCCTTCTCCGAAGGGGCTTCCTTGCCTTCGTAAATGAGCTTCATGGTTGCGCCGAATTGCTTGTAGTCGGTGTATTTAATGGTCTGGCGTAGGTGAACGTCCTGAGACATGACGCCCTTGCCGCCGGCAAAATGCAGAATGCCTTCGCCCTTGCTGTAGACGGGAAACCAGTTCTCGCCATCGATCTGCTGACGCCAGGTCATGAAGGGCGGATGCAGGTCTTCATTGTTTTTGCGCGTGTCGTCGGGAATCATGCGGCCGTTGGTGACCACAATCTCCAGATCCTGCGTATCCACCCAGATGCGGCCGTCGAGGTAGCGCTTCTTCTTGTCGATGGTCTTGGGAGTTACATCGAAGACATAGCAATCGATCTCATCCACCTTCTGGCGGCCAACGTATTTCACGTCGTACTGGGCGATATCTTCCGTGGTCAGCGCAAAGGTGTAGCCGTGCTGCAAGTCCTGAAGGTCAGAGGGCGAGATGGAAACCTGCTTCAAGGTATTGGCCGGCGCGTAGACGGTTTTCTCAGTGCGCCTGCCGGTCGAGTCAAAGATCACGTCATCGACGATGTACCACTCGCCGGTGACTTTGTTGTAGTCGTCGATCTCTTGCACGCGGCAGACGCGGCGATAGGTGTAATGCTCCAAGGCCTTCTGAAATGTGCTTTCCTTGGCGGCAAATTGGCGGATGATCTGTTCGGGCGCGAGGGCGGGCTCGGAGAGGTCCATGCGGCCGAAGCCGCTGTCGAGGGCCATGGGCGTAAAGCTGTCTTTGCTCTGCGCGGCGGCGGGCAGTGTGCAGGCCGCCGCCAGGAGGAGCGCTAATATTTGACGATTACGCATTATTTTCATTGGATCGCTCTTCTTCAAGATTAGACGCATGGGATTGGACTCCGGTGCGCTCACTATGAACAAGGTTCTGGTTGAAATTCGTGCTATCCCGCCCATTCCGCAGAAGAAAACGTAGATCCTTCGACAGCGCTCAGGAGCGGAATGGATGGGGCACCCAGCATTTGTGATTAGTTGAATTCAGAACGCAACTCGACGAGGCTAGCTGAGCCGCTCCAGATGAACAGCATTTTGGTGACAAAAATAGTCGCTGCGAACGGGTTACCGTGCCCACAGAGGCGTCGAATCCGAGTCTTCCTTCCAACTGACTACGCGATTGTTGTGGAAGTAAACCGCCGACCGGCCGTACTCGAATTTGTCCTCTGTAAATGCCGTTGGGGTTCCTTGAACCGTAAGCACAACGTCCTTGGACGAGCCATAGGTATAGGAGGCCAAAGTTGGGTCCACGGCGGAAGACGGCCAGAGTTTGAGGCGAATGGGCGAGGCAACCGAATCGACCCGCCAGCCGACGACTGCGCCGTCTTTGAAGTACAGCTCCGATTTTCCGTAGATGAGATTGTCGCCGGCGGATGCGCTGGGAGCGCCTTGCTGCGCGAGCACCTCTTCGCGGGTGGAACCAACGGTGATGTAGGGCAAAAGCTTGCGTGGGGCGGGCGGATTTTTTGCAGCGCTTGCTGCCGGATGCGCGGTGGATTGCGACGCCGGTTGTGTTGGCGCGGGCGCGGCGTCCTGCGGATTGTCGGGGACCGCGGGCGCGGGGCTTTTGAGGCCGATTTTGCGCAGGTCATCTTCAATGGCCGCGACAAAGCGCTGCCTGGGAGCTTGAAGATTTTTGAGCAGGCTGTGTTTCCCCGCGTAATAGGCCTGCGCTGCCGCGTCGTTGGGAGAGACGGGAACATCGAAGGCGATCCAAAGGTACCTGCCGAGCAGGAGAACGAGGGCGACCAGTGCAAGCTTGATACAGACTCCCAGAATCGGGCGAACGCGCAGGGGCGGATTCCAGCTTGGCATTTCGACGGGATTTTTTGCGCTGCCGGCGGACTCGGTTGCTGTGGCCCGCTGTTGCGCTTCGTAGAGCGAAGAGACCGCCTCTTCACTGGCGCGTGAGGGCGGCCGCCACGCTCCACGCTCGGTGGAAGTCGAGGTCAGGAATTCAAAGGCGGAGTTGATCTGCTGGAGTTTTTCTCCGGCCGAGTCCTTCAACTTGGGATCGCCCTGGAAGCGGTCTGGATGCCAGACCTTGACCAGCAGGTGATAGGCGCGGCGAATCTCGGCCTCAGAAGCATTCATCTCCAGATCGAGGGCATGAAGAGCGGCGCAGCGAGGGCAGCGCGCGCCCGCGGCCTCAACCAAATCTCCGCACAAGCAGGTGTCCATCCTGGCTGTTAGCCTCGCATTTCTTGCTGGATTGAGAGTCGGCACCATTATAGAGGAGCTTCCGGTGTGCGGTCGCGGCAATATCCGTAAATCGACGCGTCAGGAAAGGAATCCGTAGAATAGCTTGAGATGGCATTCACGGAACAATACGATGTGCTGGTGGTGGGCGCGGGGCACGCCGGATGCGAGGCCGCGATGGCCGCGGCGCGCATGGGAATGAAGACCGCGCTGATCACGATGAATATGGACCTGATTGCGCAGATGAGCTGCAATCCCGCGATTGGCGGCGTGGCAAAAGGGCATTTAGTTCGCGAAGTGGATGCGCTGGGCGGCATTATGGGCGAGGTCGCGGACGCGGTGGGAATACAGTTTCGGCTGCTGAATACGTCGAGAGGGCCGGCAGTGTGGAGTCCGCGGGCGCAGTGCGACAAGCAGTTATACCGCGTGAAGATGCGGGAGGTGCTGGAGGGTCAGGCGGGGTTGCATATTCGGCAGGCGGAAGTCGTCGGGCTGGTGATCAACGACAGGGATCAGAGATCAGAGATCAGAGATCAGGGTTCCGGAAACGCAGGTCCTTCGACTGCGCTGCGCTCCGCTCAGGATGACAATCGATTTGCACGGCGGCGGGTTCTGGGACTCCGGCTGCGCGATGGGCGGCAGTTGCTGGCTGGGGCGACGATCATTACCACCGGCACATTTCTGAATGGTCTGATTCACTGCGGCGAGGAGCGCTATCCGGCGGGGCGCAGCGGGGAGCCGGCGAGCGTTCTGCTGGGCGAAGCGCTGCGTGCGCTGGGGCTGCGCACGGTGCGGCTGAAGACGGGGACGCCGCCGCGGTTGGATGGACGGACGATTCGCTGGGAGGCTTTCGAGGAGCAGGCAGGCGACGCGGAGCCGACGCCCTTCAGCTTCCGGACTAAAAAGATTGTGCAGCCGCAGATCAGTTGCCACATCGCCTTTACCACGCCTGAAACGCTGCGGATTATTCGCGCCAATGTGCATCGCTCGGCGATGTACTCGGGACAGATCGAAGGCATTGGGCCGCGCTATTGCCCGTCGATCGAAGACAAGATCGTCAAGTTTCCCGACAAGACGCAGCATCAGTTTTTTCTGGAACCGGAGGGGCTGCACACGCACGAGGTTTACATCAATGGCATGTCCACCTCTCTGCCGATGGAGGTGCAGTGGGAGATTGTGCGCTCGATTCCGGGGCTGGAGGCGGCGGAGTTGCTGCGCCCCGGCTACGCAATCGAATACGACAGCGTGGACGCAACGGAATTGGACCGCACACTGCGCGTGAAAAGCATGGACGGTTTGTATCTGGCGGGGCAGATCAACGGCACAAGCGGCTACGAAGAGGCTGCCTGCCAGGGCATTATGGCGGGCATCAACGCGGCGCTGTGGCTGAAGGGCGAGCCCGCGTTTACGATGGATCGGAGCGAGGGGTATACGGGAATTCTGATTGACGACCTTATCAGCAAGGGGACCAATGAGCCGTATCGAATGTTTACCTCGCGGGCGGAGTTCCGGCTGCACCTGCGCATTGATAACGCCGACCGCAGGCTGACTCCGCATGGGCGGCGGCTGGGGCTAATCAATGATGAGGCTTGGGCGGAGTATCTGCGCAAGCAAGAACGGTGCTCCGCGCTTTTGCACTTTTTGACGGTGGGTAAAGTCGATCACGAAGGCTTGGCAGTGGCGGGTTTTGGTGAGCTGACGGCGACCTCGGGCTTGACCTGGGCGCAACTGCTGAAGCGGCCCGAGGTGGGGATTGAGGCGGTACTGGGCGCGGTGCGCGACGAGTTGCTTCGTGAGCCTCTGCTGGCCGAGTGGGCCGCGGAATTATCGAACAAATCCGATCAAAGTGATGAGGTTTCTTACCCTGGCTTTTTGCGCAGCAGATTGAGGAATGAGGCGCGGGCCGTGGAGACGGAGATCAAGTTTGCCGGCTACCTGGAACAGCAAACGAGATCCATTGCCAAACTGAAGGCGGCTGAGGAGGTTCTGATTCCGGAGTGGATGGATTACGGAGCGATCAGCGGGCTCTCGCGCGAGATGCGGGAGAAGCTGGAGCGGGTGCGGCCGGCGACAATTGGCCAAGCCAGCCGGATGCCCGGCGTTACCCCGGCGGCGCTGAGCCTGGTGCATGTTTCGATCCGGCTGCAAGGGGCGCGGCGGGTGGCAGCGCAGTAGCCGCTCAAGCCGCGTAATCCTGCGGCAGATCGCGCAGTTGGAATTGTTGCACCATTCCTTCAAGCGTGTTGGCTGTCTCCAGCAGTTGGCCGGCTGCGGCCAGCACTTGTTCAGTACCGCTGGCGTTATCCTTTACACTGGCTTCCATGGCGAGCATGGTTTGGCTGACCGCAAGCGCCTGGGCAGCCTCCTGGTGGGCGGCTTCGGCAATCTGACCGACGCGCTGCTCGACTTCGTTGACCATTTTGGAGATTTGGCCAAAGGTGCCGCTGAGCGTGGAGACGGCCTGAGAACTTTGGGTTGCCTGCTGACAGGTGTTGAGAATGCCTTTGGCGGCATCGCCCGTTTCCTGCTCGATGCCGCTCACCAGATCGGCGACCTGACGCGTGGCTTGGGCGGTGCGTTCGGCCAGGCTGCGCACCTCGCCGGCCACAACCGCGAAACCGCGACCATGCTCGCCGGCGCGCGCGGCTTCAATGGACGCGTTGAGAGCCAGCAGATTGGTTCCCGAGGCGATCTCGCCAATGACGCCGACGATGCTGCCAATCTGCTTGGTGCGTTCGTTGAGGCTGGCAACGCGGCTGGCACTCTGTTGAGTCTGGTCGGAGAGTTGCTGAATGAGATGGACGGCCGCAGCCACCTGTTCATCCCCCTGGCGAGCCGCCATGGCTGCCGCGCGGGCACTCTCGCTGGCTTCATCGGTATGGCTGGAGGTGCTGCCGATCTCGCGCGAGAGCTGCGCCACGGCGTCGGAGGCCTCTTCCGCGCTTTGCCTCTGCTGGTTCATGCGGGTCACGGCGCTTTGCGAGATGCCGCGAATCTGGCTGGATTTAGCCGACGTTGCCGCCGAACTGTCGCGCACCTGCAAGAGCGCGGGCCGCAGCCGCAGAACAAACTGGTTGAAACTGGCCGCCAAAGCGCCGATTTCGTTGTTTTGGTCGGCCTTGAGGAGCATGTTCAGATCGGCGTTGTCCAGCCGTTCTGTCAGATCCCGCACCGGAGCCAGGACCAGCCGGTTCAGCATCACGAAGAGCAGCAGAACGATCAATCCAACGAGAACGACGGTCTCAGAGGTCAGGACGGCCAGCGTCCTCAGTACGCGCTCGGTGGCGTCCATCGCCGGATAGGCCGTAAGCACCGAGTAGCCCCATGCAGGGTAAATTTCCTCATGCATGACCCAACCGCTTGGATTTTTGCGCAGGGCATCCAATTTATTTGAATCGATGCGCGCGCCGTGGTAGAGCACCACACCGGAGGACTTGATCAACGCTACAAATCCATGATCCAGAATGGCGGCGTCCTGAATACTTTTCCCCAGTTCGATGATGGAGTCAAGCCGAAAGCCGGTGTACCATGCGCCGGCCAGTTTGCCCTGCGGGTCCAGCATCGGCACGTAGCTGGTGGTGTAGGGCGAACCCAGAATATCGACGACTCCGCTGAAGGGTCGGCCCTGGCTGAGAGCCGCATAAGCCTTGCCCTTGGGATCAAGCAGTGTGCCCACGGCTCGCGAGCCGTCTGGCTTGACTACGTTGGTGGTGACGCGGATGAAGTTGCCTCCATCCCAGACAAAGAGCGTAGCCGTGCCGCCGGCAAGTTCCTTGACCCGGTCCACCAGCGCGAAGTTCATGGCCTGCGATACGCTGCCGAGATGCAGATCGGGAAGATTCTTGCCGGCAACGGTCGTTGTGCCCTTCAGCGACGGCATACCTATCTGTAATCCCTGCTCCTGAAGGATTCTCATGCCGGCATCGACCTGAGCGCGGGAGAGCTGGTCGATGGCTGCTATGCGTCCGAGGACATCAGCCGATTCCCTGCCGGCCTCCTGTGCCGCCTCGCTATCCGTGCGCGCTGAAAAGAAGAGCCAGGTAAAGACACCGAAGATGCAGCATAAGGCGAAGACCAGCAGCAGCGTGGCAGCGATGACGCGCCAGACCAGCGAAGTGTGTTTCACAAAGACAACCCCCTGTCGTCCTAACGCGCTCCGGCTCTTCCGCATAAAAGGGCCCACGGAGGCATGAGGGAAGTATCGGCTGGCAAAAGCAGAGTATGAGGGTCGTGAAGCGTTCGTCCAGGGCGGCGCGGAGGGTTCAGCCGGCAGAGGCCGGAACGGGAACGGTGCGGGAGATGCCGCAGACAAATGTCTTGAAAAAATTAGCCGCCAGAATGTAGTAAAAGAATAGTTCCCGCTCCATAAATTGGAGTTAAGAGGCGGCTTCGCAGGCTGCGAAAAACCACTGATTCTTGCCTGTTTGCATTTCGAGAGCGTTTTTTTAGCCCTTTGCGGCTGTTTTTTGCCGCGGTTTTCTTGTTTCGTTTCGCACCTGAAAGCCGTTTTACCGGCCTCCATGCACACTTCCGCCTTGGCTGGCCGGCGCTTCAATCGGAATCAGCCGCCGCCCAGTTGCAATCGACGGGTGGCCCGTGCCGGAGTACAACTTTTCCAACTCGCCAAGGTTAAACAGCTGAACATCGCCGCCTGTTTCCGATCGTCTCCGCGCATGCTCATTGGATCAATCAATTTCCGAAAAATTGCTGTGCCTGCCATCAGGCCAAAGAGTTTTATCGCAGCCTGTAAAGCTCCTGCGTTATGCAGTTCGGGATTCTTCGCATCCCAAAGAGCTGCGCCGCTTCGCGAAACGTCAGACTCAGAGAATTCTTAGAATTTTCCAATCCTGTCAACCTTATCCCTGGAAGCCAAAGTGCGAGGGAAGCTAGCAACCGCCGATCCCTACGCGCTTTGGGTTTACGTTGGCAGTCGCTGTGAAAGCCAAGGGCAGACGGTCTGGCACTGCACGGTAATTGCCAGTGCAAGCCGGAGAATGGAGTTGCCAATGTCCGCCTATTCTGAAGAGATCACGAACTACCACATGCGGATAGCCGCCCAGCATCACGCGCTGGCTCAAATTGCGCGCGAGGAGGGAGATCTCGATCTGATCAAGTATCATTGCGAGATCGCCGCGCGTTATACCGAGGCCGCGCAAGCCCAGCAGAAATGGTTGAGCCAAACGCCAGGCCAGCCAACGGAAGAACGCCGGGTGCGCCGTCGTCCGCCAGAGCCGAAACCCAAATCAACGGGCCGCTTGCTGTCCATCTGGCGCGGCGCGGGTCACATTGCCGCGGCAATCCAACAGTCGATCGCCAAGCGGAATGACACCTTTACCAGCTTGACGTTGGATTGACCGCAGCGGATTGATTGCAGCACTCTCGGCAGGCGCTGAACTACGGCAGCTTGAAGGCTTTGAGCGCGATGGCGTTGGGCGCGCGGCCGGCCGGCAGCAGCGTAAAAAGCGAGCGCGAGGCCGTGCGGACAACGGCAACGTCCTCCGAGCGAGTATCGACGACAAAGAGCAGCAAGCCTGAATTCGACAAGCCCAGCGCCGTTGGCCCATCGCCAACGTGGATCGAGCCGGCGCGCCGGCCGTCGTCAATCGAATAGACGGTGACGTACTGCGAGTGCAGGTTGGCCACGTAGAGCATCGCGTTATCGGCAGAGACCAGGCCGCGCACCGGGTCGTCGCCGATCATGTACGAGCCGCCGACGTCGTTGGTGCCAGTAACAGCCTCGGAGATCGAGTTCGAGAGCGAGTTCAGCGCAAAAAGTTCGCCGCCATCGGGCTTGAGGGCCAACTGGAGCGGCGCCTGGCCCACGTCGAGCAGAGCTTCGAGGCGGTCAGGCTGGGCTGGACTGGCCGCGGCGCCGGCAGGATGCGTTTCTGGGCGCGCCAGCCGCAGAGCCATAATCTGGTGGCCGGTCGAGCAGGCAACAAAAGCCTTCGATGAGTCGGGGAGAATGACGGCGTCGGAGGCTCCGGGACAGCCGTCAAAGCTCTGGCGCGGGCGCGGCGCTGCGGGGGCCGTGCCCAGGTCGAAGATGCTGACCGAGCCGGCCTTGCGGTTGGCGACGATCAGCGTCTTGCCGTCAGCAGCGATGCGCAGGCCGACCGGCTCCTCACCGGTGGGAAGCTCCGCGATCATGCGCCGCGCTTTCAGGTCGAGGACAGAGACAGAATTCGAGCCGGAGTTGGCCACGTAGGCAAGCTCACCGGCTGGGTCAATTTCAATAGCCACCGGCTGGCGGCGCACGGCGATGGTGGCGGCAACAACGTTCTTCTCCGCGTCAATCACCGAAACCGAACCCTGCCCGGCTGCGGTGGCGGAGTTGACCACATAAACTTCATTGCGCGTGGGACTGGCGGCGACGGCGACCGGATTCTGGCCGACGGCGATCTCGCGGTCCAGGCGCACATTCAACCCGTCGTAGACGCTCACGGTGCCGCTGCCGCCGTTGGTCACGTAGGCGTATTCGCGGTAGTTGAGCGGATACTGCGGGAAGTCGTGCGAGCGGCAGCCGGCGAGAGCCAGGGCTAGCAGAGTGAGCGGCAGAATGCGGGCGGCGATGGCGGGCGGCGAGATCATGGTTTGAGTCCAGACAACAAGGGTGGGCCGCATTGAGTTTAATTGATTTGCCGGCCTCGGGGTTTGGCGAACCAGATGCGGAATTGCGGTGAACGGCCGCACCTTCCAAACATGCGGCTGGATTGTTCGCATTTTCAAGGTGGGCTGATCCCACTTGAATTCTATTCCCACACGTGCTATCTTTCTACCATGTCAGCTTCGGCAGTTCTTAAAAATACCGATTTTCAACTCGTCTCCGAGTTTGCTCAGCCGGATACGAAAAAGCGCCTCTCACTGGGCGCGGCGCTGGGCAATGCCACGGCTTACAACATCTACCGTAATTCCCTTGGCCAATTGATTCTGGATCCGGTCAAGGCTGTGCCTACCTCTGAGATGTGGCTTTACGAAAATGCAGAGGCCTTGGCCAGCGTGAAGCAAGGCTTGCGTGAATCGGCTGAAGGGAAGAGCATTTACCGCGGCTCGTTCGCCAAGGATGCGCGCGATTAGGCGAAGACTCATCCGAATGCAATCGGCCAATTGGAAATAAATATGCGAACGAAGATTCAATTCACGCCCATGGCGGATAAACAACTAACTGCACTTGAAAAAACGCCGTCGAAGGCCGCGCTTGTTGCACAAGTACGCAAGGCTCTGGGCTACCTGGAATTGGATTTGCACCATCCCAGTGTGCACACGCATGGATTTCTGTCACTGGCAGGCTTCAATGGAGAGAAGATATTCGAAGCCTACGCGCAAAACAATACTCCCGGCGCTTACCGAATTTTCTGGCATTATGGGCCCGATGAAATTACGGGAAAGAAGCACACCCCGGTAATCACCATTGTTGCCATTACGCCGCATCCATAGCTGCGACAGGGCTGGCAAGGCTCGAAATCGAAAGCCGGATGATCCAGTGCTACGCCTTCGCCGCCTCGATGCGAATGCCGCGCGGCAGGCTGCGACCCACTACTGGAGCAATCTGCTCAAGCTCGTTCATCATGACGGCGAACTGCTCGGGATAGATCGACTGCGGGCCGTCGGAAAGCGCCTTTTCCGGGTGGTCGTGGACCTCGACGAGGATGCCGTCGGCACCCGCCGCAACCGCGGCGCGGGCCATTGGCAGCACACTGTCGCGGCGGCCGGTGGCGTGGCTTGGGTCCACCAGAATCGGCAGGTGGCTGAGGCGCTGCACGGCGGGAAGAATGCTCAGATCGAGCGTGTTGCGGGTGTGGTCGGCAAAGGTGCGCACGCCGCGTTCGCAGAGAATTACCTCATAATTGCCCTCGCTCATCACGTATTCGGCCGACATCAAAAACTCTTCCAACGTCGCCGAGAGGCCTCGCTTGATCAGCACCGGCTTGCGCAGGCGGCCGGCGCGCTTGAGCAGCGAAAAGTTCTGCATGTTGCGCGCGCCGATCTGGATGACGTCGGCCCATTCAGCCACCAGATCCAGGCTCTCGTTGTCGATAGCTTCGGTAATGATGCGCAGGCCAAAGCGGGCGCGAATCTGTGCCATGATGCGCAGCGCCTCAATGCCCAGGCCCTGAAACGCATAGGGAGATGTCCGCGGCTTGTAAGCGCCGCCTCGGAAAAACTGCGCGCCAGAGGCCGCAACCCGCTCGGCGATGGCGAAGGCCTGGTCTTGACTTTCGATAGAACACGGCCCGGCGACGATGGCCAGATTGCGGCCGCCAATGGCTGCGTCGGTCCCGGCAAAGCGGATGACGGTGTCTTCTTCCTTGACGTCGCGGCTGGCCAGCTTGTAAGGCTTGCTGACGCGGATCACCTCGGCGACGCCGGAGAGCGCCTCCAGGTTGCCGCGCTCCACTTCACCCTTGTTGCCGGTGATGCCGATGGCGGTGCGCTGCGCTCCCGGAAGGGGGTGGGCGCGCAGGCCCAACTGCTCGATGGTTTCGCAGACGGCCTGAATTTCTTCCGGCGTGGCCTGCGCCTTCATGACGACTAGCATGGCTTCTCTCCCGACAATTCAGTCTAACGGCTGGAAGAGCGAAGGGCAATCGGCTTCATCGCGGTCAGCGATACAAGGGATTTTTCTAGTCCCTAGTCCCTATTTCCTGTTCCCTGCCCTTCGCCCAGTTTGCTCCGTCTGCCAAGGGTGTGATAACCTTGATTTCTGTGCCGTAGTACGTGCGCGGTGGTAGTGTGCCCGTGCGGTTTTTCGGTCTCCGGAGGATTTTCCGGGTGGATAGGGCTGGCGTAGCTCAGCTGGTAGAGCATCTGATTTGTAATCAGAGGGTCGGGGGTTCAAATCCCTTCGCCAGCTCCACTTTAGGGAAGTACGAATCGGAGCCAGAAGCGGCCAAAGGTTTTGCCGGTACTTGAGAGTCTTTAAGCGCCGGGTCTGTCCTCCGCGGTGATTCCACAGAGGTGCATGCTCCAGTAGAGCCGGAAGCACTCCGGACGGGGCTGAATGCGCTGAAATGGGCTATATCGCACGGGATAGTTGAAATGGGCACAGGTGGCCGAGTGGTTAATGGCAGCAGACTGTAAATCTGCCGGTCTTTAGACCTACGGAGGTTCGAACCCTCCCCTGTGCACCAGAGATTTGAGGGGCGGCAATGCGCTGGGGTCAAAGTGTTGAGCAAAGAGCCCAGAGGCGCAAGGTTGAGGGGCCCCTGAGTACCGGTTCGCAGTTGGACCGGAAGTTTCGCGTAGGGCTGGTGCTTTACGCGGTACTGGCGGCGCTGGCTTGGTTTACATTAGGAGAGGAAAAAGTTCTCCTGGGAAACAGACTGGTGGAGTTGCGGTTGCTGCCGCTGATTGTGATCGGCGGAATGGTTTTGAAGTCGGTGTTGGCCCGTCAGGCGGATAGAATTCGCCGCGACAGGGAGTAGGACAGCTTTTAGCCGTTAGCTATTAGCTTTTAGCTTGATGCTGGTGAGCGAAGCGATTGCGGCGCGCGTCGGCAGGATGGAGCTAAGAGCTAGAAGCTAAATGCTAATAGCGGGGTTTTTGAAGAGGGCTGATGTAGCTCAGTTGGTAGAGCACTCCCTTGGTAAGGGAGAGGTCACCAGTTCAATCCTGGTCATCAGCTCCAGATTTAGTTGTCAGTTTTCAGTAATCAGTTGTCAGTTGACTCGTTTTTGGAAGAAGAGCGGTGCCTCAGAGGCACGAAAGAAGCTGACAACTGAAAACTGATCGCTGACCACTGTTTTGCGGGAGTAACTCAGTGGTAGAGTCACAGCCTTCCAAGCTGTTGGTCGCGAGTTCGAACCTCGTCTCCCGCTCCATGTTCGGGGCTCCCGGCGACGGGCCTTTGTCGCTGGGGTGAAAAAAGTTGGATGGAAGTAAACGGCAAAGCATTCCGCTGCGAGGTCAGAAATGAAGTTCGAACAAGCAGTGATCGCCGTTCAGGATGAGCAGGGATACACAGGGCTTCATGCTTTGATAGACGCGGCCTTCGATCCCAGAGACGTGGAAGTATTTTTGAGCCGCGTGGGCAAGTTGAAGCTGCGGGTTCGCGACTTCGAGGGCGTCTTGCAGCATGGCTTGCTGGGCAAGCAGTCCGCGGAGCTTTACCGGGCGTTGCCGGTCTCCGATCAGGCCTTGACCCGCGAGCGCTATCTGCAAAAGGTGGAAGCGGTGCCGCTGGAATTGCGGCAGAGATATTTGAAGGTTTACGCCTACTATTGAGGCGGGCATTGGAAGAGTTTGCGCGTTCTTCACTCAAAGGGCGCGACAGAAAAAGTCTAACGGAAGGAACTGAAGGATCATGGGCAAGGAAAAGTTTGATCGCAGCAAGCCGCACGTGAATGTGGGAACGATCGGTCATATCGATCACGGCAAGACGACGCTGACGGCGGCTATCACCAAGGTGCTGCAGAAGCACAACCCGAAGAACGTCTTCCGTTCGTTCGATTCGATCGACAACGCTCCGGAAGAGCGCGAGCGCGGCATCACGATCGCGACGGCGCACGTGGAGTACGAGACCAAGAACCGGCACTATGCGCACGTCGATTGCCCGGGCCACGCCGACTACATCAAGAACATGATTACGGGCGCGGCGCAGATGGACGGAGCGATTCTGGTTGTGGCGGCCACCGACGGTCCCATGCCGCAGACCAAGGAGCACGTTCTGCTGGCGCGCCAGGTGGGCGTTCCCTGCGTGCTGGTGTTTTTGAACAAGTGCGACGCGGTCGAGGATGAAGAGCTGATCGACCTGGTCGAGATGGAAGTGCGCGAGCTGCTGGGCAAGTACCAGTTCCCGGAGGATGCGCCGGTGATTCGCGGCTCGGCCCTGCTGGCGCTCAACGGCGACCCCAAGTGGGAGGCCAAGATCGACGAGTTGATGGAGGCGGTGGACACGTATGTTCCGCGGCCCGATCGCGCGGTGGACAAGCCTTTCCTGATGCCGATCGAAGATATTTTCTCGATCTCCGGGCGCGGCACGGTTGTCACTGGCCGCATCGAGCGCGGCAAGGTGAAGGTGGGCGAGGCGGTTGAGATCGTCGGCTTCCGCGAGACCCGCCAGAGCGTTTGCACGGGCGTTGAAATGTTCAAGAAGCAGTTGGAT
>Ga0181516_10001397_pt1 | contig 18514 bp, 18 predicted proteins | sample PEATcosm2014_Bin_25_FD_121104 | JGI IMG/M metagenome (GOLD analysis project Ga0181516, IMG submission 121104) | Peatland microbial communities from MTU Mesocosm Facility, Houghton, MI, USA - PEATcosm2014_Bin01_10_metaG | ecosystem: Environmental > Terrestrial > Soil > Wetlands > Peat | place... | reverse complement strand
GTCCACGTATTCGTCGAATCGGCTGGCACACGCCTGGTCGATTGCCATAGGCCCACCCCCTTAGGTGAAAGGATAGGCTTAATTGAGGATTACGCCATGTTTTTTTAACACAGTAGTACTAGGGATGGCTGAGGTAGAAGTCCTCCAGCTGCTTGCGCGCCCAGGGGGTCCGGCGCAGGAAGGTCAGGCTCGACTTGATGCTCGGATTGGTCTTGAAGCAGTTGATGTCGATGACCCGCGCCAGCTCCGCCCAGCCATAGTAGTCCACCAGCCGGGTGAGGATCCGTTCCAGGGTGACCCCGTGCAGCGGATCGTTGGGGTGGTCGATGGGGTGGTCGATGGGCTCCCCCGGGGCTTGGCGCTTGGCTTGGCTGTTCATGAAGTACCTTATGCGATCGTGGCAACGGGAAGCCATCTTCCCCACCCAGTGTAGGGCGGGTGGGCCGCGGCCAGGCCCGGAACGGTCCAGGTCATTGCGCCGGGGCACGGCTTCGTGGTCATCTGAGCCAGGGGAGGATGGCCGATGACGGAACTGACGCGGCGGGTGGTCAGGCGCACCCTGGGCCTGGCCCGGGTGTTCCTGACCGCCCTCAAGGCCTGTTTCACCCACCGGGCCTCCAGCAAGGCCGCGGCCCTGGCGTTCTACACCCTGATCTCCATGGCGCCGATCCTGGTGCTGGTGATCGCCGTCGCCGGGTACTTCCTGGGGGCGCAGGCCGCCCAGGGGCAACTGTTCGCCCAGCTCAAGGACCTCGTGGGCCCTTCGGGGGCGGTGGCGGTCCAGCACCTGGTGGCCGGAGCCAGGATCCCCGGAGCGGGCCGCGCCGCCACCACCGGCGCGGTGTGCCTGCTGGCGCTGGGCGCCACCAGCGTGTTCGCCGAACTCAAGGACAGCCTGGACGAGATCTGGAACGTGCAGGTGCCGGCCCCCACCGGCATGCTGGCGATCCTGCGGGGCCGGGTGCTCTCCTTCGGCCTGGTGCTGGCCCTGTCGTTCCTGCTGCTGGCCTCCCTGGTGGTCAACGCCGCGCTGGCGCTCATGGCCGGGTTCTGGGCGGAATACTGGACCGGCTCCTTCCGGATCTTCACCGGGCTGTCCGCCCTGTTCACCTTCGCGGTCATCGCCTGCCTGTTCGCGGTCATCTACAAGATGCTGCCGGAGGTGGCGCTGCCCTGGCGGGACGTGGCCATCGGCGCGGCCACCACCGCCGCCCTGTTCGTCCTGGGCAAGTTCGCCATCGGCGCCTACCTGGGCAGCGGCCGCATCGGCACCGCCTACGGCGCGGCGGGCTCCGTGGCGGCCCTGCTGCTCTGGGTCTACTACTCCGCCCAGATCTTCTTCCTGGGGGCCGAATTCACCCGGATCTACGCCCTCACCTACGGCAGCCTCCGGTCCCCGCCCCCGCCGGGCTGATCGGCCTGCTTCGCGCCCAGGCCCGCCAGGTCGGAGACCACGGTCAGGCCGTCCAGGGCGCTGCCGGGCAGGGCCGGGTCGCCCTGGGCCAGCCGCGCCAGGGCGTCCCGCTTGCCTTCCCCGAAGGCCACCAGGACCGAACCGGGCGCCGTGGCCAGGGCGGCCAGGGACAGGGTGATCCTCCGGGGCGGCGGCTTGGGGCTGTCCAGCACGGCGAAGGCCAACGGATCGCCGGGACGCCGGAACGGCTTGCCCGGGAACAGGGAGGCGATGTGCCCGTCCTCGCCCAGGCCCAGCAGGAGCACGTCCAGCCGGCCCTGGAAGGCGCCGCCCAGCTGGGCGGCCACCCGGGCGGCGGCCGCCTCGGGCTGCTCGCCGTCCAGGAACAGGGGCAGCTCCAGGCCCGGGGGATCCGACGGGTCCAGGTGCCCGGTGCGGTAGGCGATGCCGCGGTTGGATTCGGGATCCCCGAAGGGCACGCAGCGCTCGTCGATCCAGGTGAGCTGGAGCCGGCCCCAGACCCCGGCCGCCAGGCGGCGCCGCACCAGGCCCAGGGGGGCCACGGCGGACCCGCCGGTGACGGCCAGGCGCGCCCGCCCCCGCTCGCGGTCGATGCGCTCCAGCAGCGGCACCAGGAGCTCCGCCGCCGCGGCCGCGGGATCCGCGGCCCGGAGGAAGGTTCTAGCCACGGGACCACCCGCCCTCGCAGCCGTGGAACAGTTCGTCGGCTTCGGGAGGCCCCCAGCCGCCGGCGGGATACTCCAGCAGCGGCGGGGCGCCGGGGCCGGTCCAGGAGGCGCGGACGGTGTCGGTGAAGCGCCAGGAGGCCTCCACCTCGTCCGCCCGGAGGAACAGGGTGGGGTCGCCCTGGATGGCGTCCAGCAGCAGCCGCTCGTAGGCGGGGGTGGTGGAGGTCCCGAACCGGTCCCGGTAGTCGAAGGCCAGGTCGGCGGGCACCATGACCATGCCGCCGCCCGGCGCCTTCACGCTGAAGGACAGGGAGACGGCTTCCCGGGGCTGGATGCTGAGGGTCAGCACGTTGGGCCGCAGCACGCAGACCGGGCCGTCCTGGGATCCGGTGGGCAGCCGCTGCTCCTGGTCCCCGTCCTTGAGCAGGGCGTAGTCCGCCAGCTGGATGGGCGGCACCCGGAACTGCACCTTCACCTCGGTGAACTTCCGCTGCAGCCGCTTGCCGTGGCGCAGCAGGAACGGCACCCCGCTCCAGCGCCAGTTCTCCAGCTCGGCCCGCACCGCCACGAAGGTCTCGGTGGTGGAATCCGCGGCCGCCCCCTCCTCCAGGTAGCCCGCCACCGGGTTGCCGCGCAGGACGCCGGGGCCGTACCGGGCCCGGACGCTGTGCCCCGGGTCGCCGCGGAAGCGCAGGCTCTTCAGGGCGCTCACCTTCTGGCCCCGCACCTCCTCGGGGTCCAGGGAGCTGGGCGGCTCCATGGCGACCATGGCCAGGATCTGCAGCATGTGGTTCTGCATCATGTCGCTCATGGCGCCGGCGGTGTCGTAGTAGCCCACCCGGCCCGGCTCCACGCCGCCGGTCTCGGCCACGGTGATCTGCACCAGCTCCACGTGCCGCCGGTTCCACACCGGCTCGAAGATGGTGTTGTTGAAGCGGAAGGCGAACAGGTTCTGCACCGTCTCCTTGCCCAGGTAGTGGTCGATGCGGTAGATCTGGTCCTCACGCAGGCACCCCTGGAGGGTCTGGTTCAGCGCCCGGGCCGAGGCCAGGTCGTGGCCGAAGGGCTTCTCCACCACCACCCGGCGCCAGGGCCCGGCCGGTAGGGCCATCTCCAGCATGCCCGCCTGGGCCAGGTTGTTCACCGCCGGCCCGAACAGGTCCGGCATCAGCGAGAAATAGAACAGCCGTCCGGCGGCGGCGCCGCCCGGAAGGCCGTCCAGGTACGCGCCCAGGGCCCGGATGTCCTCGGGGCGCTTCACGTCCCCGGCGAAATAACGGATCTGCCCGCTGCAGGCGTCGAAGGCCTCCCGGCCCTCGGGCGGCTGGAGTTCCCGGAGATCCTGGCGGAACTGCTCGTCGGTCTTGGCCCGCCGGGCCACCCCCACCAGCACGAAGCCGCCGGCCGGCTCCTGCTTCCGGGCCAGGCTGGCCAGGGCGGGCACCAGCTTCTGCGCGGTGAGGTCGCCGCTGGCACCGAAGATCACGATCTGCACGGGGTTCGCCATCGTCTTCACTCCTGTTCCCATTGGGTGTGGAAGCTGCCGGGCCGGTCCACCCGCTCGTAGGTGTGGGCGCCGAAGCAGTCCCGCTGGGCCTGGATGAGGTTGGCCGGCAGCCAGGCGCTGCGGTAGCTGTCCAGGTAGGCCAGGGCGCTCATCAGCCCGGGCATGGGCGTGCCGAGCAGGGCCCCCGCCGCCGCCACCCGGCGCAGGCCGGCCTCCCGGGCCAGCACCATCCGGGACAGCTCCGGGTCCAGCAGCAGGTTGTCCAGGGCGGGCTCGCGGCCGTAGGCGGCGCGGATGTCCTCCAGCAGCGCGGTGCGGATGATGCAGCCGCCCCGCCAGATGCGTGCCACCGCGGCCAGGTCCAGCTGGTAGCCGAAGCGGGCCGAGGCCGCGCCCAGGACCGCCATGCCCTGGGCGAAGGCCAGGAGCGTGCCCGCCTGGAGGGCCTGTTCCAGGTCCAGGAGCAGGGCGCCCCGGTCGCCGCCGTGGCGGGGGATGGCCCGGGGCAGCGCGACGGCGGCCCGGGCCCGCTGGCCGGGCAGGGCGGACAGGTCCCGCTGGGCCACCGCCGAGTCGATGGTGGGGGCGGGCACCTGGAGTTCCATGGCGGCCACGGTGGTCCACATGCCGGTGCCCTTCTGGCGGGCCACCCCGAGCACGGCGTCCACCAGTTGCCCGCCGCTGTCCGGGTCCCGCAGGGCGAAGATCCGGGCGGTGATCTCCATGAGGTAGCCGCCCAGGCCGCCCCGGCTCCAGGCCTGGAAGGTCCGCTCCAGCTCCGGGTTGTCCAGGCCCAGGCCGCGCCGCATCAGGTCGTAGGCCTCGGCGATGAGCTCCATCAGCGCGTACTCGATGCCGTTGTGCACCATCTTCACGAAATGCCCGGCCGAGCCCGGGCCCAGCCAGGTCACGCAGGGCTCGCCGCCCGCCTGGGCGGCCACGGCCTCCAGCACCGGGCGGATGCGCTGGTAGGCCTCCAGGGGCCCCCCGGGCATGAGGCTGGGCCCGCGCCGGGCGCCCTCCTCCCCGCCGGAGACGCCCAGGCCCAGGAAGTGCAGGCCCTGGGCGGCCAGGGCGGCGGCGCGCCGGTCGGTGTCCAGGTAATGGGAGTTGCCGCCGTCGATGATCAGGTCGCCCGGGGCCAGCAGGGGGACCAGGCCGGCGATGGCCGCGTCCACCGGGGCTCCGGCCGGCACCAGCAGCATCACCGCCCGGGGGGCCCTGAGCATGGCCACCAGGGCCGGGAGGTCGACGGCGCCGGCCACGTCCAGGCCCGCGCCCTCCCGGGCCAGGGCCTCCAGCTTGGCCGGGTCCAGGTCGCAGCCCGCCACCGGGAAGCCGTGGCCGGCCATGTTCAGCAGCAGGTTGCGGCCCATGACGCCCAGGCCGACCATGCCCAGTTCGCAGCGGGGTCCGGCGGGACGGGGTTCGGGAACGGTTCGGTCCATGGTCATCCTCCAGGTTCGGTCACGGGGATCTTCCGGGCCCGGCCGCAGTAGCCGATCCGCTGGGACCGGGTGAAGCGGAACGCGAACCCATCGCTCACCCTACCGGTGAACAGCAGTTTCAGGAACGGCAAGGTGCAGACCCGGGGCGCCACGCCCCGCACCAGCTCCACCGCCAGGCCGTGGCGGGCGCACAGCGCCCCCAGCTCGGACGGCTTCAGGAAGAGGGCGTGGACGTGCATGTCAGGGGGCGTGTTGCGCACGAACCATTCTACCCCCTTGATGGCCACCAGCCAGCTGAGGAGCGTCCGGTTGAAGGTGTGGAAGCAGAGCCAGCCGCCGGGCTTGAGCACCCGGGCGGCTTCGGCGATGACCGCGTCCCGCTCCTCCAGGTGCTCCAGGAAATCCATCATGCAGACCACGTCGAACTGCGCGGCCGGAAAGTCCAGGCTCCGGGCGTCCTGCGCCAGGTAGGCGGCGGAGCCGGTGGGGTCGTGGCGCCGGGCCACCTCCAGGCTGTCCCGGGACAGGTCGACGCCGGTGACCACGTGGCCCGCCGCCGCCAGCGCATTGGCCAGGAACCCGCCGCCGCAGGCCACGTCCAGGATGGCCAGGGGCCGCGGGCCGAAGTGGGCCTCCAGCTCGGCCAGCACCCAGGCCGTGCGGAGCCGGGATTCCGCCCGGAGCAGGGCCACCGGGTCGTCGCTGGCGCTGTACCAGCGCTCCCCCAGCTGGTCGTAGATGGCGTTGTTGATCGCCGGCCCGGGGACCGCCCCCTGCCTGCGGCCGGCGCCGAAGGCGGCCTGCAGGGCCAGGAAGCCGGAGACGGCGAAGCCCTGGACCAGGAGCATGCCCCGGGCCAGGTCCGGGGGCGGGGCCGGCAGGGCCGCGGTGCCGGCGCCGAGCCACAGGCAGGCCGTGGCGATCAGCACCACCGGGTGCAGGATGAACAGGACCGCGTGCAGCCACTGCTCGCCCCCGCCGCACAGGCGGCGGTGGACCAGCTCGTCCTTGGTGATGAGCAGGCAGGAGACCGCCGCCAGCAGCGCGTAGCCGCGGACCCGGGCGGGGTCCGGGGGGAACAGCAGCGGCCAGGCCAGGCAGCCCAGGAACACCACCGTGTCCAGGACGTGCCCCAGCCACTCCCAGCGGGGCACGGGCCGGCGCCGGTGGCAGCCCAGCTCGTCCACGGCCATGGCCAGGCCCTGGAGGGCGAACGGCAGGAGCCAGAGGAGGTTCACCCCAGCTTCCGCAGCACGGCCCCGGAGACGGTCAGGCCCGGCCCGAAGGCCAGGGACACCACCGGGGTCCCGGACGGGACCGCGTCGTCCGCCAGGATCCGCTGCCACACGTGGGGCAGCGTCGCCGAGGACATGTTCCCGTGGCCGCGGAGGATGGCGTTGCTGGCCTGCACCTGGTGCGGGCCCAGCCCCAGGTGCTCGGCGATCTCGTCGATGATCCTGGGGCCGCCGGGGTGGATGGCGAACACCGCCTCCCGGCGCAGCCGGTCCGCGGCCAGGCCGGCGCCGGCGCCCAGGCGCTCCAGGAACGCCCCCAGGCAGGCGCGGATGTGGTCCGGGACCTTGCGCGAGAGGGTCATGCGCATGCCGGCGTCCGACACCATCCAGCTCATGGCGTCAGCGGTGTCCGGCACGATCTCCTCCCGGGCCGCCACCAGCTCCATGCCCCGGAGGGACGCGCCCCCGGCCCGGGAGGCGCGGTAGCGGATCACCCCGTCCGCGAACAGGGTCTGCACCACCAGCTGTTCGGGCTGGTGCTGGCTGGGGTCCAGGTGCAGGGTGCACAGCTCGGTGTGCACCAGGTCCACCCGCTCCTTGCCGGTGGCCAGGAGGCCCGCCGCCATGCGGATGGCCGGCAGCGAGGCGTAGCAGCCCATGTGGTAGGCGTGGATCACCTCGGTGTGCCGGCCCCAGTCCCGCCCGGCCACCAGCCGCTGGGCCCCGCTGGGAGAGACGTAGCCGGTGCAGGTCACGTGGAGGATCGCCCCGGGCGGATCGGTCTCTTCGGCGTAGAACCGCTGGAAGGCCCGGTCGCAGATCTCCCCGAAGAACCGGCTGCGCTCGCCGCAGGGCCGGCCCGCCGGGAACTGGTCCAGGCGGAAGATGCGCATCCGGTCCCAGTCGGTGTGGGTGAAGTCGTCCAGGAACGCGTTGCGCGACGAGATCCGGTCGGTGCTGCAGCCGAAGCGCAGGACCAGCTTGCGCAGCTTCCGGGTGATCTCCTCCCGCTGCTCCGCGCTGTCCGGCGGCCGCAGCGCCAGCTCGGACCGGGCGTGGGCCGCGGCGATCCAGTCCAGGATCTCGCCCTGGGGGGCGTGGTGGGTGGGCAATTGGCTCTGGAAGTCGTGGAGCACAATCGCTTGGGACATCCGCCCTCCGGGGTCGCGGACCTGGATGCTTCCGGAGATCCGTCACCCCGATGGTAGGCTATTCAGGTTCCCGGAGACGAGTCTTATCTGCCGATTTTTTCCACGAATCGACCGTACCGAGTCCCGGTACGCGGAGAAGCGACGCCGTGAAGATTTCCGCCACCGCCTTGACTTCCGCAACCGGAGGGATACACTCGCCGAATCCCAACTCGAATGATTTGAATGACAGAAACCATCTTTTGCACCTTTTTCCCAGGGGGTTCGTGTGCTGTCAGGAAGCGTCGTGGCCGCGGTCGTTCTGCTGCCCAGCCTGGCGGTGTGACCATGGAAGCGGTGCTCGGCCTGGACATCGGCACCACCGGCTGCCGGGCGGTGGCCTACGACCTGGACGGCCGCATGGTCGCGGCCTGCGCCGAGGACTACCCGCTGCTCACGCCCCAGGCCGCCTGGGCCGAGCAGGATCCGGACGGGATCCTGCAGGCGGCGATGCGGGTGACCGCCGACGCTTCCCGGCGGGCCGCCGGGCTCGGGATCGCCATCGCCGGCCTCAGCCTGAGCTCGGTCATGCACAGCCTCATGCCGGTGGATGCCGACGGGCGGGCCCTGGCCAACATGCTCACCTGGGCCGATTCCCGCAGCCAGGCCTATGCCGGGCAGCTGGCCGCGCGGTTCGGGGCCGAGGACCTGTACCGGCGCACCTCCTGCCCGCTCCACCCCATGTACCCCCTGGCCAAGGTGCTCTGGTTCCGCCACGAGCGGCCCGAGCTGTTCGCCCGGACCGCCCGGTTCATCGGCATCAAGGAGTACCTCTGCCACCGGCTGTTCGGCAAGTACCTGGTGGACCGCTCCATCGCCTCCGCCACCGCCATCTGCAACCTGCACACCGGGAACTGGGACGAGGAACTGCTCGCCTTCCTGGGCATCACCGCCGGCCAGCTGTCCACCATCGTCCCCACCACCCACGTGGAGCGGGCCCTGCACCCTGAGGCGGCCCGGGCCTTCGGCCTGCGTCCGGACCTGCCGGTGGTGCTGGGCGCCAGCGACGGCGTGCTCTCCTCCCTGGGCGCGGGCACGGTGCGTCCGGGCCAGATCACCGCCATGATCGGCACCAGCGGCGCGGTGCGGATGGTCTGCGAAGGGCCGCGGGTGGATCCGCAGCGGCGCCTGTGGTGCTACAACCTCACCGAGGAATTGTGGGTGCTGGGCGGCGCCATCAGCAACGGCGGCTCGGTGTTCCGCTGGGTGCGCGACCAGTTCGGCGAACCGGAACGGCGGCTCGCGGAGACCAGCGGCGTGGACGCCTACGAACTCCTGGGCCGGGAGGCGGCCAAGGCGCCCCCGGGCTCGGACGGCCTGGTCATGCTGCCGTACTTCTCCGGGGAACGGGCGCCCATCTATGACGCCGACGCCCGGGGGGTGCTCTTCGGGCTCAACCTGAACCACGGCCGGAACCACCTCATCCGCGCCGCCCTGGAGGGGGTCTGCTGCAGCATGGCCAGCGTCCTGGACGCCCTGCGCCAGGTGGCGGGCGAAGCGCGGGAGATCCGGGCCTCGGGCAGCTTCACCCGCTCCCCGCTGTGGACCCAGATCCTCGCCGACGTGTTCGGCCAGGCCGTGCAGGTGCCGGGCGAGCCGGAAGGCGCCGCCTTCGGGGCCGCGGTGCTGGGCATGCACGCCCTGGGCCACCTGGCGGACATCCGCGAGGTGGAACGGTTCATCCGCATCCGGGCGACCTTCGAACCGATCCCGGCCAACCGGGAGGTCTACCGGGAGCTGTCCGGCATCTACGGGCGGCTGTACGGCTGTCTGCGGGGCGAGTTCCAGGCCATTGCCGACCTGCAGCGGCGCCTGGGGGGCAAATGATCTGGCCTCGGACCTTCGTGATGGGGCAGTCTTTCAGGAGCGGAGCAAGCTCGGTAAAGGTCGCTGACAGTGTTCCCGGATGAAGGTCTTCACCCGCTCCGCATCCGGCGGCATGACCGTCACCCGCTGGGGCCGCGTCTCCAGGTCCCGGAACGGCGGCGGGCAGGACGGCTTGCGCCCCAGGGCCTCCACGATGGTCTCCTCGAACTTGATGGGCAGGGCCGTCTCCAGGCACACCATGGGCACCCCGGGCTCCCGGTATTCCAGCCCGACCTTGACCCCGTCGGCGGTGTGGGGGTCGATCTCCAGCTCGCGCTCCGCCCACACCCGGCGGATGGTGGCGATCCGGTCGGCGTGGGTGCTGCGGCCGGAGACGAAGCCGAATTCACCGATCCGCGCGAAGGCGGGCGTCCCGGAGAGGTCGAAGGCGTCGCCGGCCTCGACCTTGGCCCACAGGTCCCGCACCGCCGCGCCGTCGCGCCCGGTGAGGTCGAACACGAAGCGCTCGAAGTTGGAGGCCCGGGAGATGTCCATGGAGGGGCTGGAGGTGGCGTGGGTGCGCGCGGCGCTCCGGGGCGCGTAGACCCCGGTGCGGAAGAACTCGTCCAGCACGTCGTTCTCGTTGGTGGCCAGCACCAGCCGGCGGATGGGCAGGCCCATGCTGCGGGCCACGTGGCCGGCGCAGATGTTGCCGAAATTGCCCGAGGGCACGGCGAAGGAGACCGGTTCCCGGCCGGAGGTCACGGCGAAATAGCCTTTGAAGTAGTACACCACCTGGGCCATCAGCCGGGCCCAGTTGATGGAGTTCACCGTGCCGATGCGGTAGCGCTCCTTGAAGGCCCGGTCGTGGGAGACCGCCTTCACGATGTTCTGGCAGTCGTCGAACATGCTCTCGATGGCGAGGTTGAAGATGTTCGGCTGCTGCAGGCTGTACATCTGCGCCCGCTGGAACGCGCTCATGCGGCCGTGGGGGCTCAGCATGAACACGCGGATGCCCGCCTTGCCCACCATGGCGTACTCCGCGGCGGAGCCGGTGTCCCCCGAGGTGGCGCCCAGGATGTTCAGCTCGGTCCCGGCCCGGCCCAGGGCGTACTGGAACAGGTTGCCCAGGAGCTGCAGGGCGATGTCCTTGAACGCCAGGGTCGGGCCGTTGGACAGGCCCAGCAGGTGCACCCCCGGCTCCAGCTCCTTCACCGGGGTGATCTCCGGGCCGCCGAACACTTCGGCCGTATAGGTCCGCCGGACCAGGGGCTCCAGGTCCGCCTCCGGGAGGTCGGTGACGAACTTGCGGATGATCTCGAAGGCCAGGTCGGCGTAGGAGAGGCCCCGCCACCGGTCCAGCTCCCCGGCCGTCACCTGGGGATAGGTTTCCGGCAGGAACAGCCCGCCGTCCGGAGCCAGACCCCCCAGCAGGGTGTCCGAGAAAGGTCTGGGAGGGCAGCCGCCCCGGGTGCTGATGTACTCCACGAACGCATCCTCCGCCGGCCCTGGGCCCAGGACAGTTTATCCTCCCGGAGCCGGATCACGCTAAAGGTTCATATGTCACAAGATTTGACGGGCGCAGGATAGCTGTTGTCACCGGCATCGACTTATCATGGCCCACCGGCAACTCCCAGGTGACCCATGACCGCTCCGCCCTACCAGGTGCTCTTCCTCTGCACCGGCAATTCCGCCCGGAGCATCCTGGCCGAAGCCATCCTGAACCAGGAGGGAGGGGGCCGCTTCAAGGCCCACAGCGCCGGCAGCCACCCCAAGGGCCAGGTCCACCCCCTCGCCCTCGAGCGGCTGCGCATGGCGAAGCTCCCCACCGCGGGATTGCACAGCAAGAGCTGGGACGAATTCGCCGCCCCCGGCGCAGCGGAACTGGACTTCGTCTTCACCGTCTGCGACCGGGCGGCCCGGGAAGCCTGCCCGTCCTGGCCCGGGCAACCCCTGGCCGCCCACTGGGGGATCCCGGACCCGGCCGCGGTGGAGGGCACGGATGCAGTGATGGAGGACGCCTTCAGGCTCGCGTTCCAGCAGCTGCAGACCCGGATCAACCTGCTCGTCTCCCTGCGCCTGGAATCGCTGCAGCGCTTCTGTCTGCAACAGCAGCTGCAGGATATCGGCAGGACCGCCGATCAGGCGCGGGCCGTACAGCATCGCCTTGCGGATGGTTGATTTGTGATTAATAACAAAAAACCTTGTCTTCAGGCGCCCCATGGGAGAAATTGAACGGCCGCCAGGACCCCGGCGGCCGCCTGGCCATTTCAATAGACATTTATCATCTGATTTTCCCCCTTTAGACCAGCCGCCCCATGACCGCCCAGGATCCCCCGCCGCCCTCCGGCTCCCCCCGCGCCCTGCCGGGCTTCTTCCAGGAAGACCACGGAAGCTGTTCCGCCATGCGGCTCATGTGCTTCCTGGCCCCGGTCCCGCTCCTGGCCGGCCTCGGCTGCCTGCGGGCCCCCCGGGAGGCGGCGGAACTGTCCCGGCGCAGCGGGAACGACCTCACGGCCCTCCACGGCTCGTACCGGGCCCTGGTCCGGGCCCACTTCGCCACCCTGCGCCGGGAACGGCTGGACTACGTGGAGACGACCTGGACGCCCCGGTTCCTGGAACACTGGGTGCGGGAAGGCCGGCTCACCGACATCGCCCGGGGCAACCTGGTCTGGTCCGAGGACCGGCGGGCCTTCGTGCCGCCCCTGCCCCGGGATGCCGACGCGCAGCTGCTGGCGTCCGCCGGTTCCTGGTCCCGGGCCGCCATCCGGGCCATCACCCGCAAGCAGGCCGACCTCGTCGCCCCCCTGGACGCCCAGGAGGCCCAGCTCACCGGCTGGGTGGACGAGGCTTTCGACCGCCTGGGCCAGGCCAACGCCGCCCTCACCGCCCAGCTGGCCAGCCTGGGCCCCGGCGGGCCCGGTCTGGATGCCCCCGGCAGCCCGGCGCTCGCGGACCTGCTGGCCAGGATCGCCAGGGAAATCGCCCAGGTCTCCGCCGGCGCCCGGAGTTCCCTGGATCAGGCGCGGGCAGCGGACGGCCTCGCCCCGGAACGCGGGATGCCTTCGACCGGAGACGGGCCATGAGCCGGAAGCGGCGCGCGGCAATGGGCACCACGGAAGCCATGGGCGGCATGGACGGCCTGGCCCGGGCGGCGGCGGCCCGCACCGACGCGGAGCTGGCGGCCCGGGAAGCGGCCCTGCGAAGACTCTCCCAGGCGGATCTCCAGGCCCTGCGCCCGCCCCTGGACCCGGCCGAGGCGCGGGTCTACCCCAGGCTCATCCAGGCCCTGCGGGAGTCCGCGGCCAACCGGGAGAACGCGCGCCAGCTGGGCGCGCGCCTGCTGGCCCTGGGCTCGGCCGTGCTGGAGCTGGCCCTGAAGCTCGCCCCCCGGTGACCGTCATGGAGCCGGCGGCCAGGCCAGGACCGGGGCTCCCGCGGGGGCCGGCCCGGCCGGGCCGCGCGGTTCCAGGGTCAGTTCCAGGGCCTCCGGCCAGACCTGGTCGGGCGCTTCGAACAGGAGCCGTCCGCGCCCCTGGCGGTCCGGGACCGGGGCCCCGAGGAGCTGCCAGGTGCCGGCGCCCCGGCGCCAGAGCCGGTAGGTGCCGCCCCCGGGCGCGGGGGGGACGTTCGACAGCGTGAACACCACCGTGGTGCCGCCCCGCTCGGCACGGTAGTTGGCGTGCGGGCCCTGCTCGATCCCGCCCCGGGCCCCGGGCGGCACCAGACGGAGGGCCTCCATGCGGCTGCCGGTGAGCATGGCCAGGGCCCGCTCGTCCTGGAGCCGCGCCGACCGGTGCTGGTGCCAGCTGTAGGTGGAGACGCCGATGCCGGCCAGCAGCAGGGCCACCAGCCCCGCCAGGGGCGTCATGAGCTTTTCCATGGCCAGGCGGATGCGGCCCTTGACCGTGCCCAGGGGCACCTCCAGGAAGCTGGCCACCTGCTCGTGGGTGAGGTCCTGGAAAAAGGCCAGGCGCAGCGCCTGCCCCTGCTCCCGGGGCAGGGCCGATACCGCCCTGCGGATGACGGATTTCCGGTACTCCGTCCACAGCTGCTCCTCGGCCCCGGCGTCATGGGCCGACACTTCCAGCAGGGACGTCGCGGACGCCCCGTCGACCCTGGGCCGGCGGCCGCGCTCGCGCAGCTCGTTGATCACCCGGTGGTGGGCGATCTGCAGGATCCAGGAGCGGAAGCTGCCCCGGGCGGGGTCGAAGCTGGCGGCCTTCTGCCACACCCGGAGGAACACGTCCTGGGTGATCTCCTCGGCCGCCGCCGCATCCAGGCTGCGGCAGGCGATGTGGAACACCAGGGGCGCCAGGCGCCGGTGCAGGGCCTGGAGCGCCTCCTGCTCGCCGGAAACCAGCTCCGCCATGAGCTGCTCGTCAGTAGCCGCCTCCTGGCGCGCGGCACTCCCTGGATTTTCCACCTTCATGCCTTCTCCCTCAGCCCTTCGGTCCGAGATGCATCGATCATGGCATAGACCCAGCGTCCGGAGGTTCCCGGAACACCATGCGTCCGCCCCAGTGGCCGGCGGCCCCCCACAGGGCCAGCCAGAGCAGCGACAGCCCGAACGCCGCCCGGAGCGCGCCGCGCCGGCCCCGGAGGGCCAACCCCAGGCACAGCCCGCAGCCGGCTCCGGCGGCCAGGCCGGCCAGGGCCAGGAGCTGGTGGTGCCGCAGCAGGGCGGGGAAGGACGGCTCGGGCCGGAGCGGGTGGGCCAGCCAGGCGCCCGGGGCGATGCCCCCCAGGGCCTGGCCGAAGCCGTACCCGCTCACCATGGCGGCAAGTCCGCCCAGCAGGCCCAGGACGGCCAGGAAGCAGCCGGTGCGCAGCCACTCGCCCTGCCTGCTGCGCAGCGCCAGCCCTAGGGCCAGGGGCAGGAACAGCGCGGCGCCGATGGGCGCGTGCACCAGGGCGGGGTGCATCCTGCCGAGGAACAGCCAGCTAGAACCGGACATGGGCATCCACCGCCTTGCCCAGGTCCACCACCAGGGGCCCGCCCGGCCCCTGCTCGGTGACTTCGAAATGCCTGAGCGGCAGCCTGGCCGGGCCCTGCACCACGTTGCCCTGGAGATCGTACTCGCTGTCATGGCAGGGGCAGCCGAAGCCCTGGCCCGCTTCGGCCACCACCTTGCAGCCGTTGTGGGTGCAGATGGCGGTCAGCGCGTAGATGCCGGCGCCGTCCGCCACCAGGTAGAAGCCTCCGGCCTTGCGGTAGTCCTTGACGGTGCCGGCCTTGAGGCTGGCGCGGGTGTCCGCGGTCACCCGCCGGGGATCCGGGTCCGCGGGCGGGGCCTGGGCCGGCAGGGAGGTTGGCAGCAGCGCCAGCGCCAGCGCCGCGCAGGCCATGCAGCAGAAGGACCGGCGGCCGGCTGGATCGGGAGCGGCGGGTTTCATGGGGGCTCCAGGGTTCATCCGCGCCGCACCGGCACGGGGTATTCCGTGATGAGTTCCTGGGCGCCCGGGGCCGCGGACGCTCCGGCGGCCCAGCTGCGCACGTCCACTTCCCGCAGGCCCAGGCCGCCATAGGGCCGGGCCGGGTTCCAGGGGATGGGGGCCCGCTTGGGCGCCGAGCCCGGCGCCGGCAGGGGGAAGATCAGGGACTTGGCGGCATGGTGGGTGATGGCTCCGGTGGTCTGGTGGTGCTCCTGGTGGATGTGGCCGTAGAAGACCGTCACGTTGGGATGGGCCGCCAGCAGCGCGATGGCCTGGTCGCCGTCGGCGGTGAACCAGTCCCAGTCCTCGTAGAGGCTGAACAGGGGCCGGTGGGCGAACACCACCACCGGGGTTTCCGGCTTCAGCCCGCGCAGGTCGTCCGCCAGCCACGCCAGCTGGGCCGGCCCCAGGGTGCTGCCGGGCGCCGAGACGTTGTCCAGGGCGATGAAGTGGATGCCCTTGTGCTCGAAGGCGTAGGTGGGCTCGCCGAAGTACTCCCGGTAGGCCGCGCCCTGGTCCAGGGAAGCGTCGTGCTCGCCGGGAATGAAGCGGACCTGCCGCACCTTGAGCCCGCCGGCGATGGTCTTGAACTGGGCCATGCGGGCCCGGCGTTCCGCGGGGTCGTCGGTGGTGTGGGTGAGGTCGCCGGTGAACATCACGAAGTCGGGCTTGCGGTCCAGGCCGTTCACCGCGGCCACGGCCTTCTCCAGGGTGCCCGCGGCGTCCGGGTTGAGGTCCGGCCCCTTGAAGCCCCAGTGGGTGTCCGAGAGCTGGACGAAGTAGAAGTCCCGCTGGGACGGTTCGGCCACCATCCCGGCGAAGCCCTTCAGCCCCGAGGCGAAGGCGATGCCGCCCAGCCCCAGCAGCTTGATGAAATCCATTCTTTCCATGCCCCGCGCCATGAGCCCTCCCGGACAGCCTTCAGGGAGGAATACACCAGGACCTCCCCCCTGGATCACCGGCGGGCATGAAAAAAGGGGGGCGGCCGCCCCCCTTCAGCTTGCCTTGGCGAGGGCTCAGCCCTTGGGCACGGTGCCCACCACGCCCTGCACGTAGTAGTTGAGGCCGCCCAGATCGGCGTCGCTCATCACCTTGCCCGCCGGCACCTTGACCGTGCCGTCCTGGGCGACCACCGGGCCCTGGAAGGCGTTCACCTTGCCGGACTTCATGTTGGCCATCACCTTGTCCACGTAGGTCCGGACGTCCTTGGGCACCGCGGCGTTGAAGGGTGCGAGCTTGATCATGCCTTCCTTCAGGCCGTCCCAGGTATTGGGGCCGATGCCCTTGCCGGCCAGCACGTTCTCCACCGTCTTGGTGTAGTAGCCGGACCAGTCGGTGATGTCGCCGCTGAGCTGGGAGGTGGGACCGTACTTGCTCATGTCGGAGTTGTAGGAGAAGCTCCAGACGTTCTTGCCGGCCTTGTGCTGCTCTTCCACGGTCTGCACCACCACGGTGGAATCGGTGTGCTGGGTGATCATGTCGGCGCCCTGGGAGATCAGGCTCATGGTGGCCTCACGCTCCTTGGCCGGGTCGAACCAGGAGTTCACCCACACCACGTGCACCTCGGCCTTGGGATCCACGCTGCGCATGCCCTGGGTGAAGGCGTCGATGGCCATCATCACTTCGGGGATGGGGAAGGCGCCGACGAAACCGGCGATGTGGCTCTTGGTCATCTTGCCGGCGATGACGCCGTTCAGGTAGCGGCCCTCGTAGAACCGGCCGTTGTAGGTGGCCATGTTCTTGCTGGACTTGTAGCCGGTGGCGTGGAAGAAGTCCACGTTGGGGAAGCCCTCGGCCACCTTGGCGGTGGGGTTCATGTAGCCGAAGGAGGTGGTGAAGATCATCTTGCAGCCGTCGGTGGCCAGGTTGCGGATCACCCGCTCGGCGTCGGCGCCTTCTTCCACGTTCTCGACAATCTGGGTGACCACCTTGCCCTTGAGCGCGGCTTCCATCTGCTTGCGGCCCAGGTCGTGCTGATAGGTGTAGCCGGCGTCGCCGATGGGGCTCACGTAGACGAACCCGACCTTGACCGGCCCGTCGGCGAACAGGAGTGTCCCGCCGACCAGCATGAGTGCGAGTTTGCGCATTGCCATTGGATGTTTCCTCCAGAAAACAGGATGGATGGGGCCGCCGGGGAAGGGCGGGCGGGTGGGGGGGGGGCTATACGTCCGGAAGGAAGGGCTGACCAAGGGACGCGGGGGAGTTAAGCCTAATAGTACTCCGATTATGAGAAATCAACACCAATACCAGGATAGTGGCCAGGTACGGAAGCGCTGAGAGCCACTGCGCCGGGACGTTCAGCTGGACGCCGGAAGCCTGGACGAACATCTGGGCGATCATGCAGCCGCCGAACAGGTAGGCGCCCACCAGCACCCGCAGCGGCCGCCAGGTGGCGAACACCACCAGGGCGATGGCGATCCAGCCCTTCCCGGCGACCATGCCCTCCACCCAGAGAGGGGTGTAGAACACCGACAGGAAGGCGCCGGCGATCCCGGCCATGGCGCCGCCGAACAGCACCGCCTGGTAGCGGATCCGCATCACCTTGTAGCCGATGGCGTGGGCCGACACCGGCGCCTCGCCCACCGCCCGCAGCACCAGCCCGGGCTTGCTGCGGTACAGGAACCAGGCCACCGCCGCCAGCAGCACCCATGAGAAATAGACCAGCAGCTGCTGCTGGAACAGGCCCGGGCCCAGGAGCGGGATCCGGGACAGCAGCGGCAGGGCGACCGGCTTGCCCGCCACCAGGGACATGGATTCCAGGGGCTTGCCGATGAAGGCCGCGAGCCCCACCCCGAAGATGGAGAGGGCCAGCCCGCAGGCCACCTGGTTGGCCATCAGGGTGAGGGCGGCCACCGCGAACAGCAGCGAAATGGCCATGCCCGCGCCCATGCCGGCGAGCACGGCCAGGAAGTAGTTCTGGGTGGCATGGGCCACCGCGAAGGCGGCCACCGCCCCCACCGACATCATGCCCTCGACGCCCAGGTTCAGCACGCCGGCCTTCTCCGTGACCAGCTCGCCCAGGCCGGCGATGATCAGCGGCGTCCCGGCCATGACGGTGGCGAAGACGATGGAAGTCAGGAGTTCGATTCCCATGGCCCGCCCCTACTGCCGCCGCGCCAGGCGGCGCAGCCGATAATTGATGAACACGTCCGACGCCAGCAGGAACAGCAGCAGCATGCCCTGGAACACGTTGGAGAGGGCGAACGGCAGGCGCAGGTACTGCTGCACCTGCTCGCCGCCCATGTAGATCAGGGCCAGCAGCAGGCTGGAGAAGAAGATGCCGATGGGGCTGAGCCGGCCCACGAAGGCGACGATCATGGCGGTGAACCCGTAGCCGGGGGAAATGTGCTCGGTGATCTGGCCGATGGGGCCGGCCACTTCCGACATCCCGGCGATGCCGGCCAGGGCGCCGCCCGCCAGCATGCCCAGCCAGATGGCCCGCTTGGCCGAGAACCCGGCGTAGCGGCCGGCGTTCTCCGCCTGCCCGGCCACCTTCATCTGGTAGCCCAGGAAACTCCGGTTCATGAACACCCAGCCGACGACCAGCGCGCCCAGGGCCATGAACAGGGCCGTGTTGACCCGGGTGCCCTGGACCAGCACGGGGAGCATGGCGTGGGCCTGGAACATCCGGGTCTGGGGGAAGTTGAACCCCTCGGGATCCTTCCACGGGCCGTGCACCAGCCAGGACACCATCAGCTGGGCCACGTAGACCAGCATCAGGCTGGTGAGGATCTCGTTGGCGTTGAAGCGGGTGCGCAGCCAGGCCGGGATGGCCGCCCACAGCATCCCGCC
>Ga0181516_10001396_pt1 | contig 18514 bp, 22 predicted proteins | sample PEATcosm2014_Bin_25_FD_121104 | JGI IMG/M metagenome (GOLD analysis project Ga0181516, IMG submission 121104) | Peatland microbial communities from MTU Mesocosm Facility, Houghton, MI, USA - PEATcosm2014_Bin01_10_metaG | ecosystem: Environmental > Terrestrial > Soil > Wetlands > Peat | place... | reverse complement strand
GCTTGAAATCAAGGGGTTACTCAATCGCACCCCCTCCCTCTCGGATCGCCGGGCGCTGATACTGAGGCTCACGGGAGCGGGGCGTGCGCTGGTGGGCGACCTTGCCAGAGCGGCCGATGAGACTAATGGGAGGAATTTCGGCGCAGCGGGCGATGCACCGCGCGAGACCGTCGAGGCCGTTGTGAAATGGATTGTCCGGCGGGATCGATGGAGATTCGTTCCGCCGGGTCGGTGCGGCTGTCTCACGAACCAATGGATGCTGGCGCCCTGAACGCAAAGGCGAAGAACGCGGCGGCTCCCAGCAAGGCGAACGCAACGAGGTAATTCCATGCGAGCTTCTCCTTCAGAAACAAGATCGCGAAGAAGACGAAAACAGTGAGGGTCACTACTTCCTGAATGATCTTGAGCTGGAATCCGGAGAAAGTCGCGAAGCCGAGGCGATTGGCCGGGACGGCCAGGCAGTATTCCATCAGCGCGATGCCCCAGGAGACCAGGATGGCCTTCCATAGCGGCCAGTTGTGGCCGTACTTCAGGTGTCCGTACCAGGCGAATGTCATGAAAATGTTCGAAAAAGTAAGCAGAACGACTGTACTCATGGATTCGATTCCAGAAATTGCCGATTGCGTGTCTCAGGCATCAGGAAATACAAGATAGCAAAGGCCGCCATGGCGACTGCGCCCAGAAACAGGAAGCCGACGTTGAAGTTGAAATGATCGACGATGGACCCGGCAATGACCTGGCTCAGGGCGGCGCCGATGCCCACCGCCGTGCTGATGGCTCCCAGGGTGAGATTGAAGCGACCCGTCCCCTGCGTGAGGTCCGCGATGACGAGTACCGACACTACCCCGAATATTCCCGCCCCCACGCCATCCAGGATCTGAATCGCGATCAGCGCCAGCGAGTGATGGGTGAGCGTATAGAGCACAGCGCGAACAGGCAGCACGCCGAACCCGATGAGCAGCAGCGGCTTGCGACCCCATGATCGCGCCGTTCGCCCTAACCAGGAGGCGATCATCGTGATCACCAACTGCGTGGTGACAACACATGCCGACATGAACATCATCGATTGCCGACCCTGACCCTTGGCCAGCATCTCGCCCAGGAGCGGAAGCATCGCCGCATTGGCGAAATGAAACATCACGGCACAGACGAGGAAGATGACCAGGGGTCGATCCTTGAAGAGGACGCTGATACCCACGGGCTCGCCATCCTGCTGCTTCTTCGTCGCCCCGCGGGCGAGCTGGTAGTCGATCTCCTGGGGCTGAATCCGGCGCAGGGCGACGACGGTCGGGAGCGTGCAGGCCGCCACGAAAAAGAAGATGCTGCGATTGGAGAGTAAGTAACCCAGCAAGCCCATTGATACGGCTGCGACCACGTTGCCGGCCGAGTTCCATGTCTGATTACGTCCCTGGCGAGCATCAAATGCCTGCTGTCCCACGATGCCCAGGGAGACGGCGCAGATGGCGGGGGCAAAGATGCTGTAGGTGCCGCCGATGAGTATCTGGGCCGTCATGACAGGCCAGAAGCTCGGCGCGAACGCAATCAACAGCGCGCCTACTGCGAGCGCACCGACTCCGGCGGCAATTAGAGTGCGTTTGGAATGCAGGCGATCCACCAGGGCACCGGCCGGCGTCTGCGTCAGGATGCCGGCGATTCCGGCCACGGTCAGGGTGAATCCCACGCGCTGCTCGTTCCAGCCGTAGCCGGCCAAGTAGATCGCGAGGAACGGCCCAACGCCCGTCTGCACGTCCACCAGGAAAAAATTCAACCAATCCAGGCCGTGCAGCGTTTGTTGCGAAGGGTTTCGCATCGGGCGGCAGCTGTATCACGCGGGGTCCAGCGCCGACGTAGGCGCATGACTGAACTGGCCACCCGATGGGGAATTGATGCAGCACCACCGCAATCGCGGCCGCCGTCCGTAGGACAAACACTGACGGAAAATTTTTCAAATTCCGACGATGGCTTCGGTCAGAACCGCTGCTGCAGGAATCATGCTGTTGTTACAAAGGATGAGAACCTTTTTCGCTTACCCAGAGAACACCGGAGATGGGAATGACTGACATGTCGAACTGCATGGTCGGCCGCTCGAACGCCATCAAGGCGGTCCGGGAGCTGGTAGAGAAGGTCGCGCCGACCGACGCGACGGTATTGATCACCGGAGAGAGCGGGTCGGGGAAGGAGCTGGTGGCGCAGGCCATACATGCGCGTAGTTTGCGCGGCGCCGGTCCGTTTCTCGGCATCAACTGCGGCGCCCTGCCGCCGACTCTGATCGAGTCGGAGCTGTTTGGTTTCGAGCGCGGCAGTTTTACGGGTGCCTCGCGCACCCATGCCGGGCTGGTTGAGCGAGCCTCGGGCGGGACGTTGTTCCTGGACGAGGTCACCGAGATGAGCGCCGACATGCAGACCAGGTTGCTGCGCTTCCTGGAGACCCAGCGCTTCTACCGCGTCGGTGGCGCGCAGGAACTGCGAACCGATGTGCGGGTGGTTGCCGCAACCAACCGATCGCCGGTGCAGGCGGTGCGCGATGGGTCGATGCGGGAAGACCTGCTGTACCGGCTGGCGGTGTTTCCCATCAGCCTGGCGCCTCTGCGCGAGCGCGGCGATGACGTGGTACTGCTGGCAGAACATTTTCTCGATGAGCTCAACGCGCGCAACGACACGGTCAAGAAGTTTGCTGGCAGCGCGTTGCACACGCTGCGCGATTACCACTGGCCCGGCAATGTGCGCGAACTGAAGAATGCGATCGAGCGTGCCTTCATCATGTGTCCACAGGAATTGGAGCTGCAGCCAATGAATATCCACTCACCGAGTACCGATCGCGCCGCACGGGCGGATGGCGACGGCGGGATCCAGGTGCCCATCGGCTCATCGCTGGCACAGGCGGAGCGTTGGCTCATCGAAGCCACGCTGGCGCATTGGGCCGGAAACAAAAATCGCGCGGCAAGAACGCTGGGATGCAGCCTTAAAACGCTGTATAACAAGCTTGCCGCGTACGAACGACAAGGTGTCGGGGCGCAGGCCTGAGACATCCCCAGACGGCCTTTAAATCAAAATTTCGACGTTGTGACGAGAGACAGGGGAGACTATAGAGATGTCAAAAATACTCATCGCAGATGACCATGCAATGGTGCGAGCCGGGCTGCGACAATTCCTCACCGAGGATCGCAGCATCACCGAGATCGGCGAGGCCGCTTCGGGCAACGAGACGCTCGACAAGCTGCGTTCTGGCAGCTGGGATCTGGTGATCCTGGATATCAATATGCCCGATCGCAGCGGCCTGGATATCCTGCGCTACGTACGGGCCAGTTATCCTGAAACCAAGGTTCTGGTCCTAAGCGGATTTCCCGAGCGCCAGTACGCCATCAACGTGCTCAAGGCAGGGGCCGGTGGTTATCTGCCGAAAGAGTGCGCTCCCGAGGAGCTGCTCAAGGCAACCCGCGCGGTCATGCAGGGGCGCCGTTACGTCAGTGCCAATCTGGCGGAGCTGCTGCTGTCGGATCTCAATGGCGATAATGATCAGCCGTTGCACCGCCGCCTGTCCGAGCGCGAGTTCCAGATATTCTGCAAACTGGCGTCAGGTCGAGCCGTGTCCTCGATCGCTGATGAGCTGTGCCTGTCGGTCAAGACCGTGAGCACCTACCGGACGCGGATTCTGGAGAAGATGAATCTGGCGACCAATGCTGACATTACGACCTACGCATTGCGCAACGGGATCATTCAATAATCAGCGTTTGGATACAGCTGTAGGCTGTGTCCGATCACACAGGCCGCGTATCAACGTCTTTACTCCGGTAGCCAGGTGACCGTAACTTCACTTCATGAAATTGGCTGGCTTGCAAAATCCGCAGGCGCAAATGAGCGCGCGTAATCTTTCGGTGTTACTGGTGGAGGATTCGCGTGTTCTGGCTGAGCGGCTGCGCGAAACGCTGTTGAGCGTGCCAGGTGTGCAGCTGGCCGGAACGGTCGATAGTGAGGCGGACGCCGTGGCCGTGTTGCAACGACAGCCGGTGGATGTGGTGTTGCTCGATCTGCACCTGCGCCAGGGCACCGGGTTCGGTGTGCTGCGCGCAATCCCGAACGATCAGGTCAGGAAGACCGTGGTTATCGTGCTTACCAACTACGATCTTGCCGAATACCGGCGTGCCGCCGCGGCACTCGGCGCGCGCCACTTCCTCGACAAACTGCGCGATTTCGAGCGCCTGCCGATCTTGCTGCAGGAGATCGGCGCGCAGTTGCCGGAATCTGCGGAGCCGAACGCTGCGGTTCCGAACGACGACAAACTCAACTAGCAGTCGAGCCCCGGGGCTAGCATCGAGCCCTGGGCGGCCTCATCGCTACTACTGAGCGGCGGCGATCGCCGGCGGCACAGGCGCAGGGACGAGCGCCGGCTGCGTCTTGAGAATCATTGCCAGCGGCAACCTCGCCCGCAGCAGCGTGCCGCTGGGCGACATCGATTCGATATCAAGGGTGCCGCCAAAGCTGCGCACGCGGTGGCGGATCGTTGCGAGGCCGTGAGAACCTATGGCATCGCGCCGCTCGCTGGCGATGCCAATGCCGTTGTCCGTGATCAGCACCGTCAACTCGCTGTCACTTATCGCGATTTCTACCCGCACTTCCGAGGCGTGAGCGTGCTTGGCGATGTTCGTGAGAGCTTCCTGCACCAGTCGAAACACCATGATGGCGGCATCGTCTGCCAGCAGAGGTTCAGCTTCCGGATGGGATTCGGTGTAGCGCAAGCCCGCCCGATCGCAGGTCTCCTGAGTGATCCAGCGCACGGCAGGCAGCAGGCCCATGTTGTCGAGCAGCGTTGGACGCAGGCTCTCGACGATGCGTCGCTTGAAGTCGACACCATCGTCCAGCACCTTCAGCACGCGCGTCCAGCGAGTCTGGATCGCCGGATCCAGCGCATTGGGCGAGCGCTTCTGCAACCACGAGACGTCCATTTTCACCGCGATCAACAGCCCGCCCAGTTCATCGTGCAGTTCGCGCGCCAGCGAGGCCTTTTCCTTTTCAGACAGTTGCTGCAGATGGCTCGACAGGGCCGATAACTCGGTGGTGCGACGCCGCACGCGCCGCTCGAGTTCCTCATTCTCGTTGGCCAGCTGCTCCGTCAGTTCTGCGCGCCGGCGCGCCTGGCGCGCCAGCAGCGCGGCCGAGACGATCAACAGAGTGATATTTAGCAGCACCACGCCGCCCATGAGGGCCCGGGATATCAGCCGCAGCCGCTCGGCGCGGGCCACCTCGGCATTGACCTCGTTGCGTTCGGCATCGCGCAACGTGGTAACCGCGCCACGAATGTCCTGCATGGTGCTGCTGCTGAGATCGGTGCCAATCAAGGCTGTCGCCTGCTCGGAGCCATGGGTTACATAAAGCTCGAGCGAGGCGCTGATTTCCGCGAGTTTGGCGCCAATCAGCACCCGCAGATGCCGCAACGTGTCACGCTGTTCCGTATTGGCCAGCGGCCCCCCGTCGGCATTGCGAAGCAGATCAGCAAACTGATCGAGCGTGGGCTCGATGCGGTCGCGGGCGTTCTGATAGGGCTGCAGGTACTTGCCATCGCCCGTCAGTACGTAGCCGCGCTGACCGGCTTCTGCCTGCGATAACTCTTCGAGCAATTCCGCTAACAGGATCTGGCGCTTCTGCGACAGCGCGATGCGCCCGTCAATTTCCTTCTGGCCGCTCTGCCCGATTTCGGCGATGATCACCAGCGCAGCCAGCAACACAAAGGCCAGCGAGAGCGCGACGATGCGAGTAATTTGGCGTGACCGAATCATGGGCTTGCCGCTGTGAGCCTCATCCTACAGCGCTTGCGGCGCCGAGCGGACAATATAGCTCACATCGCAGTGGCATGCTGATTGGCAAAGAAGTTGTCTGCTGCAAATTCACTAACGATCCCAACCAAACAAATTTGACCAGAGGTGTGTATGAGCGCGAATGCAAACGATACCGTTGATAGTCTCCATCGAGCCGGCAAGGAAGCAGGCGGCGACTTCCGGCGGCGCGCAGGCAATATCAAGGATTATGCTGGCGATGAGCTGCGTGCTTTTGTCGCCGACGTCGAAGATCTCGTCAAGCGAGTCGGTAATGTGTCGGATGCCGATGTCACGCGCGCACGCGCGAAAGTCGTGGGCGCCCTCGGCGACGTGCGACGTCTCACCAGCGACACTGCCGAGTCACTGCGTGATCGCGCGCGTGCAGCCGCAGAGCAGGCCGACGAGTATGTGCGCGAGCGACCCTGGACGGCCATTGGCCTCGCCGCGGCGATTGGGCTCATCGTGGGAGTCGGCGTTACGGCCGTCTCCTCGCGTCGTTAGCTTAAGGCAAGTGGCGTTTCGTGCTGGAGCTGCTGTCCCGACTCGTTCCAGCGCTGCTGCGCCACGTTATTGCCTATTCGGATCTGCTCATTGAAGAAACGGCAGCTGCCGGGCGTCAATGGCGACGGCAGCTGCTGGGCATTGCAATCCTGCTTGCGGCTGGCGGAGTGGCCGCACTCATGGTCTGCGCCTTTGTTATCGGGGCCACCTGGGATGGGCCGCATCGTCTGCATGCGATTGGCGGACTGTTCGCGGGTTTCACTCTGATTGCGGTAGGCGGCGCTTGGTATGCGACCCGCGGCTGGACGGAGCTGAGACCGCGACCCTTCGAACGCATCGCGGCTGAGTGGCGCGAAGATCTGCGGCAGCTTGTGATTCTCTACCCCTCGCTTGCGGGCACCGAGCCCAAGGGCGTGACGCCGGAATCCCACGGTGAGTGAGTCGGCAATGAAGATAGCCGCGCCGCACGACGCCGCTGAGCAGGCGCTTGGGCGGCTGCGAGAGTCTCGATTGGAGATTGTGTCGCTGGCGGGGGCGCTCAAAGGCAACCGCCGTCGCCATGACGATGCCTTCCCACGCAGCTTTATCATGCGCGCCGCCATGGGCCGTGGCGGGCGGCTGATCGCCGGCGGAGCGGCGCTGGGGCTTGCGATAGCACGCCCGGGTCTATTACCGATTGTAGCCCGACTGATTCCATGGGCGCCGTTGTTGCCCGTGCTGCGCACTGTCTTAAATCGCTACCTGGTGCGCAGAAATAATCGCTAGATATTGGTAAGACTTACAGCATACCGAGAGGTAGGGAGCACCGGCCATGTCCGCCAATCTCACCAGTCCAGCACTCGATCGCATGTATCCATTCCTGAACGAAGTAGCGGCCATGCGCCGGCGCACTCGCCATCACATCCGCACGCGCGCCGTCGATTCGCCGGCTGCTATCGCCGCACTGTTAAATGCGCCCCTGGTCACGGAGCTGGTTTGTGTCGCGCGCTACCGAAGTCATGCCACGCGGCTGGGGGACGCCATTGCCGAGACCGTGCGTAACGAATTCCTCAAATATGCGCTGGAGGAACAGGGTCACGCCAATGCTCTCGCGAGGCGGATCCGGGATCTTGGAGGAGAGGTGATTCAGGAGGCACCCGCACTGGCTGCGATTGCCGACGTGTATGACCGAGAGGAAGTCGATGCCGACCGCCTGGCCGATCTGCTCGAGGAAGATTTGATCGCCGAGGGCATCGCGATCGAGAGCTATCGCGAGATGCTGCAGTACGTCGGCGCGCACGATGCGGCGACACAGCGGCTGATCGAATCCATTCTGGCGGTGGAATTGACGCATGCGGAGGAGCTCGCCGCCATGCGTGCGGAAGTGCTGCGCCGGGAGCGCCCCAGCGGCGCGACCAGCACGCGCCTGCCGAGGCTGGAAGTCAGCTAAGGGCTGGAAGTCAGGACTGGGCGTCGTCCCTGCCCGGATACATGGCGCCGACGTCAGCAGGATCATCCCCCTTGGATCGCCGCTGAGCCTGCTCGGCCGCCAGCGCCAGTTCGCGAGCCTCGAGCGGCGATGACGGCGCGGCCTTGTGAGCGATGTCCTCTACATTGGCGTGTGCCAGAAACTCGCTCACTCCCGCCCGATAGCGGCGCGAAGCTTCGTAATTCCCTTCGCCCTGAACCTTGTCGTCCGGCGCCTTGTCACTGGACGTCTGGTCGGCTGGCTTGGGACGATTTGGCTGATTCTGGATTTCTTGGCTCATGAGCTGCTCCGGTATGGATGTGGCAGAGAGCATAGGCCGATGCAGATGGCACCACCGCTGGTGAGGAGCCCATTGCGGGGTCAGTGCATGCTGACCGATCCCCCGAGTGGTGCGTCCGAGGCCCACACTGCGCCGTTGCGGGTCAATTCCGATGGGGATCCGGGGGGCGGTAAGGCCTGCCAGGGGGTCCAGGGAGCGTCGGCGAGCCGTGATCCCGGTCGTTGCTGTGAGCCCAACCCCTTATGCAGGCTGAAAAAAATCCTTCAGCGCGCTGAGGGGGGCGAAACGAGATGCGCCATGACCGGGCCGCTGGCATATCGGTTGCATTATCGAGGTCACAGGCGATTTCGTCTGCAAGTGCGGCCTTAAATTTTTAGGCCAACGGCAACGCTGCCGGCACTAGTGCTCACCTCACACCCCCCGCGGTGAGCGCCGAATGTCGGCAGCGTTTTTTTTCACCCCACCATCTCCCCGACCCCCGCGCCCTGATGGTTCCGCAGCCGATGCTAGAGTGGCTGTTTTGGACCGCTCAGGAAACCGGAATTGGCTCAGCGTGCGACCCGTCCCCAATCGCGTTTCATCGAAGTCGAATTGCGTCAGGTGCGACTGACGCTTGGCGACAGCCAGGTACTGCGCCGTATCGATTGGCACATCCGCCCCGGACAGCGATGGGTGCTGACGGGGCCGAACGGCGCCGGCAAGACGCAATTGCTGAAGCTGCTCGCGGGGGATGTGTGGCCGACGCCGGGTCGAACCGTGTTGCGCCGCTATGCTGTGGCAGGCGAGTGCTTCGATGATCCCTACGGCGTCAAGGAAGAAATCGCCTACCTTGGCCCGGAACGGCAGGACCGATACGAACACTATGAATGGAATCACCGCGTAGAGCGTATCGTCGCCACCGGGCTGCATCGCACCGACATTCCACTCTCACCGCTCAGTCAGACTGATCGGCACCAGGTGACGCGTCTGCTGATGCGGCTGCGGATCGCGTCGCTGGCCAAGCGCCGATTCCTCACACTCTCTTATGGCGAGCGGCGGCTCGTGCTGCTGGCGCGCGCCCTGGCCTGGCGTCCGAAATTGCTGTTGCTCGATGAGCCCTTCACAGGACTGGACGCGACCAATCGGCGACACTTCGCCCACGGCCTCTCGGTTTTGAGCCGCTCGGCGCTGCCCTGGGTGCTGTCGACGCATCGGATCGAGGACATACCCGCCGTCGCGACGCACCTGTGCCGCATCGAGCGCGGCCGCATCACGATGCGGCGCGCCCTGACGGCGCGCTGGCACCGGGCCGCGCGCACACGGCGGCGGGTCGCTCGCCCCGCGGATGGCGGCACAGCGACGGCGAGCCGCGCGGGCGCGCATCGCGAGGTGATCGTGTCATTGCGGCGCGCATGTGCCTGGCGCGAGGGCGTGCGGGTGCTGCACGATCTTTCATTGGAAGTGTGCCGCGGGGACTGCTGGCTGGTTCACGGCGCCAACGGCAGTGGCAAGTCGAGTCTCATTCAAATGCTTTATGGCGATCTTGGCGTGGCCAGCGGCGGCAGCATCTCGCGCCAGGGCATCGAACCCGGCGTGCCGTTGCAGAGTTTTCAGCGCCGCATTGGCCTGATTGCCCCCGAGCTGCAGGCAATCTATCCGCGCCATCTGCCGGTGCTGGATCTGGTGGCGTCGGGCATTCACGCCAGCATTGGACTCAACAGCGGCCTGCTTGCCGGCGAACAGACGCGCGCGCGCCGCGCGTTGCTGCGCGTCGGAGCCGGCGCGCTGGCGGCTCGCACGGTGAGAACACTGTCGTACGGACAGCTGCGCCGCGTGCTGTTCGCCCGGGCGCTGATCAATGAGCCGGATATCCTGCTGCTCGATGAGCCCTATGCCGGTCTTGATGCGCGCACGCACGCGGCATTACGCTCGCTGCTCGAGCGCGCGATCACCGCCGGTAGCACCGTCGTCATGACAACGCATCATTTGGACGAATGGCCGCGGCTGGCTACCCATGAAATCGAGCTCGCGCGCGGTCGCGCGCGCTACTGCGGAGTGATCCGGCGCGCATGAACCGGCGCGCCTCCGTCATTGCCGGCAGCGCAGTGATACTGCTTGCGCTCGGATGTACGCGAACCCCGGTGCCGCATGTAGATGTGACCGGCGGCGATGCCGGCGGATTGCCGCGCGCACTGCCGGCGGATGAACGAATCGATGCCGCAGCCCTCGAACATGCGCTGCAGGATCCCACGGCTGCAGGGCTGGCGGCGTTCGTAGTCATGCGCGATGAATACCTGGTCTTCGAGCACTACGGTCGCGGGTTCGGCGCTGACTCGATCATCGACGGCGGCCACTTTGCGGAAGGCTTGATCGCCATGGCGGCCGGCGCAGCGATGCAACAGGGCGCGCTGGGCCCCGATGCGATGCACGGCTTCGATGCCGGCGCGCTGCGCGGCGCTATCGAATCGGGCACCCAGCAGCGCTACGAGACCTATCTCTCCCGCAGGATCTGGAGTCCCATCAACGCGGCGCCAGCCTGGATCGAGCTGTCTGCAGCCGGTGCGTCGACGCCCGCCGATTGCTGCCTGCACGCGCGCGTGCAGGACTGGATGCGCATCGGCGGCCTGCTGGTCGGCGATGGGCGCTTCGAGGGCAAACAGGTTCTACCGCCCGGGTGGACACAGCGCATGGCGCGGCCACTGTCGCTGGATGCGGTGCGCGGATTCGGCCTGCAACTGGCGCCGGCTGCGCATGGAGCGGAGCCGTTTGCCACGCCGGGCGTGCTGTTTCTGCGCGGTCCGGACCACTGGCGCCTATGGCTGGTGCCGACGCTCAAGCTGGCGGTGCTGTTCGGCGCGGCTCCGGCGAGCGGCGCGACCCGCGCCGATGATTGGGATGAAACGCGGCTGGCGAACCTCGTCATCCGCGCGGTATCGGATCGGCCGCCGCAGCCCGGCGATCTCACGGACCTGCAGCGGCTGGTGCCTGGTCACTGAGCGGATGACGGTCCCGCCAGCCTCGTGCATGCTTACCGGATGACGCAGAACTTCTACGCCAGCGGCGATCGCCGCTCGCAGACGGTGGGTGATGACTATTACGTGGCCCCCGGCGCCCGGTTAATCGGCTCCGTGATCCTGCGCGCCGGCGCCAGCGTCTGGTTCAACTGCGTGCTGCGCGCCGACGATGAAATTATCGAAGTCGGTGCCGGCAGCAATGTGCAGGACGGCAGCATCATCCATTGCGATCCGGGTTCGCCCACCATCATCGGGCGCGATGCCACGATTGGGCACATGGTGATGTTGCACAGCTGTTTGATAGCGGGTGAGAGCCTGATCGGCAATGGCGCCATCGTGCTCGATCGCGCACGCATTGGCCGACACTGCATCGTCGCGGCCGGATCGCTGGTGCCCCCGGATCGAGAGATCCCCGAGGGTTCGGTGGTCATGGGTGCGCCGGCGAAGATCGTCCGGCAGGTGAGCGAGGCCGACCTGGCGATGATTGCGCAGGCGGCCTCGCACTATCAGACACGCATGCTGCTCTATAAGCGCGAGATGCGCGCCGCGGCGCCCTCGGCGGGCGGGCCCTGATCGCCGAGTGCCCTAATGCTTGAGCGGTTTCTTGAGGAAGTCTTCGCGACTGGCCGACTGCACGCTCATATGCAGTGATTCCTGACCGCGGGCGACCTTGAGGGCCACCTCGGCGCCTGCCGCTCCGCTACTCCAGACGCCGCGCAGGAACTGCGGCAGGGACGACACCCGCTGGCCGGCTACTTCGACGATGGCGTCACCCAGATGCAGTCCGGCGCGATGCGCCGGCCCATCGCGCGTGAGGCCCGCCACGATCACATGGTCCGCCTGCTCGGCGGTATAGATCCCCAGCCAGGGGCGCGGCAGGCGGCGCGGATGGCCGATCTCCACCATGTCCTCCAGCACCGGCGCCAGCGGGTCGATCGGCACGAACATGTTGGCGTCGAAGCGCTCCTGGGACATCGATTCCTCGACGAACAGCGAGCCGATACCCAGCAGCCGGCCATCCTCGCCCACGAGTGCGGTGCCGCCCCATTGCGGATGGGGAGGCGCTGTGAACAACGCATCCTCGAGCAGGTATTCCCAGTAACCGGCGAACTCACGCCGCGCGATCAACCGAGCTTCGAGCGAATGCCGCGCGCCACCGTGACCGACGACGATCACGCGATCGCCGACCACGAGTGAGCTGGTGGAACCGAGCTCCATCGCCGGGGCACTGAGTGAGCCGAGCGGTTGCACCAGGCCAAAGCCGCTGACCGGGTCGAATCCGAGGGGATAGGCTTCGACCACCCGACCGTCGTAGTCGGTCAGCCAGATCGATTCCGCTTCGGTGATCAGATAGCCGATGGTGAGGATGAGCTTGCGCTCGCGGCTGCGGATGACCACGCCGTGCCCAATGCGGTCGGTGCCGAGTATCGATGCGGTGTAGGCATCCTCGCTGATTTCAGTGTGCAACAGTACGACCGAGCGATAGACGCTCTGCAGGTCGAACTGCAACTTATCCTGCTGCGGCCTCAACGCCTCCGGCAGTTCCCAATCCTCGCCCGTGGCCATGGGTCCATGCTACGGGAATCGATCGGTTACGGGAACTCGATCGTGGTGGCGAAAACGATCACCGCCTCGCCTGCAATGCTGACCGACTGTAGGGCCCCATGCTCGATGCGGAGGAGCACATCGACGCGGCCGGGGCGCCCAAGAAAACGGCCCTGAAATCCAGAAAATTCGATCTGCCCTGAGCGCGCGGCGGCACTGAGAGCCGGCGCAGGTATCAAGTTATGCTCCAGCAGGTAGGTACCCAGCAGGCCGTGGGCGTTGCCGCTGACCGGGTCTTCATCGATGCCGAGCGCGGGGCAGAACATGCGGGCCTCGGTTTTAAAGTCCGCCGCCCGTGAGTCCAGTACGAACACAAAATATCCCGGCGCCCCCGTTTCCCGCGACAGCGCGCTGAGTCGAGCGCCGTCGGGCCGGGTGCGGCCGAGCACCTCGGCATCGCGCACACCCAGCAGCAGCCGCGTGCTGCTCTCCCCTGCGATCATGGCCGGGCAGCGCGGGTCGAGGTCCGCGCGCGTGAGTCCCAACGCCGCCAGTACCGCATCGAGCTCGCGCTCATCCACGCTTCGCAGCAGCCGGGGCGCAGGCTGGCGGATCGCGATACGGGTCGGGGATCCGGTCAGGGTTTCAACCTGCACCAGGCCGGCCTTCTGCTTCTGGCGCGGCCGCGCCGGCAGCTGCAGTGCTGCCAGCACTGCGTGCGCGGCCAGCGTGGCGTGCCCGACGAACGCGGCCTCGTTGCGCGGTGTGAAGAAGCGCACGCGCAGATCATGATCGGACGCATCCGGCCGCAGCAGGAAGGCCGTGTCGCGGCTACCCAGTTCGCGCGCGAGCGCGCGCATGTCCTCATCGGCCAGCGTATCGGCATCGAGGACCACACCGGCAGGGTTGCCGCAGAAGCGCTGCGAGGTGAACGCATCGACCTGGAACACGCGCACGCTGGCGCCCATGAAAATCTCTCGTTATCGCTGACCGTGGGGCAGATCGTAGCTGATGGTAAGACCGACCTGGCGGGGATCGCCGAGTTGCAGGAACGCCTGGTTCGGATAGTTGGGTGGAATCAGGCCGAAGTAGAAACCATTTTGTGCGTAGCGCTCGTTGAAGAGATTGCGCAGCCAGATGCTGGCGGTCCAGCTGTCGTGCCGGTAGCCGACGCGCAGATTCTCCAGATGATAGGAGCCGGAGGCCTGCGCATCGCTGGTGTAGTAGTAAAAGCTGCCGATGGCGTGCGAGTCCAGCCGCGCGAACAAGCCGGACTGGGTCGTGTATTCGAGCGCCAGCGAAGCCTCGTAATTCGGGGCGAAGGGCTGCGCGCGACCATCAATCCCTAAGGATTCGAACACGCCGCTCACTCCGAGGTAGCGCGTGTGCAGCAGTGCCGCGCTGCCGGAGAGTTGCCAGTGCTCGCTGAGCCGGTAACTGCCTTCGGACTCGAGGCCGAAGTTCTCGCCGTCCGCGGCGTTCTGGGTGAAGAAGACGTAGGCCAGCGGGTTGTTCTGTTGCAGCTGTTCGGACAGATAGACCTGCATGTGCTCTCGGCGCATGTAAAAGATATCCGTCTGCAGCTGCAGAGGATCACCGGCGCGCGCGTACTTGATGCCGCTTTCCAGACTCCAGAGCGTTTCGGGCGCAAAGCCTCGCTGCTCGGAGAGGATCTGCGAGCCGATGTTGAAGCCGCCGCCCTTGTAGCCGCGCGCCAGCGTCGTATAGAAGTGTTCCCCCTGGCCGGTGTCGAGCATCCAGGAGAGGTTGCCGCCCACCATGTCGTTGATCTCCTGCGGGAAGGGCGTGGCGACATCGCTGCTGTCCTGGTAGTCGGCGCTGCGTCGCTCTACGCGCAACCCGGCCGAAAGCTTCGATCGCGGGCCGAGATCGGCGTCGAGCGAGCCGTAAAGCGCAACATTCGTGGCGCCATAGCGGCTGTCGAGTTCGCTGCTGCCCGCGCCGTCGTAGACATCGTCGTACTGGTAGACGAGGCGATCGGTTTCCGTAAGCCTCAGCGCATAGACGCCGGCCAGCCAGCGCAACACGCCGAACAGTGCGCGCGAGTCATCCCCGATCAGGCGCAGGTCTTCTGCAAAAGTGTGGCGGTAGCGATTGTCGCTTTGGAAATAGTCGTAGGGCGCGTATTGGCCCCAGAGCGTGTCATTGCCCCAGTCGCCATCGAAGGAATACAAAATGGCTGAGCCGGCGCTGCTGCTGATGCTGCGCAACTCACCGAGCCCTTCGATCCGGTCGCTGATGCGCAGCGCGATGCCGTTGGAGCGCTGTTCATCGCGCCCCGGCTGGTTGGAATAGGTGGTGAAGGTGTTGTAGATCGACCAGGCATCGTAACCGTTGTTGATGTTCACGTGCATGAGCGCGAGGTCGGCCTGCAGTGCGTCATTGATTTGCCAATGCAGCTTGCCGCGCAGCGTGCCCTCGTCATAACCGTTGGTGGTGTTCATGTCGTAGTAGGCGTCATGCCGGAATCCATCGCTGAGATACTGCTGCGCGACCAGTCGCCAGCCCGCATCGCCGCCCGCCATGCCATCGCCGATGGCGATGCCGGCCGAGCGCGTGTCGTAGGTTCCGCCGCCGGCTTCGCCATGCAATTCAAATTCCGTGCCCGGATCGGCCGTACGCACGCTGATCAGCCCCGCCAGCGCGTTGGCGCCGTAGGTGGTGCCCTGGGGTCCGCGCAGCACCTGTATCTGCTGCACGTCGAACAGCGTCGCCGGCATGCCGACGCCGGAGAAATCGATGTCATCGATCAGAAATCCAACGGAAGGGTTCGGTGCGCCCTGGTACTGTTCCACCTCGCCGATGCCGCGGAGCTGGAAGAAGCGCGGGCGCGACGTACCGGCCGCCCAATTGAGGTCCGGTATCATCCCGAGCACATCCTCGAAATGCTGCACGCCCGCCTCGCGCAGCGTCTCGGCATCGAGCACAGTCACGCTCTGCGGCAACTGCGCCACGCTCGTCGGCCGCAGGCTCGCGGTCACCACTACCTCATCGAGCGTGTCGCCTTCCGCGGCTGCGGGCCCGGGAATCAGGCCGCAGCAGACCATCAGCATGCAGGCTGCGGCGGGCCTGGATAGCGCGAAGAATCGGCTTTGAGATCTCATGCACCTGCTCCCTACGCCGGTACTAACCGGATCAGGTTCAACGGGTTCGCCGCTCTGCGGCATCTCAGGTCCTCAACGGACCACCCCAAGGTTTGCAAGGCAACTATCGAACAACGCCATTTGCTTTGCAACTAGAATGCGGCCGGCGTCACTCGCCACCGGTAAAGGAGCCCATGATGGACATCGGCGTCGAAATCAGCCTGTATCCGCTGCACCAGCAGTACATTCCGCCGATCGATGATTTCATCGCGCGCATCAACGTCGACAAGGCGTTGCGGATCGTCACCAACAGCATGAGTACGCAGATCTTCGGCGAGTACGACACGGTCATGCAGCGATTGCTGCGCGAACTTCGCACCAGCTTCGAACGCAATGACAAGGCCGTGTTCGTCATGAAGGTCCTGGGGCCGTTGGCAACGTGATCGATGCGTTGCTGCGCGAGCTCTACGCGACCAGCGCCGTGGAGTTCGCCGGCGTAGTGCTCGGCCTCGCCTACGTACTGCTGATTTACCGGCGTAACCGTATCGGCTGGGTAGCGGGGGCGGCCAGCTCGTTCTGCTACGTGTATCTCTCGGCGCGGGCACATCTGCCGATGCAATCGGCACTGCAGTTCTATTACGTGGCAATGGCGATTTACGGTTGGCTCAACTGGACGCGCACAGCCGGGGAGCGCGCCGGCGGCATCGGGCGCTGGCCGCTGCGCTATCACGCCATCGCGGTGACCGTGATTGCGCTGCTCAGCGCGGTGACGGCGCAATGGCTGCGGCGCGAGACTCACGCGGCGCTGCCGTACCTGGACTCGATGACCACGTGGACCAGCCTGTTTGCGACCTGGCTGCTCGCGCGTCTGAAGCTTGAAAACTGGTTGTACTGGATCTGTGCCGATTCGGTGACCACGTACATGTTCGCGTCCCAGGGCTACCCATTTACCGCCGGCCTGTTCATCAGCTACATGATCATCGCCGTGTTCGGCTTTCGCGCATGGCTGCGCAAATACCGTCTGCAGAGCGTCTGAAGGCGCCGCCGCCCTGGGCCCTGGCGCGGGTGCCGGGCCTGGGATATGGCGAGGTGCCGCTGCTGCTCGCGCCGCTCGGGGGCGGCAGCGTCAACGAGGTGTTCCGCGTCGATTCGCGCCTCGGCCGTTTCGTCGTGCGTCTGAATGGATCAGCCTGGCGCCGACCGGGAGTCGACCGGGGCCGGGAACTGGCACTGCACACCGCGGCCGCCGCGGCCGGCATCGCGCCGCCGATTGTTGCAGCCGAGCCGGCGGCCCAGGGCCTGCTGATCATGCAATACCAGGATGGACGTGTCTGGCGCGAGCAGGACTTCGACGACGTCAAGGCGCTGTGGCGGCTGGGCGAGCGCCTGCAGGCGCTGCACGCGTTGGCGCCGCCGGCCATCGAGCCATTCGATCCCTGGGCGGTGGCGCAGGGCTATCTGCGACAGATCGCCGTGGCGCCCGCGGCGGCATCGCTGGTGCGCCTCGAGCGCTGCTGCACCGGATTGGTTCGCCAATCCATTGGCGCCTGCATCGCGCACGGCGATCTGGCGCACAGCAACCTGCTGGACGGTACGCGCCTCTGGCTGCTCGACTGGGAGTACGCGCAGCTCAGCGATCCGCTCATGGATATCGCCTGCGTGCTGGCCTACTACCCGGTGGCGGGGCGCCACCGCGCGGAATTGGCCGCCGCGGCCGGCCTCGGCGCGCAGGCCCTTGGTGACGAGCTCGCGCAACGGATCGCGATCTACCAGGGCTTGAGCTGGCTCTGGCACCTGGCGCGCGGGGAAGAGGCGCCGGGGGACTGGCATCCGGACGTCGCGGCCGGCAAACTACCCGGCCCTTGAATTGCTGGAGTAATCATGCCGACGGTGCGAGTGATCGATCGCGACAACGTGGAGCGCTCCGTGGAAGCCCCGAATGGGGCAACTCTGATGGAGCCCCTGCGCGATATGGACGATGGCGTCGCGGCGATCTGCGGCGGCATGTGCTCGTGCGCGACCTGTCACGTGTACGTGGATCCGGAGTGGCTGCCCAAGCTGCCCCCGCCGATGTCCGATGAGGGCGATATGCTCGGTGACCTGACCGGACGGCAATCCAACTCGCGGCTGTCGTGCCAGATCGTGCTGAATGATTCGCTGTCAGGCCTCAAAGTCACGATCGCACCGGAGGAGTAGGCGCAGGGAATGAGCTGGTGGATCCTTCTGCTGTTGATGGGCGCGGCGCTGCTGGCGGCGGTGCGCATATTCCTTGGCATCCGCCGCAACCGGGGCTCGGCGCATGACGACTGGGACGAGCGGCTGGTGCAAAACCTGCGCGCGGCCGGCGGCAATGCCTTCACGCCTTACGACGTTGACTTCTTTTTCAACCTGCCGGACGAGCCCAGCTGCGCCACGCTGCGTTCGGTGCTCGAGCCTGAAGGCTTCGCGATCGACACGCGCGTCATGGGTGGGGAGGGTGCCAGCGGCTTCTCGCTGCACGCGCGCAAGCCTGTGCGCGTCTCGGTGACGGAGATGCAGGACTACTCCAAGCGCTTTCGTGCGCTGGCCGAGCAGCACGGCGGCCACTACGACGGCTGGATGACCGATCCCGGCCGCAAGGCGTGAGACTGGCCGGCTGGCAAATCACCGTCTAGCGAGGTCTCGCCGTCTGTTGCTTGACCGCCTCGGCGGCGACGCGGATGCAGCGCAACGCGTAGTCGGGCTCCGCCCGGTAGCCGTCGAAGAAGTGCTCGGCGTCGTAGATGACCTCCTTGCCCTCGCAGCGCAGGAACTCGATCGACTCGGCGATC
>Ga0181516_10001395_pt1 | contig 18519 bp, 15 predicted proteins | sample PEATcosm2014_Bin_25_FD_121104 | JGI IMG/M metagenome (GOLD analysis project Ga0181516, IMG submission 121104) | Peatland microbial communities from MTU Mesocosm Facility, Houghton, MI, USA - PEATcosm2014_Bin01_10_metaG | ecosystem: Environmental > Terrestrial > Soil > Wetlands > Peat | place... | reverse complement strand
CAACGCGATCTATCATGTCGGCGGCGACATCGCGAAAGGCCTGCTGGGCGGCGGCAACATGCCGGCGATCCATCTCGCCCACGCGGTCGGCGGCGACCTGATGAAGGGCTTCATCGCCGCGGTGGCGTTCGCCACCATCCTCGCCGTCGTGTCGGGCCTGACGTTGTCGGGCGCGAGCGCGGTCAGCCACGACCTCTACGCCAGCGTCTTCCGCCACGGCAGGGTCGACGAGGCGGCGGAAGTGCGCGCTTCACGCATCACCACCGTCTTGCTCGGCATTGTCGCCATCATCCTCGGCGTCCTGTTCGAGAAGATCAACGTCGCGTTCATGGTCGGTCTAGCCTTCGCGGTGGCGGCCAGCGCCAACTTCCCGGTGCTGCTGCTGTCGATGCTGTGGAAGGGGCTGACGACCCGCGGCGCCTTCGTCGGCGGCTTCGTCGGCCTGATCTGCGCGGTGGTGCTGACCATCTTCAGCCCCGGCATCTGGGTCGCGGTGCTCGGCTTGTCCAAGGAGGGGGCTTGGTTCCCCTACACCTCGCCGGCCATCTTCAGCATGCCGCTCGCGTTCCTGTGCTGCTGGTTCTTCTCGATCACCGACAAGTCGGCGGCGGCGAATCGGGAGCAGGCGGCGTTCGACGCGCAATATGTGCGCTCGCAGACCGGCATTGGCGCCGAGAAGGCGGCCGCGCACTGACGACCCGCCGTTCAGGCGAGCAAACGAAGGGGCGTCCAGCGCGGCGGCTGGGCGCCCCTCTTTTTTGGCGCTCCGGGCCGGCCGGCGCCGGCAAAATCTTGGCGAGGGCCGGTTCGCGGCCCCGTAGCGCCGCGCCCGAGCCGGGACTAACATGACGTTCCGGCCGCTCGAGGGCGAATCGGCCGGCGCGAGGGGGAGGCCTTCATGAATCTGGTCGAGCGCGTCAAAGCCATTCTGCTGACACCGAAGACCGAATGGGCGGCGATCGAGGGCGAGCCCGGCGATCCGCAATTCCTCTTCGCCAATTATGTCGCGATCCTGGCGGCGATTCCCGCGGTCTGTCATTTCATCGGCATGTCGATCGTCGGCGTGAACATGCCGATGGTCGGAACCTTCCGCGTCGGGATCGTCGCCGGACTCGTCGGGGCGGTCGTCTACTACGTCCTGGCCTTTGTCATGGTCTACGTGATGGCCTTGATCATCGATGGGCTCGCCCCGACCTTCGGCGGTCAGAAGAGCCAGCCGAGCGCGCTGAAACTGGCGGTCTACTCGATGACGCCGGTCTGGCTCGTCGGGATATTCTCGCTCATCCCCGGTCTCAGCATTCTCGGGATCCTCGGCCTCTACGGACTTTACCTGTTCTGGCTCGGCGCGCCGACGCTGATGAAGACGCCGGAGGACAAGTCGATCGCCTACACCGCCGCCGTCGTCGTGTGCGGCATCGTCATTTCCGTGATCATCGGCGCGGTCGTGGCCGCGATCGCCTGAATCGGAGCGCTTGGGGGGCCGGAGCATGCGTGAAACCTGGCGCTGGTTCGGCCCCGACGATCCCGTCTCGCTCGACAACGCCAAGCAGGCTGGGGCGCAGGGAATCGTCACGGCGCTGCACCATGTCACGGACGGCCGCGCCTGGGGCGACGACGACGTGGCGGCGCGCCGGCGCGCCGTCGAGGCGGCGGGCCTGACCTGGGACGTCTGCGAATCGATCCCGGTCTCCGCCGCGATCAAACTGCGCCAGGGCCCCTACCGGCGCGACGTCGACGCCTGGAAGGACAGCCTCGCCAGCCTCGTCCGTTCCGGCGTCTCGACCGTCTGCTACAACTTCATGCCGGTCGTCGACTGGACGCGGACCGACCTCGCCTATCCGACGTCGGCGAAGGGGCTGGCGCTGCGCTTCGACATGCCGGCCTTCGTCGCCTACGACGTCTTCGTCCTCGAGCGGCCAGGCGCCGAGGCCGATTATTCCGCCGCCGCGCTCGCCGCGGCGCGCGCCCGCCGCGCGACGCTCGACGCCGCCGCCTTCGCTTCGATCGAGAAGAACGTCGTCGGCGGCATGCCGGCGCGCCAGGCCGAATACACCCGTGAGGGGTTCACTGAGGCTCTGGGTCCCTACAAGGGCCTCAAGCCCGCCGATCTCAGGGCCAATCTCTTCGCCTTCGTCGCCGAGGTCGCGCCGGTCGCCGAGGCGCTCGGGGCGCGGCTGGCGATCCACCCCGACGACCCGCCGTTCTCGCTGTTCGGCCTGCCGCGCGTCGTCTCGACCGCCGCCGACTATCGCGCCTTGTTCGCCGCCGTTCCCACCCAAGCCAACGGCATGACGCTGTGCGCCGGCTCGCTCGGGTCGCGCGCCGACAACGATCTCGTCGCGATGGCGCGCGAATTCGGGCCGCGCGTCCATTTCGCCCATTTGCGCAATGTCAGGCGCGAGTCCGATGGATCCTTCGTCGAGGCCGAGCATCTCGACGGCGACGTCGACATGGTGGGGTTGGCGCAGGCGCTGCTCGACGAAGAAGCGCGCCGGCGGCGCGAAGGCCGCGCCGATTCCGAAATTCCGATGCGGCCCGATCACGGCCATCTCCTCGCCGACGACGTCGGCAAGGCGGGCGTCAATCCGGGCTATTCCTGCGTCGGCCGGCTGAAAGGGCTCGCCGAGTTGCGCGGCGTGATGCGCGCGCTGCAGTGGCGGGCGGGGCGAGCGGGCGGTTGAAGTTTTGCGATCACGAAGCGAGGTCGAGCATCCGCCGCGGCGCGAGATAACGCGAGCCGCGCTCCACCGCTTCGCCGACGTCCAGATCGAACGCGGACGCCGGCAGGTTGAGTTCTGCGGCGACGGCGGCGAGGCCGACGTCGCGATAGAGGCGCGACAAAAGACGGCTGCGGCCGGCCGGCACTTCGACGACGTCCGGGGTGGCGGAGAGATCTTGACGCATGGGGAACACTCGACGCTTGTCGCGGGGCCGCGCGCGGCGGCCAATGGCGACAAGTTGAGCGAAATCGGTTAAGGCCGATTTAAGGGCGCCGCGCGGCGCGTCGCGGGAAGCGAGCCTTGTCCGTTCGTTCGCTGAAGTTTGTCGGCGTGCTGTTCGACAAGGACGGCACGTTCGTCGATTTTGACGCCACCTGGGGCCCCGCGACGCACGCCATCATCCACGCGCTCGCCGGCGGCGATCCCGCGCTGATGCGGGCCCAGGCCGAGACGCTGCATTTCCGGCTCGACGAAAAGCGCTTCGCCCCGACTTCGCCGCTGATTTCGGGCTCGTCGGCGAGTTACGGCGCGCTGTGGGGCCAAGCGCTCGGCCGCAGCGACATCGGCGCGTTGAAACGCGAGATCGACAAACTGGCGGAGGTCGAATCGCTGAAGGCGCTGACGCCGATCGGCGCGCCGGCGACGGCGCTCGGCGCGCTCAAGGCGATGGGGCTGAGGCTCGGCGTCGCCACCAACGACGCCGAATCGAGCGCGCGCCGGCAGATCGAGGCGCTCGGCCTCGACGAGGCGATCGAGTTCGTCGCCGGCTACGATTCCGGCCACGGCGGCAAACCCGATCCCGGCATGGTCGTCGCGTTCGCGCGCCAGCTCGGCGTCGCGCCGCGGCGGATCGCGATGGTCGGCGATTCGCGCCACGACCTCGAGGCGGCGCGCGCCGCCGGCGCGCTGGCGGTGGCGGTGCTGAGCGGCCCGGCCGATCGCGCCGAACTCGCCCCGCTCGCCGACCGCATCGTCGAGGACATCGCCGCCCTGCCGGCGCTGTTCGCCGAGCTGAACCAGGCGGATTGACGCCCGAGCGACGACGAAGCCGCCGCTTGCGGTTCGCGCTTGCCGCCAGAATGGTGGAACCAAGTGCGAGAATGGCGGATGTCGCTCAACATCGAGAACGAGGAAGCGCATCGGCTGGCGAGCCGGCTCGCTCAGCCGACCGGCGAGAGCCTGACGGGCGCCGTCACGCGCGCGCTGCGCGAGCGTTTGGAGCGGGTCGAGGCGCCGGACGATCTCGCCCGCCAGTTGCTCGAGATCGACCGCGATTGCGCGAGCCGCCAGCGGCGCCCGATCGACAGAGGCCGGCCGAGGACAGACCGGCCGGTTCAGGGGATCGAAACGCCGAGGCGGGCATTCGCGTTTTCGCAGCCCTGCGACGGTGCGACCCAAGCGGCCGCTGTCGCTCGACATTCGCCGCCAAGAAAGAAAGCCCGCCGGATTGCGGCGGGCTTCGATGTCTTGGACCAAACCCTAAGCGGGCGGGTCGCCGTTACATCTGGTGGTAGGCGAGCTTGCCGTCCGCGTTCTTCGCCCAGACATACCAGACGAAATCCATCGTGGTTCGGTCGCCCTTGGCGTCGTAAGAGATGTCGCCGAGCACGGTCTTGAACGTCATGCCCGAATGCATGACGTCGGCGACCTTATGCGGGTCAGTCGAGTTGGCCTTCTCGATCGCGGCCTTGAAGATCTGCATACCGGCGTACGAGTAGAGCGTGTAGCCTTCCGGCTCGACGCCCTTGGCTTTGAACTCGGCGACGACGTCCTTGGCGGCCGGGTTGTCGCGCGGCTCGGGGCCGAACGACATCAGCGTGCCTTCGACGCCGGGGCCGCCGATCGAGGCGAACTCGGTGTCGGTGATGCCGTCGCCGGAGATCAAGACCGTCTTCATGCCCTGATCGCGCATCTGTCGCACGATCAGGCCAGCCTCGGTGTGCATGCCGCCCCACATCAGATAATCGGCGCCCGCCGCTTTGATCTTCGAGACGATCGCCGAATAGTCCTTCTCGCCGACGTTGACGCCTTCGTAGAGCACTTCCTTCTTGCCGCCGGCGTTCATGAAGCCGCGGGCGGCGTCGGCGAGGCCCTGGCCGTAGGGGGTCTTGTCGTGAATGATGCCGATCTTCTTGTCTTTGAGATCGCCGAGCGCCAAATCGGCCCACAGCTTGCCCTGCTGGTCGTCGCGGCCGCAGGTGCGGAAGGCGTCCCACAGCTTGCGCTCGGTGACTTTGGGATTGGTCGCCGAGGGACTGATGAACAGGACGTCGTTGTCGGCGTAAACTTCGGAGGCCGGAATGGTCACGCCGGAGTTGAAGTGGCCGACGACGAAGTGGACGCCGTCGCCGACGAACTTGTTGGCGACCGAGACGCCTTGCTTGGGATCGGAAACGTCGTCGCCCTGCTCGAGCTCGATCTTCTGGCCAAGGATGCCGCCGGCCTTGTTGAAGTCCTCAACCGCCTGTCCCACGCCGTTCGTCAGCTGCGCGCCGAACGAGGCGTTGGGGCCGGTGATCGGACCGGCGACGCCGAACTTGATCTGCGCGTCCGCCGCGCCGGCCAAACCCAGGCCGGCGGCGAGCGCGAGACCCGTCAACCAGTATTTCTTCATACTACGCTCCTTGAATTTTGGCCGCAGACAGCGCCTCCGAGACGGAAACGATCCCGCCCTAGCTCGTTATGCCCGGGGCTTCGGCGAGTCTCTGGGTAGCGTTCCTCGCTCCCTGCGTCGCGTCGTCGCGGCGCCCGCGTAATCGCGCGCTGGGCGCAAACCGGCGCAGCACTCCCGCCCGAGCGGAAGCGTCGAACGACCGCCCCTCTCCGCAATTGTCGACGGGCCCTCGTCGAAATGGCGTCCGCTGCGGTGAACCGCCTCATCGACCGTCGCCGACCAGAGAGGGAGCAATCCAGCCGATCCCGCGCCCGCGAGGCGATGGCCGCCTTCCGCCCGCCGCCGATCCGCATGCCGGGAGCCAAGCGTCGGCCTTTGACCGCCAGCCATCATCGAATCGTCGCCTCGGCGCCGCGCCTTTAAGCGTCGATTAACCGTAGTCGTTCCATCCTGAATCTGAACACAAGACTCAGCTGGTCCCCTCATGTCGCGAAATTCGCCGCCGCGCCGCTCGCCGCTGTCGCCGCAGGACTGCCATCTCGCGCGCGCCTTCGACGTGATCGGCGACCGTTGGACGTTGCTGATCCTGCGCGCGGCGCTCTATGGCGTGCGGCGCTTCGACGACTTCGCCGCCGAGCTCGGCGCGCCGCGCACCGTGCTTGCCGACCGCCTCAAGCGGCTCACCGCCGCCGGTCTGCTGGCGCGGCGCGATTATCGCGAGCCGGGGCGGCGCGCCCGCCCCGAATATTGGCTGACGCCGAAAGGGGCGGAGCTGCGCCTGCCGTTTCTCGCGCTGACCCAATGGAGCGACCTCTGGCTCGCCGACGGCGAGCCGCCGCCGGTCGCCGTGCGGTCGCGCGCGACCGGCGAGGTCCTGCGCGTCGCGCTGGTCGACGGCTCGGGGCGCGAGGTCGCGGCGAGCGAGCAGAAGCTGGCGCTGACGGCGCGGGCGAGCGCGAGCGTCGTCGAGCCGGTCTGAGCAGGCCGACGAGTTGCGGCGACCTCGCGATAGCGACCATCGATCCGACGGCGTAAACTCGACGTCGTGGCTTTGAGACGGCAAAGGATCGTCGATTTCACAGGAGGGCGATCGTGTCGGCGGGCGTGACCAGCAAAAGTCCGGCGGATACAGGCGAGGCCGCGGGACGACGCATGGACGCCGGATGGTCTTGCGCCGAAAGCGTCGTCGCCGAGCTGGCGCATCGGCAGGGGATCGAGTCCGACTTGTTGCCGGCCATCGCCACCGGCTTCTGCGGCGGCGTCAGCCGCACCGGCGGCATGTGCGGCGCCGTGAGCGGCGCGGTGATGGCGATCAGCCTGGCCAACGGCCGCAAGAGGGCCGCCGACTCGCGGGAGCCGACCTATGCCGCCGTGCAGGGGCTGGTCGACGGCTTCGCCGAGGAATTCGGTTCGGTCAACTGTTCCGAGCTGCTCGGGCTCAACCTCGGCGCGGACGAGGGACGCGCCGCGTTCCGCGCGCGCGGCCTGAACCGGCGCTGCCGCAGCTTTGCCTGCCGGGCGGCGGAAATTGCGGCCGAGATTATCGACCGCGTCTCCGCCGATAAAGCCCGCGCGTCGGTGACGGCGGCGCGCGACGACGTCCTGGCTCTCGGCCCCGGCGCCGCGACGCCGCTCGCCGCCGGAGAGCGCGCGGCGATGGGCGAGGCGTTGCGCCGCGCCGGTCTCCCCGCCGACGATCTCGACGACGAACGCGTGCGCGCGTTCGCCTTCGCCGACCGCGACGGCGCGCTCGTCGGCTACGGCGGCCTGGAGATCCATGGCGACGACGCGCTCGTGCGCTCGATCGTCGTCGAACCGTCGCGGCGTCGCCGGGGCGCCGGACGAGCGATCGTCGAACGGCTGCTCGCCGAGGCGGCGGCGCTGGGCGTCGAGCGCGCCTATCTGTTGACGACCAACGCGCGCGTCTGCTTCGAACGGCTCGGCTTCGCGGCGGTCGCGCGCGCCGACGCGCCGCCCGCGATCCTGGCGACGCGCCAAGCTATCGGCCTCTGCCCGGCTTCGGCCGTTCTCATGGTCCGGTCGACGCAATCATAAAGCGCCTCGCGTCTCATCGGGCCCTGCTGGCCACCTTCTCCTGCACGCGCGCGAGAAGGCGTCATTCCGCCGGGCTTGGCAGCGCCGATGGGTCGATCTCCTCCTCCTCCGCCGGCGTCGTGGCCGGCCGCGGACGGGTCGCCTCGTCCGTTTCGCCGACGAAGCGGCCGAAGACGCGCCAGATCAGCGCTCCGAGATCGTCGATCAGGGTGAAGACGGCCGGCACGAAGACGAGCGACAGCAGGGTCGACGCCGCGAGGCCGCCCATCACCGCGATCGCCATGGGCGAGCGGAAGCCGCCGCCGTCGCCCAGGCCAAGCGCCGACGGGAACATGCCCGCCGCCATGGCGATCGTCGTCATGATGATCGGCCGCGCGCGTTTGCGCCCGGCTTCGACCAGCGCCTCGAGCCGCGGCGCGCCACGGCCGATCTCCTCGAGCGCGAAATCGACCAGCATGATCGCGTTCTTGGTGACGATGCCCATCAACATCAGGATGCCGATGACGACCGGCATCGAAATCGCCTTGTGGGTGAGGAGCAGCGCGCCGATCGCGCCGCCGACCGACAGCGGCAGCGAAACCAGAATGGTGATCGGTTGCAGGAAGCTGCCAAATAGCAGCACCAGCAGCGCGTAGACCATCATCACGCCGGCGCCGATCGCCGCGGCGAACGAGGCGAACACCTCGCCCATCACTTCGACGTCGCCGGTCTCGCGAATCTCGACGCCTGGCGGCAGATGTCGCGCCGCGGGCAAGGCGCGGATCGCATTGACCGCGTCGCCGAGCGCGGCGTCGCCGGCGAGGTCGCCTTCGATGGTGACGCGGCGCGTGCGGTCGTAGCGGTTGATCGCCGTCGGACCGTGGTCGACGACGAAGTCGGCGAGCGCCGACAGCGGCGCCGCGCCGCCCGATCCGGTCGGCGCGCGCAAGTCCTGTAGCCGGCCGACGTCGCCACGCGCGGCTTCGTCGAGCTCGACCCGGATCGGCACCAGCCGGTCGCCGGCGTTGAACTTCGGCAGATTGGCGTCGACGTCGCCGAGCGTGGCGACGCGGATCGTCTCCGACAGCGTCTCGGTCGACACGCCGAGGTCGGCGGCGAGTCCGCGCTTCGGCACGATGCGCAACTCCGGCCGGTCGAGTTCGGCGGTCGAGATCGGGTTCTCGATCATCGGGATCGAGCGCATCTCGCTGGCGAGCTGGTTGGCCGTGTCGTTGATCGCGCCGATGTCGGGTCCGGCGACGATCAACGAAAGGTCGCGTTGCCCGTTGTCCTTGACGAACCAGTAGCGGACGTCCGGGACGCTCGCGAGCGTCGCGCCGATCCGCGTCTGCAGGTCCTTCTGGCTCGCCTTGCGCTCGGACTTGTTGACGAAATTGATGACGAAGGTCGCCTTGCGCGGCTCGGCGGCGCCGCCGAGGATTTGGCCGCCGTAGATCAGCGCCGATCGCACTTCCGGCATTGTCTTGAGCTCGTCGGAGACGCGGCGCGTGACGCGGTCGGTGTCGTCGAGCCGCGAACCGGGCGGCAGCTCGAGCGCCAGCAGCGCGCGACCCTGGTCGTCGGCCGGGAGGAAGCCGGAGGGCAGCAGTTTGGTCGCGGCGAGCGAGGCGACGAAGATCATCACGCCCACCGCCAGCGTGATCCAGCGGCGCCGCACCGAAGCGCGCACCAGCCGCGTGTAGAAGCGCATGATCGCGCCTTCGCGATGCGCCGGCGCCTCCGGAGCGCGCAGGAAATAGGCGGCGAGGACCGGCGTGACGAAGCGCGCCACCAGCAGCGAGAACAGCACGGCGATCGCCACCGTCAGGCCGAACTGGCGGAAGTACTGGCCGGCGATGCCGCTCATGAAGCTGACCGGCGAGAAGATCGCGACAATGGTCATCGAAATGGCGATGACGGCGAGGCCGATCTCGTCGGCGGCCTCGAGCGAGGCGCGATAGGCCGACTTGCCCATCCGCATATGACGGACGATGTTTTCGATCTCGACGATCGCGTCGTCGACCAGGATGCCGGTCACCAGGGTGATCGCCAGCAGGCTGACGAGGTTGAGCGAAAAGCCGATGGCGTCCATCGCCCAAAAGGCAGGCAGGATGGAAAGCGGCAAGGCGAGCGCAGTGACGATAGTCGCGCGCAAGTCGCGCAGGAAGACGAGCACGACGATCACCGACAGCAGCGCGCCCTCGATCAACGTCTCCATGGTCGAGGAATAATTGCCGAGCTCGTTGTCGACCTGGGTGTCGACCTTGACGAAGCTGACCTCGTGGTGGTCGGCCTGGATGCGGGCCAATCGCGCGGCGACGAGCGCGTCGACGGCGACGTCGCTCGCGCCCTTGGCGCGCGTCACCCCGAACGAGACGATCGGCTCGTCGAACAGGCGCGCGAACGTGCGCGGTTCGGCGGCGCCGTCGGTCACCGTCGCCAGCTCGTCGAGCCGCACGCGGCGGTCGCCGGGCAGCGCAATCGGCGTCGCGGCGAGATCGGCGACCGTGCGCGCGCCGGCGAGCGTGCGGATCGCCTGCTCTTGGCCGGCGAGCTCGGCCCGGCCGCCGCCGAGATCGATGTTGTCGGCGCGCAATTGCGCATTGACTTGCGCCGCGGTGACGCCGAGCGCCAGCAGCTTGTCGGGGCTCAGAGCGACGCGAATCTCGCGATCGACGCCGCCGAAACGCTTGACCTCGCCGACGCCCTTCACGCTCTGCAATTGGCGCGCCACCGTGTCGTCGACGAACCACGACAGCTGCTCCGCGGTCATGCCCGGCGCCGAAGCGGCGTAGGTGACGAACGGCAAACCTTCCACTTGGATGCGGCTGACGATCGGCTCGTCGATCGTGCGCGGCAGGTCGGAGCGGATCTTGGCGATCTGATCCTTGACGTCGTTGAGCGCGCGGTCGATGTCGACCGCGCCGACGGTGAACTGCACCACGGTCACCGACGAGCCGTCGGTCACCGTCGAGATCATGTGCCAGACGCCAGGGACGTTGGAGACCGCGTCCTCGACCTTCTTCGTCACCTGCGATTCGAGCTCCGACGGCGCGGCGCCGGACTGGGTGATCGCGATCTGCACGATCGGAATGTCGATGTTGGGGAAGCGGGTCACCGCCATCTGCCGGAAGGCGACGATTCCGAGCAGCGTCAGGATCACGAAGACGACGGCGGCGGGGATCGGGCGACGAATCGACCATGCGGAAACGTTGAGCCTCATCGGGACGCTCCTTCGGTCGCCGCGGGGACCGCGGTCACGCGGTCGCCGGGACGCAGGAACGCGGCGGCGCGCGCGACGACCGTCTCGCCCGCGTCGACGCCGCCGGAGATCTCGAGCGCGTCGCCCTCGGCGACGCCGACCGTGACGCGGCGCAGCTCGACAACTCCGTCACGCACCACCAGCGCCCGCGCGCCGGCCGCGTCGCGCGCCACCGCGCTCGCCGGCACGCCGACGCCCTGGCTGCGTGCGAGCGTGATCTCGGCCGAGGCGAAGCCGCCGATGTGGGCGCGCGCGCTGGGTTGAAGCGCGACGCGCACCTTGCCGGTGCGGCTCGGCTTGTCGACTTCGGCGCCGATCAGCCGCACTGTTCCGGCGACCTTGTCGGCGACGCCGGGCAGGGCCAGCTCGGCGCTCATGCCGACGGCGAGGCGCGGCAGCGCCTGTTCGGGCGCCTCCGCTTCGAGGTCGATCGCGCCGTCCTTGATGATGCGGAACAGCGGCTCGCTCGCGCCGCCGGCCGCCGCGCCGAGCCGCGCCGTGCGGCGGCTGACGATTCCGCCGACCGGCGCCTTCACTTCGGTCTGCGCCAGCTTGACCGAAAGCTCGCGCCGTTCGCCGTCGCGCGACTTGCGATCGGCCTCGGCGACCGAGAGGGCGTTCTGAGCCGAGGCGAACTGGGCGCGGGCGGTGCGCATCGCGGTTTCGCGCTGCTCGATCGTCGCCGCAGCCATGACCTGCGGGCCGAGCTTGACGGCGCGGTCGTAGTCGTTCTCGGCCCAGGAGACTTGCGCCTGCGCCTGCTCGATCGCGCTTTTGGCCTGGGCGATCGCCGCGTCGGCGCGCGCCGTCGCGGCGTCGTTCTGGGCGAGCTGGGCGTCGATCTGACTGCGGTCGAGTCGGGCGAGGACCTGGCCGGCGGCGACGGAATCGCCCTCCTCGGCGTCGATCTCGACGATCGTCAGCCCGTCGATCTGCGCCGCGACCTCAGCCTCCTCGCGCGCAACCAGCGTGCCGGAGACGAACAGCCGGTCGACGAACGGCCGGTCGACGGCGGCGACGACGGTCACCGTCGGCGGCGCGACCGCGCGCGGGGCTTCCGCCGCGCGCGGGCCGGCGCAGTGGGCGGGGCCGAAGCCGAGGCCGGAGAGCGCGGCGAACGGCGGCGCGCAGGGCGCGACCACAAACGCGGCGGCGAGGCCGCCGGCCAGCGCGACAGCGCCGAGGGAGGGAATGAGAACGCGACGCATCACGGCGCCTCCGGAGAATGGGAGGGGGAGATTGCGCCGGCGAACAGGGCGCGCATCAGGGCCGTCGTCATCGCGACCTCGGTCTCGACGTCGAAGTTCTCGTCGAGGGCGCGGCGGCGGAACAGGCCGCCGACGTAGGTGAACATCAGCCGAGCGGCGAAATGCGCGTCGAGCGCCGGCGCCGCCTGGCCGTTGGTCTTGGCGACCTCGACCAGGCCGGCGAGGCCTTCGATCACCTCGACGTCGTTCGTCCGGATCATCTCGGCGATGCGCGGATTGCGCGCCGCTTCGGCGGTGATTTCGAGGAAGAGCACCGTCTTGTGGCGTGGCTTGTTGAGCACGTTCTCGCGCAGCATCGCTTCGAGCGTGCCGAGGAGGTTGTCGCTATGCGCGAGCGCGTGAAAGGCGCCGGTCCGCTCGCTCTGATCGAGAAAGCAGATGCCTTCGACCAGCGCCTCCTTCGAAGAGAAGTAGCGGTAGAGGTTGCCTGCGCTCATGCCCGCCTCTTCCGCCACCTGCTGCATCGTCGCGGCGTGGAAGCCGTGGCGGACGAAGGCGCGCTCCGCCGCCTCGGCGATCTGCTCGCGGCGGTCGCGGTCGATGGAGGGGCGGTCGGCGGCGAGGCGCTCGGGGGCGGCGGCCATGATAATTCCAGCGAGAATGAATGTTCATTCCAAAATGAACGTTCATTCTCATGCCGGTCAAATGCGGCTGAATTGCGGCAATCCCGTCGGCCTTCGCCCGCCGCGCCGATCGCGTAGGGGGTCAGACCGGCGTCCGCGCGGACCGAAGGCGGGCGCCGGCGGGCGCGTCATCGTCCGCGGTTTGGCGGGCGGGGCGATAGGCGTAAGACGGAGCCGCAACCCGGCCCGTCGCCAACTCGAGCGTCCCGATGCCTGCCGCCAACCTCACGCCGGATCTCGCCGCGCGCTTCGCCGATCTCGCGCTCGGCCACGTCTGTCGCGAATATCCCAACAACCTCGATCACGCTTTGGCCGGGCCGGCTGACGCGGCCACGCCGCGCGCGCTGCACCCGATCTTTTACGGCAGCTACGACTGGCATTCCTGCGTGCACGGTCACTGGCTGTTGGCGCGGCTCCTGCGCCGCTTTCCCGACATGCTTCGCAGCGCCGACATTCGCGCTCTGTTCGACGAGCAGTTCACGCCGGCGGCGGTCGCCGGCGAATGCGCCTATTTCGCCGCTCCGACGGCGCGCGGCTTCAAACGTCCCTACGGCTGGGCGTGGCTGCTCAAACTGGCGGCGGAACTGACGCTGAGCGGGGAAGGGCGCTGGTCGCGCGCGCTCGCTCCGCTCGCCGATCTTCTCGCGCAAAGATTTTGCCAGTTCCTGCCGATCGCCGCCTATCCCGTGCGATCGGGAGCGCATTTCAATACGGCATTCGGCTTGCGGTTGGCGGCGGATTACGCAGCGGCGGCGGGGAATCGCGCGCTGGCGGCGGCTGTCCTCGACGCCGCGCTGCGTTGGTATGGCGAGGACGCCGAGTGCCCGGCGTGGGGCGAACCGGGAGGCGACGACTTCCTCTCCCCCGCCTTGATCGAAGCCGAGGCCATGCGGCGTCTCTTGCCTGAGGAGAGGTTCAGGCCCTGGTTCGATCGTTTCCTGCCGGGAATCGCCGAAGGGCGGCCGGCGACTCTTTTCGCGCCAGCGGGCGTCACCGATCGCACGGACGGCAAGATCGCCCATCTCGACGGGCTCAATCTCAGTCGGGCGTGGTGCTGGCGAGCGCTGGCCGCCGCTTTGCCCGCCGGCGATAACCGCCGCGCCGCGATGGAGGAGGCTGCGGCGCGCCATCTCGCCGCCGGCCTGCCGCATCTGGCGACCGACTATATGGGCGAACACTGGCTGGCGAGCTTCGCTGCGCTCGCCCTCGACGAGGAACCCGAGGCGAGCGGGCGCGAGGCGTGAGGACCGCCCTTACAGCCGGTGCGAGCGCAGATCGGGCAGGAAGTAGGTCAGCAGGCCGATCGCCGGCAGGAAGGCGCAGACGTTGTAGACGAAGCCGAGGCTCGTCCTGTCGGCGAGGAAGCCGAGCGCCGCCGCACCGACGCCGCCGAGGCCGAACGACAGGCCGAAGAACAGGCCTGCCACCGCGCCGACGTTGCCGGGGGTCAGCTCCTGGCCGTAGACGACGATCGCCGAGAACGCCGACGACAGCACCAGGCCGATGCAGACGCTGTCGATCGCCGTGCCGACGAGCCCGAGGTGCGGCAGCAGCAAAGTGAAGGGCAGCACGCCGAGGATCGACAGCCAGATGACGAACTTGCGGCCGTAGCGGTCGCCGATCGGTCCGCCGGCGTAGGTGCCCGCCGCCACCCCGGCGAGGAAGACGAACAGCAGCACCTGCGAGGTCTGCACCGACACGCCGAAGGTCTGGATCAGGTAGAAGGTGTAGTAGCTCTGCAGGCTGGCGAGATAGAACACCTTCGAGAACACCAGCACCACCAGGATCGCCATCGTCCGCCTGACGACCGCGGGCGAGGCCGGCGCCGGCCGCGCCGCCGCGCCCGTCGTCTTGCGCTGGGCGCGATGGGCGGCGTGCCAGCGGGCGATGCGGGTCAGCAGCACGATGGCGATCAGCGCCAGGACGGTGAAGGCGAGCACCGAACGTTGGCCGAACGGAACGACGATGAACGCCGCCATCAGCGGTCCGAGCGACTGGCCGAAATTGCCGCCGACCTGGAACAGGCTCTGCGCCAGGCCGTAGCGCCCGCCGGAGGCGGCGCGCGCGGCGCGCGACGCTTCCGGGTGGAACACCGCGCTGCCGACGCCGATCAGCGCCACCGAGGCGAGCAGCGCCGGATAGCTGCCGGCGTAAGCGAGCGCCGCCAGGCCGATCAGCGTGAAGCCCATCGCCGCCGGCAGCGCATAAGGCGCGGGCCGCCGGTCGAGCGCGACGCCGATCATCGGCTGCAGCAATGAGGCGGTGAGCTGGAAGGTGAAAGTGATGACGCCGGTCTGGAAGAAGCTCAGCGACAGCTGGCTGCGGAACACCGGATAGAGCGCCGGCGCGAGCGACTGCATCATGTCGTTGAGCATGTGCGAGCCGCTGGCGGCGAACAGCACGCCGAACGCCGTCGCGCGCGCCGCGGCGGCGGAGCGCGACGAAACGTCCTCGACGCCCAGGCGGGCGGTGTTTTCGGCGGCAGTCATCGGGCGTCTCGTCGCTTTGGGCGCCGAAGGCGCCGGCGGCAGCGTGTAGCGCCCTGCGGCGCGCCACGGCAAGTCATGCGAGGGACCCTCAAGGCTTTGTGATGAGGGCGGCGAGGGCCGGCCGGCGCTATTTCGGCGCCAGCACCATCGTCATCTGTCGCCCTTCCATCAGCGGCTCGGCCTCGACCTTGGCGATCGGCGACGTCTCGGTCCTCACGCGCTGCAAGAGCTTGAAACCGATGTCCTGGTGCGCCATTTCGCGGCCGCGGAAGCGCAACGTCACCTTGACCTTGTCGCCTTCCTCGAAGAAGCGCCTGACCGAGCGCATCTTGACCTCGTAATCATGGTCGTCGATGCCCGGCCTGAGCTTGATCTCCTTGATTTCGACGATCTTCTGGCGCTTGCGCTGCTCGGCCGACTTCTTCTGCTCGAGGAAGCGGAACTTGCCGAAGTCGAGGATCTTGCAGACCGGCGGCGTAGCGTTGGGGACGATCTCGACGAGATCGAGGCCCGCTTCCTCCGCGAGGCGCAGGGCCTCCGCGATGTCGACGGCGCCGACGTTCTTTCCCTCGGCGTCGATGAGCTGGACTTGAAGGGCGTGAATGTCGCGATTGACGCGCGGCCCGCCTTTCTCCGGCGCCGCGGTCGACTTCATGGGACGACGAATGGCCACTCTCCTGGGTTGGTTGATGCGCTGGGCAAAAAAGACGACGCGACCCTCCGCCCGGCGGAAAGCCGGCGAAAGGTCGCGATGCGGATTGTCCATCGAAGGGCGGGGCAAGTCAACCGGCGCTTTGCCGCTTTCGGCGACGTTCGCGCCTCCGTCTCGAACCTCCGATCGTCGCCGAGGCCGCGTCGGCCCGTCGACGCCAAGCCGCCCTTCGGGCGGCTCCTACGCCTCGCTTCGACCGCTTCGCGGCGACCCCGCCGTTGCGGCGCGGCTTTTGGCTTCCATGAGCTTTGCTCGGAGCGCCGGCCGTTCGGGCCGGTCGCCTCGGCAAAGCTCAGGGGCGCCACCGGCCTGATCCGCGCGCAAAGGGTCAAGGCCGCTCCGCGTCAGCGCCGCGCGCGCGTGAGCGGGCTTGGCCAAAGGGCGTGCGAAAGGACGCCCGTCTCAAGACGAGCTATGGACGCCGAGCACGGATCAGGCGTTTGGCGAGCGGCGCTGAGTGAATTGAGGAATGCGCAGCCTGTCACGCCGCTTCGGTGCGCCCGCGCCGCAATCTCCGCGATCCCCAAATCTCCAAGTCGCCTCAAACGTACAGCGCCGCCATCTTTCGCCAGGCGCGGGCGCGATGGGCGCGGCCGTCCCAGACTTGCAGTTGATGGCGGACGCACTTGTCTTCGAGGAGGCGGCTGAGGCGGCGGTTGTTGTCGAGGAAAGGGTCGTCCTTGCCGACGGCGAGAACGATGTCGAGCCGGCGCAGCTGTTCCAGCCGCCATGGGCAGGTCAGGCCGGGCAGGAAATGCGTCGGCGTGTGGAAATAGACGTCGTCGTCGTAATAGCCGTCGAACAGGTCGTCGAAGCCTTCCACCTTCATCGTCAGATCATAGCGGCCCGAAAAGGCGACGAGCTTGCGGAACAGGTGCGGATGGCGGAGAACGAGGTTGGCGGCCTGGAAGGCGCCGAGACTGCAGCCCATCGCCATCGTGCAATCGTGGGGATTGGTCCACGCCATCAGCGGCAGCACCTCGTTGAGGATGTAGTCCTCGAAGGCGGCGTGCCGGCGGATGCGGTCGGCCGGATGGCGACCGGCGTCGTAGAAGGTCTCCCAGGCCAACCCATCGACGCAATAAAGCTGCAAGCGCCCAGCCTCGACTTTGTCGGCGAGGCTGTCGACGACGTTGAGCGTCTCGTATTCCCAGAAGCGCCCGTCGCGGGTTGGGAACATCAACACCTTGGCGCCGGCGTCGCCGAAGATCAGCAGCTCCATGTCGCGCTGAAGCGCCGGACTGCGCCAGCGCCGATACTCTCGCTTCATGTCGCCCCAAGAACCGTTTCACCGTTTCTAGGAGGAGCGCGCGCCGCTCTTCGCCGCCAGCATAGTCGAAACGCCTGCAGCCAAGATGACGGTTCGGCGATGGTTTGAAGTCGGCGGCGCGCGAGCGCGCGTCGTATTCGGGAATACGCGACATGGACGACGCGCTATGCGGGGCGCGCCATATGAGCCGCGAGATCGAGGCAGCGGCAGGCGTAGCCCCATTCGTTGTCGTACCAGGCGACGAGCTTGGTCAGGCCTTCGGAGGTCTGCATGCCCGCCTGCGCGTCGAAAATGGCGCTGTGGGGATTGCCGGTGAGATCGGTCGAGACGACCGGCGCGTCGCAATATTCGACAAGGCCGCGATAGGCGCCCGCCGCCGCCTGGCGAATGGCCGCGCAGATCTCGGCGTAGGACGCCTTGACGCGCAGCCGGCAGGTCAGATCGATCATCGACACGTCGGCGACCGGCACGCGCACCGCCATGCCGTTGATCCGCCCGTTCAGCTCGGGAATGACCCGGCCGACCATGCGCGCCGCGCCGGTGGTCGCCGGGATGATGTTGTTGAACACGCCGCGGCCGAACCGCCAGTCCTTACGCGACACGCCGTCGACGGGGTTCTGGCCCGCCGTCACGGCGTGCACCGTCATCATCAACGCCTCCTCGAGGCCGAAGGCGTCGTTGATCAGCTTGGCCAGCGGCGCGACGCAATTGGTCGTGCAGGAGGCGTTGGAGACGATCGCCTGCCCGGCGTAATTTTCCGCGTTGACGCCGAGGACGAACACCGGCGTGTCGTCCTTGGGCGGCCCCGACATCACCACCTTCTTCGCGCCAGCGCGCAAATGGCCCTCGGCCGCCTCTTTGGTCAAAAAGCGCCCGGTCGACTCGATCGCCACATCGACGCCGACGTCGGCCCAGCGGATCGCGGCGGGCTCCTTTTCCTCAAAGGCGGCGACCTTGCGCCCGTCGACGACCAGGGCGCCGGCGTCGGCCGCCACGTCGTCGGGATAGGCGCCGTGCACGCTGTCGTATTTCAACAGATAGGCCAGATGGTCGATCGGCAGCAGGTCGTTCACCGCGACGATCTCGACGTCGTCTCGCGCCATCGCGGCGCGGAACACCATGCGGCCGATCCGGCCGAAGCCGTTGACGCCGATACGAACCTTGGCGGTCATTGTCAGTCCTTTCTCTCGTCGAGCCAGGCGTCGGGCGGGCGTCTCTCGCCGGCGTCCCAACGGCCGCGGCGATCGCCCGCGTTTTTCCCTCTCTTTTTCATACTAGTTCGCATAAAATGGCGGCGCAACGAATTTTTTGCGGATCGGTATAAAATGGAAAGCAAACGCTCGCGCGGCCGGCCGAGGCAGTACGACCCGCAGCAAGCTCTGGCGGCGGCGCTCGGCGAATTCAGGCGGCGCGGCTACACCGCCACCTCGCTCGATCATCTGTCGGAAGCGACGAAGATGGCGCGGCCGAGCCTCTATGCGGCCTTCGGCGGCAAGCTCGACATCTATCGCCAGGCCGTCCGGCAAT
>Ga0181516_10001393_pt1 | contig 18550 bp, 17 predicted proteins | sample PEATcosm2014_Bin_25_FD_121104 | JGI IMG/M metagenome (GOLD analysis project Ga0181516, IMG submission 121104) | Peatland microbial communities from MTU Mesocosm Facility, Houghton, MI, USA - PEATcosm2014_Bin01_10_metaG | ecosystem: Environmental > Terrestrial > Soil > Wetlands > Peat | place... | reverse complement strand
CGCGCGACGCGCTCGCCCTGATCGTTGTAGACCAGGCAGGCTGCCGCGACGCGCTCGCCCGGGATCTCACTGATGGGCGTGGTGCCGCCGACGATCCACAGGCCCAGCTCGCGTGAGCGCCGGCTCAGGAAATCCTGCACCGGGCCTGAACCTTCGCGTTCCGCGACCGCGCGCTTGTCGGCGTCGCGCAGCCCCATGAAGGAAAAATTCTCGGGCAGCAGCGCGATGCGCGCGCCCTCGCGCGCGGCCTGTTCGAGCAGCGTCCCCGCGGTGGCCAGATTGGCCGCCACGTCGGGTGCCGAGGTCATCTGCACGGCGGCAACCCTGATGGTATCGCTGGGCCTGGATCGAGTGCTCATGGCCTCTCAAGCCTGCCACACGGGGAGGCCCGCGGCTGTCAGCAATTCGGCAGTCTCGAACAGCGGCAGCCCCATGACGCCCGAATAGCTGCCGCGCAGCATATCGATGAACACGGCGCCGCGGCCCTGGATGGCATAGCCACCCGCCTTGTCGCGCGGTTCGCCGCTGTCCCAGTAAGCTTCGCATTCCGCGCGCGTCAGCGCGCGAAATCGCACCACGTTGCGGTTGAGCTTGGAAGTCAGCACGCCGCGCTGCGCCAGCGCCACGGCGGAGATGACTTCATGCTCCTGTCCCGACAGGCGCGCGAGCATCTCGAGCGCATCGTCACGATCGCGCGGCTTGCCGAACATGGTGCCCTCGAGCGAAATCACCGTGTCCGCGCCCAGCACCGGCAGCGGCTCGCCCGAGGCGCGTGAATCGCTCTTCTGTCGCGAATAGACCTTCAGTGCCTTCTGCTCGGCCAGCCGCCGCGCACAGTCCTCGATCAATTCACCGTCCAGTCGCCGCTCCTCGATACGCGCGGGCACGACGTGGTGACGCACGCCGATCTGCGCCAGCAGCGCGCTGCGGCGCGGTGAAGCGGAGGCGAGAATCAGCAGCGGCGCTGCCGATACTGGGGTGGGCTCGGGCGGGATTGGCTCAGGCACGCTGTCAGGCCCGATGATAAGGGTGGCCCGCCAGTACCGTGGCGGCGCGATAGATCTGCTCGGCAAGCACGACGCGCACCAGGGCGTGAGGCAAGGTCAGCCGCGACAGCGACCAGAGGCGGCGACCGCGCGAGAGGACCTCCGGCGCGAGGCCGTCGGGGCCGCCGACGATGAAAACGATGGGCTGTCCGACACCGCGCTGCTGCTCGAGCCAGCGCGCGAGTTCGACGGTGCTGAACTGCTCGCCGCGTTCATCCAGCGCCACCGGCCAGTCCCGCGGCGACAGCAGCGCCAGGATGCGCCTGGCTTCCAGTGCCCTGGCCGCATCGGGGTTGTCGCCAGCCTCGCGCCGGTTGGCGGGCGATACGACATTCAGTTCGAGCTTCCAGGTGCCGCTCAGGCGGCGCGAATAATCCTCGAAAGCGGTGTCCACCCAGGCGGGCATGCGCGATCCGACCGCAATCACGCGCAGATGCACGCTGCGGCCGCTCCGGGTGCACTCAGGACGCCGCGGCCCGCTGGCTGGGTGCGCGGCGCCGGCGCGGCGCCCTGCCCCTACCGGCCGCTCGTGCGACCGCCGCGGTCGGCTCCCACAGCTGCTCGATGGCGTAGAACTCCCGCACCCGCGGCAGCATCACGTGCAGCAGCACGTCCTGCAGGTCCACCAATACCCATTCATTGTCGCGGGTGCCTTCGATGCCGAGCGGCCGCCGCCCGGCAGCGCGCGCCTTCTCGATGACGCGTTCGGCGATCGAGCGCACGTGGCGGTCGGAAGTGCCCGAGGCCACGATCATGGCATCGGTGATATCGGTCAATCCGCGGACGTCGAGCAGTTTGACATTAACTGCCTTCATATCCTCCAGCGCCGCGAGTACCAGTTTTTCCAGGGCGGAATTGCGTCGCGGTGAGCGGCGCGGGCGAGCAGTCGTTGCCATGCGGGTCGGTTCGTCCTCCTCAGGGCCTTAGCGGCCTGCCGGAGCATAGCACCCGGTGCGGACAATGAGATCGCGCACCGCATCCGGCACCAGGTAGCGCAGATCCCGGCCGGAGAGGATCAGCGCCCGCAGGTCGGTCGAGGCGATCTCGAGCTGGGTCACCGCGTGCACATGGATGCGGCCGGCGATCGAGCTGTGCAGGTCCCGTACGCTGCCGGTTCCGCGGTCGACCATCTCCTCGCCCAGCGGGCCGGTGATGGGCGCCTTCCACCCGGGCCGATGCGCCACCACAACGTGCGCGAGCTCGAAAATCTCGCGCCAGCGATGCCAGGTCGGCATCCCAAGAAAGGCATCCATTCCGAGCAGCAGGCACAGCGAGCGCTGCGGATGCTCACGCCGCAGATCGGTCAGCGTATCGACCGAATAGGACACGCCGCTGCGACGGATTTCCCGGTCATCGACCGCGAACCCGGGCTGGCCGGCGACCGCGGCGCGGACCATCTCCAGGCGCAGCTCGCTCGAGGCCAGCGGTGCTTCGCGGTGCGGAGGATTGCCCGTGGGCAGAAAGCGGACCTGCGAGAGCTTCAGCAGTTGCCACAGCTCAAAGGCCGTGCGCAGGTGACCGTAATGAATCGGATCGAAGGTGCCGCCAAAAAGTCCGATGGGTTCCGCCATGATGCGCTCCTATCCCGCGCGCGACAGCGGCAGGGTACGCACGCCGCACATTTCCACGGCGAGCAGCGCCAGCTCATCCCAGGCATCGCCGCGCAGCTGCCCCTTCGCCATTCGATCGGCGCGTGCCGCGCGTGCGATCAGTCGCGCAATGGGCACCCGCGGCGCCTGCAGCGAGCGCAGTTCACGCAGCAGCGCCCAGAGCACCAGCGGCGGTTCGGCGCCCTCGGCCTGCAGCCCGCCCAGGATTCGCAACGCGCGCGCGCAGTCCGCCGCGCGCACCGCTTCGGCGAGCTGGAACACATCGAAACGCGCCCCGTCGACGCTGCTGGCCGCAACATCGTCAGTTCCCACGATAGCGCCGCTGCTCGCCAGCAAGGCGAGTTTCTCGATCTCCTGCTGGGCGGCCAGCAGATTGCCTTCGCAGCGCTCGGCAAGCATGTCAGCCGCATCCTCGCTTAAGCTGATCTTCGCCGCGCGCGCGCGCGCATGCAGCCATTGCGGCAGCCGCGCGAGTTCGACCGGCCACACCGGCAGCCAGACCCCGTGTTGCTGCAGCGTCTGCACCCAACCGGCATTCTGGGTATCGCGATCGAGCCGGCCGGTGACGATGAGCAGCAGCAGATCATCACCCGAGGCCGCGATCAGCCGCTGCAGCACGGCGCCGCCGGCAACTCCGGCCTTTCCGGTCGGCAGCCGCACCTCGATCAGCCGACGCGGCGCAAACAGCGACAACGACTGGCCCGCCTGCTCGATCTGATCCCAGATCGCACCGGCGCGCTCGACGAAGAAGACTTCGCGTTCGGCGAAGCCTTCGGCGCGCGCGCGCGCGCGGATCTGGTCGGTGGCCTCGCCTACCCGCAGGGGTTCGTCACCCGAGACCAGCCAGGCGCCGGCCAGCCTGCGCTCCAGCTGCGCGGACAGGTTCTCGAGGGTCAGTTTCAACGGTTGTGCTCCATCACGGCGATATCTTAAGCTGATCCGCTCGACTACACCGATTGGGGGTCGGTCAATGCCGACACTGTTCGAGCGCATCCTCAAGGGCGAGCTGCCGGCCACTTTCGTCTATCGGGACGAACAGGTGGCCGCGATCCGCGACATCCATCCGCGCGCGCCCACCCACATCCTGATCGTACCGAACAAGCCCATTGCCACCGCCAACGATGTCACCAGTGCCGATGAAGCGCTGCTCGGTCATATGTTCGTGGTGGCGGCGCAGCTCGCCGCGCGCGAAGGCATCGCCAAAGACGGCTATCGCCTGATCGTGAACTGCAATAGCCACGGCGGACAGGAGGTCTACCACCTGCACATGCACCTGATCGGCGGCAAACCCCTCGGCCCCATGGTGTCGGTCTGATCAAAGCACGCAAACGCCCGACCCGGGCACAGCCGCGCGCGGCGCGGGCCGCCAACGCGCTGTATCCGGCCATCCGTCCCTACCAGAAAGGCTTTTTGCGGGTTTCAGCGCTGCACGAGATTTACTACGAGCAGAGCGGCAATCCTCAGGGCAAGCCGGCGGTGTTTCTGCACGGCGGCCCCGGCGGCGGTACCGATCCGGGCATGCGGCGATTCTTCGACCCGCAGCGCTATCGCATCGTGCTGTTCGATCAGCGCGGCTGCGGCGGCAGTCGTCCGCACGCGGAATTGCGCGAGAACACCACCTGGGACCTGGTGAGCGATATCGAGGCGCTGCGGGCCCATTTGGGGCTTACGCGCTGGCTGGTGTTCGGAGGTTCGTGGGGATCAACGCTGGCGCTCGCCTATGCGCAGCGCCACGCCGAACGGGTGACCGAGCTCGTGCTGCGCGGCATCTTTCTGCTGCGACGCTCCGAGCTCGAATGGTTCTACCAGGACCCGCTCGGCGCGGGCTCGCTGTTCCCGGATCTGTGGGAACAATACGTCGCTCCCATCCCCCTGGCTGAGCGCTCGGACATGATGCAGGCCTATTACCGGCGGCTGACTTCGCCCGACAAGGCGACCCGCGGCACTGCCGCGCGGGCCTGGTCGGTCTGGGAGGGCGCCACCAGCCACCTGCGCACCGATCCAAAGTACGTCGCCAAATTCGACGATCCGGAGTTTGCCGCCGCCTTTGCCCGCATCGAGGCCCACTACTTCGTCAATCGCGGCTTCCTGGATCCCGACGATCAGCTGCTGCGGCAGGTGGATCGCATACGGCACATTCCCGCCGTGATCGTGCAGGGACGGTACGATGTGGTGTGCCCCATGCGCAGCGCCTGGGACCTGCACCGCGCGTGGCCCGAGGCGGTGCTGCGGGTGGTGCCGGATGCCGGCCACTCCGCCTTCGAACCGGGGATCACGCGCGAGCTGGTTGCGGCAACGAATCGGTTCGCGCGGCGGCGCGGCAGGTAGCGACGGCCGATAGAGCGAGGCTGGTACCACGGGCGTGAGGTGAGCTTGAAATTCCTCCGCGTGATTCGGAGGAATTTCAAGCTCACCTCACGCCTGTTGATGCAATCTCGCTCTATTGGACGGATACCCGCAGGGACCCCGTCAGCTTCGACTCCGCGTCGATGATGCCGTGCCGCTCGAGCCAGGCGCGCGCGTCTTCGGCATCCTGCTCGAACCAGGCCTTGGTGGCGCCCAGCCGAAAGCTATAGCCCCAGGCATCCATATCCTCGAACAGCCGCTCGCGCCCCACACGCTCGAGGCGATCGGCCAGCAGCAGTTGCAGATAGCAGACCGCGCTTTCCTCCGCATCGTCACCGCCCGCATCGCGGTCCAGGCCCGCGCGACGTTCCGGGCTCATGCAGATGTAGTGCGCGGTTTCGTGCAGGATCGAATGCAGCGGCGTGTCGTGACGGGCAAACAGGGTGTTGCCGCGCAGGCCCGCTTCGCTCTCGCCCCAATAAGATCCGTCGATGGGGGCATCGGGTGCCACCAGGCGGAGGTCGAGTCCGAAGCCTGCCAGCAACCGCACGATTGGCACTCGATCGATGGTTGAGAGCCTCAGCAAGTCGGGTAGCCGCCGTTGCTCTAACAGGGGGTTGAAAAATGCTGCATCGCTGAGTGCTACTCTGCCTCATATGCAGCTATTTTCAACAGCCTGCTAGACCTGCGTCACGCTCGCTGGAGCAAGAACATCGGATCATGGTCGCTTGCAGAGACGTGACGAGCCGCCTTTCGATGACAAGGATCGCAGATGCACAATGCTAGTGGTGAGCGTGGCGCACAATCCGCTTCCCTGGCCGGGGCGCCGGGAAAGTGTCGCCACTCCGCGGCCGCTCTCATCTTGACTGCCGGAATTGCGATCAGCGGATGTGGCGGCGGTTCGGATGATCAAAGTGCCAGTCCGGCACAGCAATTACTGAAACAAACCTGCTCGAGCAGCGCGAATGTTTGCGTGAGTCCCACCGGCACAGGACAGGAATGCTCTTCCACGGCGCCTTGTTCGCTCGCCAGCGCTCAATCGAGAGTGCGCCAGCTGAACCAGGCGATGAAGCAAGACATCGTCGTGGAGTTGGCTGACGGGGTATACGAGATGTCTGCGCCCATCCAGCTCAGCGCAGCGGATTCGGGCACCAATGGACACATCATCCGATACGTCGCGACGGCCGGAGCTCAGCCCGTCGTGTCCGGTGGACTCACCATTCGTAACTGGAGCCTTCACGACTCACAATTGAACATTTACCAGGCCGCCGTTCCTGCGGGTTTCAACACGCGTCAGCTCTATGTGAACGGCGTGCGCGCGCAGCGTGCGCGCATGATGCTGCTGGCGCCAACACCCGGACCGGCGACATACGGCGGGGGGGCGACGGGTTCCTCAAATGGTTATCAAGTGAGCATCGCGGGCATGACCGAATGGACGAACGTCCAGAACATCGAGGCGGTCATGATCTCTTATTGGCAGCAGAATCGATGTCCGTTGGAGTCGGTTTCGCAAGGGCAGATTGTGCTGCAGGAGCCCTGCTGGACACGCGCGAACAGTAACGGACCCCACGGGATGCAGTACGGTCTGAACTGGCTCGAGAATGCCTACGCATTTCTGACTCAGCCCGGCCAGTGGTATCTCGACCGAAGCGCCAATGTCATCTATTACATTCCTCGATCGGGCGAAGACCTGGCGAACGCGGAGGTAGTTGCAGGCAACCTTGAACAATTGATAAACGGCGCCGGTGCACTCGACGCCTCTGGGAATCCGCAGTTTGTGCAAGGCATCAGCTTCGAAGGACTGACCTTTGCCTACGCGACCTGGCTCAACCCCAGTACATCGATGGGCTTTCCCGAGCGGCAATCCGGGGTCTACAACGACGGGCTGCCTTATGGTCATACTACGCCGGGGGCGGTGAACTTCTCACGCGCCCAGAACGTCGCCTTTATCCGCAACCGCTTTATCCATCTCGGCGGGGCCGGTCTCAACTTCAATTCCGGCAGCCAGGGCGCGCTCATTCAGGGAAATGCTTTCAGCGATATTTCCGGCGGCGCCATCACCGTCGGGGACCCAGGGGACGATCAGGTGACGAACCCTGCGCAATACAGCCTCAACCATATCATTGCCAATAACTACGTGACGGGTACAGGCGTGGAGTATCCCGGCAGCTCCGGGATCCTGGTTTTCTACACAGCCAACACGTCGATCACAAATAACGAGATCTCGATGGCTCCGTACACGGGCTTGTCATTGGGTTGGGGCTGGGGGGTTCCTTCCTACACGGCAAACAATCTGATCGCCAATAACTACATTCACGACGTCATGCTCAACCTGTTTGACGGTGGAGGTGCGTATACCAGCGGCTCCGGAGCCAGCACCAGCCTGACGGGAAACTACTTTGCCAACATAGGAACCACCGGCCCCTGCAGTACTTCCGGCAACCAATACGCAGGTTATTCGGCCATGTACCACGATTCGGGTGGAATGTTGTTCAACGACTCCGGGAACGTGATCACCGGCATGCGTTGCTCCGGTTACTGGGTTATGGTTACCGCAGGGGTCACCAGCGTGATCCTGGCCAATGACAATGTCGACGTGGATTGGGTGCTGGGATGCCCCCCGGGCAACCTTCCGGGCACGAGCAGTTGTCTGGCTGCAACCGGCAACAGTGTCACCGGGCTGACTGTATTTGGATCCACCCCCACTGCCGCCGTGCAGTCGGTCATGGCAAGCGCAGGACTCACCTCCGAATATCTGAATATCAAAGACTAGCGCGAAATCGTAGCGCGCGTGAGTACCCGACGCTGTCAGAGGCTCGAGAGCCGACGCATGACCACCGACACCAGGTCGTGCGCCAGCGCTTCGTTGAGGATGCGCGTCTCGCGTTCCTTGGCGAGCAGCTCGTTTTCGCTGAAGTTGTAGTCGCGCACGAGAGTGTGCGTCTCGGGTGCGATCAGGTCGCGTCCCTGCGAGGTCACCGAGAATTTCAGCTGGTAGCTGAGCTCATACTCGGTGGGCACATTCAGCGCCGACACCGTCAGGATGCGCTGCGTGGTCAGATCGGTCAGCACATGGATGACGGTGGCCGAGCCGTCATGACCGCTCTCGTCGATGCGGGTGCCGGCGGCGATCAGCGCCTTGCGCAGCCCGAAGTAGAAATCCGATTCGGTGTCGCTGGTCTCGATGCGCACCAGCGCGATCGATCGCGGCAACGGCGTGCTGCCCTCCAGGTGAAAGCCGCAGGCAGCCAGTGCACCCAGCAGCAGCGCGATTGGTACGACCCTTGCGTTCATACGACGAGATTGAGCAGCTTGTCCGGCACGTGGATGGCCTTGCGGACATCCTTGCCGGCGACGAAGCGTTGCACGGTCGGCTCAGCCATGGCCGCCTGGATGGCCAGCTCCTGACTGGCACCGGCCGGCATGCGCAGCCGCGCCCGCAGCTTGCCGTTCACCTGCACCACGACCTCCACCATCGACTGCGTCAGCGCCCTCGGATCGACCTCCGGCCAGCGCTCGTCGATCACGGCGGCCGCGTGCCCGAGTGCGTGCCAGAGGCTGTGACAGACATGCGGCACGATCGGCGAGAGCATCAGCACCGCCAGCTGCAGCGCCTCGTGCCGGACGGCACGCGCGACGTCGTCGTGCTCCTGGAAGTGTCCGACGGCATTCAGCAGTTCCATGACCGCGGCGATGGCGGTGTTGAAGGTACGGCGCCGGCCGACATCGATCGTGACTTTCGCCAGCGTCTGGTGAGCGGTGCGGCGCAGCTCGCGCCCCGCCTCCGACAGTGTCAGCTCGCCCGCCTGCGAACGCAGGTCGAGCCGCGGCGCAGGCGACTCGCCGATATGATCGTAAACGGCCTTCCATAGCCGGCGCAGGAAACGGAACTGGCCCTGCACGCCCTCGTCCGACCATTCCAGCGACTGTTCGGGCGGCGCCGCGAACATGGTAAACAGCCGCGCCGTGTCGGCGCCGTATTTCTCCACCAGCGTCTGCGGATCGACACCATTGTTCTTCGACTTCGACATGGTGCCCAGGCCGCCGTACTCGACCGGCCCGTCGTCCCTGAGGGACACCGCGCCGATGCGCGTACCGGCGGCATCGAATTGTGGTTCGACCTCGGCTGGATTGAGAAACTGCCGGCGTCCATCCGCGCCGGTGCGAAAGTAGATCTGGTTCAGAACCATGCCTTGCGTCAGCAGGTTAGCAAACGGTTCTGACAGCGGCTGCAGCGACAGATCGCGCATGACCCGCGTCCAGAAACGCGAGTACAGCAGATGCAGGATGGCGTGCTCGATGCCGCCGATGTATTGATCCACCGGCATCCAGTAGCGCGCGCGCTCGTCGATGGCGGCGGCGTCCTGATCGGCGCAGGTGTAGCGCAGGAAATACCAGGATGAATCCACGAAGGTGTCCATGGTGTCGGTTTCGCGCCGCGCCGGTCCGCCGCAGCGCGGGCAGGTGCATTCGACGAACTCGGCGAGCTTTGCCAGCGGATTGCCGCTGCCATCGGGCACCAGGTTCTCGGGCAGCACGATCGGCAGCTCACTGTCAGGCACCGGCACCTCGCCGCAGCCCGGACAATGAATCAGTGGAATCGGACAGCCCCAATAGCGCTGGCGCGAGATGCCCCAGTCGCGCAGTCGCCACTGCACCCGCTTGCGTCCCAACCCTTTTGCCTCGAGTGCGGCCGCGATGGCATCGATGGCGGCAGCCGAAGACAGTCCGCTGAATTCCCCCGAACCAATCAACTGTCCGTATTCGGCGTATTCGGACCGCCACTCCGGGCCGACGTGGCTATAGGCGCCGCTGGCGGATGCCACTACCGTCGGTATGGGAAGCCCATAGCGCTGCGCAAATGCGAAATCGCGTTCATCGTGCGCGGGCACGCCCATGACGGCGCCCTCGCCGTAGGCCATCAGCACGTAGTTGGCCACCCAGATGGCGATATCCTCGCCCGTGAGCGGATGGCGCACATGCAGCCCGGTGGCCATGCCGCGCTTCTCGGCGGTCGCGATATCGACCTCCATCGTCGAGCCGCGCTTGCATTCTTCGACGAACTCGGCCAGCGCGGCGTTACCGGCGGCGGCCGCGGTCGCCAGCGGATGCTCGGCGGAAATCGCGACGAAGCTGACGCCGTAGAGCGTGTCGGCGCGCGTTGTGAAGACCTTGAGGGCGCCATCGCCGCGGAGCACAGCGCGCGTGTCCTCGGCGTAGGGAAAGCCCAGCTCGACGCCCTCGCTCCGGCCGAGCCAGTTGGCCTGCATCACGCGCACACGCTCGGGCCAGCCCGGCAGCTCATCGAGCGCCTCGAGCAGCTCCTCGGCGTAGGCCGTGATGCGCAGGTAGTACATCGGGATCTCACGTTTCTCTACCGGCGCGCCGGTGCGCCAGCCGCGCCCGTCGATGACCTGCTCGTTGGCAAGCACGGTCTGATCCACCGGGTCCCAATTCACGATGCCGGTTTTTTTGTAGGCGATGCCGCGTTCGAGCATGCGCAGGAACAACCACTGGTTCCAGCGGTAATAGCTCGGATCGCAGGTCGCGAGCTCGCGCTTCCAGTCGATTGCGAAACCCAGCGAGCGCAGCTGGCGGCGCATGTAGGCGATATTGTCCCGGGTCCAGGCCGCAGGCGGCACGTGATTGGCAATGGCCGCATTCTCGGCGGGCAGGCCGAAGGCATCCCAACCCATGGGCTGCAGCACGTTGTAGCCCTGCATGCGCATGAAGCGCGCCAGCACATCGCCGATGGTGTAGTTGCGCACATGCCCCATGTGCAGCCGCCCCGAAGGGTAGGGAAACATGCACAGGCAGTAGTACTTCGCGCGTCCCTCGGTCTCGAGGGCCTGAAAACTCGCGTGGGAGTCCCAATATTCCTGGGCCGCGCGCTCCACCGCAGCGGCCTCGTATCGTTCCTGCATGGAAGCAAGAATACACGAAGCGCGCCGCCCGGCCGGGACCGGAGTCAAGGCAGGGCGCGGTGCCTGGTGGCCGCCGCGCCTGCCCGTCAGAGCCTTACTGCAGCGTGATCGTGACGATGGCCTGCTGCCCGTCGTGCGACACGAGCAGCGTGGCCGAGTGGCCGGCACCCTTCACGGCGGTCTGGAACTGATCGACTGTCGCGATCGGCTCACGATTGATGCTGAGGATGACATCGCCCTCGCGGATACCTGCCTCGGCCGCCGGCCCATTGGCCTCCACGACCACGATGCTGCCGCGCGTTTTGAGCTGGCTCTTTTCAGCCGCTGTCAGCGGACGCACCGACAGACCGATGCGATTGACCACGGCGGTTTCGCCCTTGTCGGCGCCGCCACCGCGACGGTTATTCGCCACCGAGGTCTTTTCCTTCAGTTCCTCGACCGTGACGCTGATGTGCTTGATGGCCTTGTCGCGCCAGACTTCCAGCTGCGCCTGCTGGCCTGGCTTGATCTCGGCGATCAGCGGCGGCAGTTCATCGGACAGATCCACCGCCTTGCCATTGACGCTGAGAATGATATCGAGCGGCTCGATACCCGCCTTGTCTGCGGGTCCACCCGATTCCACCGAGGAGACGGCCGCGCCGCGCGGGCGATCGAGGCCGAAGTTCTCGGCCGTGGCCGCCGACACCGCCTGGATCGTCACGCCGATGCGGCCGCGACTGACGTGACCGCTCTTGATCAGCTGCTCGGCGACATTGTTGGCGACGGCGATCGGAATGGCGAAGGAGATGCCCTCGTAGCCGCCGCTGCGGCTGTAGATCTGGGAGTTGATGCCCACGACCTCACCGTCGAGATTGAACAGCGGGCCGCCCGAATTGCCGGGGTTCACCGCGACATCGGATTGAATAAAGGGCACATAACCGTTGCCGCCCTCGCCGACGTTGCTGCGTGCCGTGGCGCTGACCACACCCGCGGTGACGCTGTTTTCGAAACCGAAGGGCGAGCCGATCGCCAGCACCCATTGACCTGGGCGCAGTTTGCTCGAGTCCCCTAAGCGCACCACCGGCAGATTGCCCTTGGCGACGATCTTGATGACGGCCACGTCGGTGCGTTCATCGACCCCTATGACCTTGCCTTCGAATTCACGCCGATCCGTGAGCTTGACGGTGATCTTGGAGGCGTTATTGACGACGTGCGCATTGGTGAGAATGTAGCCGTCGGCGCTGATGATGAAGCCCGAGCCGATGCCGCGCACCGGCGCGAAGTTGCGCGGCTGTTGCGGAATGGCACCGCGCGGAATGCCGAAGTGACGGAAGAAGTCGCCGAACGGATCGTCCTGCTCGTCCTCGCTATTGTCCGAGTCGGCGTTGCCGCCGCCCGCGGGCCGTTCCACGACCTGCACGTTGACGACCGCCGGCCCGACCTGCGACACGAGATCGGCGAAGTCCGGCAGACCGCGCACTGACATGTTGCTGGTCGCGGGCGCCGTGGAGGCCGCAGGCGCTGCTGCCACCCGCTGCGGCGCCGGCTGCGCGCCATCGCCCGTGGCCGCGGCGGTCGAGGACTGCGGCGAGCAGGCCGCGAACAGAGTCACTAGCGCAATGGCACCCAGTACCCGGGGGCCGACATCCTGATGCGACATATCTGATCTACTCCGATCCATTGGATAACAGGTGCATGATAGACCCGGATTCCAAACAGCGGTTCCGGTGATTGCCTACGCCGGCTGTCGGCCGACACGAATATGTCGTGCGGCCAGCAGCCCGAATCCGGCCAGGGCCAGCAGCACCACGGGGAAGTTGCCCAAGCGCGCGAAGGGCGGCAGGCCCTCGCGGGGTTGTACGCTCCCGCGCAGCACCGTGCTCTGGAATTCCGGGGCCCGGGCCAGTACCTCGCCGCGCGCCCCTACCAGCGCCGAAATGCCATCGTTGGCCGCGCGCACCAGCGGGCGCTGCGCCTCCATGGCGCGCATGCGGGAGATCTGGAAGTGCTGGTAGCGCGCCCAGGAATGGCCAAACCAGGCATCGTTGGTGACGTTGACCAGCAACCGCGCCTGCTCGAGAGCCGACAGGTTCAGGGTTCCGTAGGCATCTTCGTAGCAGATGCTCAGCGACAGGATGGTGCCGGCGGCGGCCACCGCGGGCTGATCGGCGGCTCCTGCCGTGAAATCCGAATACGGCAGGCTCATGAGCCGCAGCCAGGAGCGGACGAAGGAGGGCACGGGGAAGAATTCCGCAAACGGCACCAGGTGGTGCTTGTCGTAGAAGGTCACATGCTGACCCTGGGCCATCGTCATGATGGAGTTGTAGTAGTTGTCGCCGTCGTCCGCGCGGATGATCCCCATGACGATATCCGAGCCGCGCGCGTTGGCCTGGGAATAGAGCTGCCCGAGGTACTGCGGCACTTCGTTGGCCAGCTGCGGCAGCGCCGATTCGGGCCAGACGATCAGCTGGGCACCGAGGGCCTGCTGGTCCAGATCGGTGTACAGATCCCGCGTCGGCTCGACATTGTCGGCCTGCCATTTCTGATCCTGGGGGATAGCGCCCTGCAGCACCGCCACCGTCACGGGAGGTCCTGCCGCCCGCGTCCAATCGACCAGGCCCAGCGCCCATCCCAGCGGCCAGGGCAGCAGCAGCAGCGCCAATGCCGGCAGCCACAGCGCCCTGAAGTCGCGCACCAGCGCGAGTAAGGCACCGCTGGCGAGCAGCAGCAGCAGCGAGATGCCGTAAGCGCCCGTGATCGGCGCAAATCCCCCGAGCCAGGTATCAGTTTGAGAGCTGCCGAGCGTCAGCCAGGGAAAGCCGGAGAGGAACCAGCCGCGGCACCACTCGATGAGCAGCCACACGGCGGGCAGGCCGATGAAGTATCGCGCCGCGCCTGCGGCTGGCAGGAAGCGGACCGCCAGGAAGCCCATCAGCGCGTGATAGGCACCCATGATGGCCACCAGGCCCACCACGATCACCAGCGTCAGCCAGATCGGCGCCCCACCGAAGCCGTGCACGCTCACATACAGCCACCAGGTGCCCAGGCCGAAGGTTCCGCCTCCGAACAGCAGGCCGTTCCAGGCTGCGCGCTGCGGCGTACTGCCCTCCCAGAGCCACATCAGCAAGGCCGGACTGATCACGGCCATCCACCAGGCGTTCAGCGGCGCAAACGCGCAGGCCAGCGCCGCGCCCGCAGCGAGCGCGATCGCGTGACTGATCACGGGCGAGTTCGGGGGATTCACTCCGCGGGCTTGGTCGAGTGAAACTGCGGTGGGATGGTCACGCGCAGGCTGTCGATCCGGCGGCGGTCGCTGCGCATGACGCGAAACTCGAATGGGCCGAGCATGACGCTCTCGCCCCGGCGCGGCATGCGCCCGAGCTGCTTCATGACCAGGCCCGCGACCGTGTCGAATTCGCCGGTCGGCAGTTCGGCATGGAAGAACTGGTTGAACTCATCGATGCGCGTGGAGCCGCGCACGCTGAACTGCCGCTCGCCTTCGCGACGGATGTTCTGATCGTCCTCGACGTCGAATTCGTCGTGGATGTCACCGACGATCTGCTCGATGACATCCTCGATGGTTACCAGGCCCGCGACACCGCCGTACTCATCCACCACGATGGCCATGTGGTTGCGGCTGTCGCGGAATTCCCGCAGCAGCACATTCAGGCGCTTCGCCTCGGGAACGAACACGGCGGGGCGCAGAAATTCGCGCATGTCGAAACTGGCCTGCTCGCCGCCGGCGAACAGCCGCAGCAGGTCCTTGGCCAGCAGGATACCAGCGACATCGTCGTGACCGCTGCCGAGCACCGGGAAGCGCGAATGGCGCGACTCGACCACGTCGGCGAGAATGCGCGCGATCGGATCCTCGCGCCGCACGCACACCATCTGCGTGCGCGGCACCATGATGTCGCGCACCTGCAGATCCGCCACGGCCAGCGCGCCCTCGAGCATCGCGAACAGCTCCGCGTCCAGCACGCCGCGTTGCTGCGACTCGGCCAGCATCTCGACCAGCTGCGCACGATCCTTGACGCCGGCGGCCAGGGTGCGCGTGAAGCGCGAGCGCCAGCGGCCACTCGCCCCGGTGGCGCCCGATTTGTCAGCCGGTCCCTTGGCCATGCGTCTCAGCGCTCCGTGCGATAGGGGTTGTCGAACCCCAAGCGGCGCAGCGTGCGGATCTCGCGTCGCTCCATGCGTTGTGCCTGCTCGGGAAGTTCATGATCGTAGCCCACCAGGTGCAGCACTCCATGCACCACCATGTGGGCCCAGTGCGCACGCGCACTCTTGTGCTGCGCGCGCGCCTCATCGCGCAGGACCGCTGGACATATCACCAGCTCGCCGAGCAGTCCTGCCTGCGTCACCGCGCTCGGCATGGCCGGAAACGACAGCACATTGGTGGCGCGGTCGCGGCCGCGGAAGCGCGCATTGAGCGCGCGACTGCGCGCACGCCCGGCCAGCAGTACCGACAGCTCGAACGCCCCGGCGCGAGGTCCCAGCGCCGCCGCGGCCCAACTGCGCAGCTCCCGCGCCGGCGGCAACCAGCCCGCACGCACGCTGCGCGTGACACTGAGCTTCATGGCTGATTGGCGCGCTCGTGCGACTCGTAGGCCTGCACGATGCGCTGGACCAGCGGGTGACGCACTACATCGCCGGCATCGAAGAAGGTGAAGGCGACGCCGGCAACGCCGCGCAGGATCAGCTGCGCGTGCTGCAGGCCCGACATGCGACCGCTGGGCAGATCGGTTTGCGTCAGATCGCCCGTGACCACCGCCCGTGATCCGAAGCCGATACGGGTCAGGAACATCTTCATCTGCTCGATGGTGGTGTTCTGTGCCTCATCGAGAATGATGAAGGACTCGTTGAGCGAGCGGCCGCGCATGAAGGCCAATGGGGCCACTTCGATGGCGTTGCGTTCGATGAAGCGCGCGACGCGATCAAAGCCCATCAGTTCGTAGAGTGCGTCGTACATCGGCCGCAGATACGGGTCGACCTTCTGCGCCATGTCACCGGGCAGAAAACCCAGGCGCTCGCCGGCCTCCACCGCCGGCCGCACCAGTACGATGCGGCGCACCCGTTCCGACAGCAGCGCCTCGACTGCGCAGGCCACGGCGAGATAGGTTTTACCGGTGCCGGCCGGGCCCACACCGAAGCTCAGGTCGTGACTGCGAATGTGAGCCAGGTAGTCGCGCTGGTGCGCGCCGCGCGCGCGCACGCTCTCGCGGCGACCGGCTGCGCCGCGCTCAGCGTCCCCGGCAGCGACGATCACGCTATCCGCAGCGTCACCCTGGCCGCCGCTGGCGTGCTCGACCAGGCACAGGTGTACCTGCTCGGCCGACAGATCGCGGTTGCGCGCCTGCGCATACAGATCCTTGAGCACATCCGCGGCAGCCTCGACGGTCTCGGCCTGTTCGCCCTGGATGCGGAAGGACTGCCCGCGCCGGCGGACCTTGACGCCCAATCGCGACTCGATCAGACGCAGGTTCTCATCCAGCGGGCCGCACAGGCTCGCCAGGCGCGCATTGTCGGCTGGCTCGAGCGCGAACTCGTGAGTGGCGGCGGCGCTTGCGCTCACGCGGCTTCGGCCAGCCGGCCGCGCAGCGAATGCGGGCGCGCCTCGGTGACGATCACATCCGCGAAACGCTGCAGCAGCGAGGCGGGCCCGGGAAAATTGACCCAGCGATTGTTCTCGGTGCGGCCGGCCAGATCGCTCGTGCCTTTTTTGGCGGCGCGTTCCACCAGCACGCGCTGCCGGCTTCCGACCATGCCGCGGCTGATCTGCAGTGCCTGCGCATCCAGCAGCGCCTGCAGCCGTCGCAGCCGCTCCTGCTTGCGCTCGAGCGGCACTTCATCCGGCAGCGAGGCCGCGGGCGTGCCGGGACGGCGGCTGTAGAGAAAGCAGAAGGACTGATCGAAACCCGCATCGGCCACCAGCCGCAGCGTGGCCTCGAAGTCGCGCTCGGTTTCACCGGGAAAGCCGACGATGATGTCGCTGGAGACCGCGATGTCGGGCCGCACGGCGCGCAGCGCGCGCAGGCGCTCCTTGTACTCGAGCACGGTGTAGCCGCGCTTCATGAGCGCGAGGATGCGATCCGAACCGCTCTGCACCGGCAGGTGCAGATGATTGGCCAGCTGCGGCAGGTTGGCATAAGCCTCGATCAGGCTGTCGCTGAATTCGAGCGGATGCGAAGTGGTGAAGCGGATGCGCTCGATGCCGGGTATGGCCGCCACATGGTGCATGAGCGTCGACAGATCGACGATGGCGCCATCGGCCATCGCACCGGCATAGGCGTTGACGTTCTGACCCAGCAGCACGATCTCCCGCACGCCCTGGCGCGCCAGCGAGCCGATCTCCTGCAGCACCGAATCGAAGCCGCGACTGACTTCATCCCCGCGCGTATAGGGAACGACACAGAAGCTGCAGTACTTGCTGCAGCCCTCCATGACCGACACATAGGCGCGCGCGCCCGCGGCACGCGGCTCGGGCAGTGCGTCGAATTTCTCGATGGCCGGAAAACTCAGGTCGATTACCGCGCGCCCGTGGCGCCGCAGCTCGGCGATCATCTGCGGCAGTCGATGCAGCGTCTGCGGTCCGAACACGAGGTCCACGTAAGGGGCGCGCGCCGTGATCGCCTCACCCTCCTGGCTGGCGACACAGCCGCCGACACCGATGATGAGCTCGGGGCGCTGTTGCTTGAGAGCGCGCCACTCCCCGAGCAGCGAGTAGACCTTGTCCTGCGCCTTCTCACGCACCGAGCAGGTATTCATGAGCAGCACATCGGCTTGCGCCGGATCCTCAGTGGCCGAAAGGCTCAAGCCGGAGTGCAGCACGTCCGCCATGCGAGCGGAGTCGTACTCGTTCATCTGACAACCGAAGGTTTTGATGTGGTAGCGGCCAGCCATGTCGCAGGGCTCAAACCGCAAAGGGTAACGGTTTTGCAGCCAGATTCTAAAAGATATATAAATCAATAAGATAGGTACGCACCCGCAGCGTCGGCCAGCCGCGGCTGCGCTCCCGCGGCCATGGCGAGCGCCGCATCGATTTCGTATTCTCGGGGTGTCGAGCACGCGATGCGGTCAACGAACCGCCCCGGAGACCCCCTGATCCCGCTGCGCTTCGGTCCCAATGATCGATTCGAGCTGCGTGCTGCGCAGCGTTGCCTGCTCGTGGATGGGCAGCCCGTGGAGCTGGGCAGCCGCGCGATCGACGTCTTGATTGCCCTGGCCGAGCGCTCCGGGCGCCTCGCCGCCAAGAACGAACTGATCGAGGTCGTCTGGCCCGGGCAAGTGGTCGAAGAGAACAATCTAACCAAACAGATTTCGGCTCTGCGCAAGATCCTGGGCGCCGATGTCATCCTCACCATCCCGGGACGCGGCTACCAGTTCGTCGCCGCACGCGCCGGCAGCACCGATGCCGCGAAGCCGCGGACGCCGGCGCGGCGCCAGACCAATCTCGCGCAGTGGCTGCCGCCGCTGTACGGGCGCCAGCTCGATCTGGCGAGCGTTACAGAGGCGGTCCGCGAATACCGCGCGGTGACGCTGGTGGGTGCCGGCGGCATCGGCAAGACACGTCTCGCGCAGGCGGTCGCAGTGGAGCTGCAACCGGCGTTTCCGGATGGCGTCTGGCTGGTGCCGCTGGAAGCCATCG
>Ga0181516_10001392_pt1 | contig 18556 bp, 10 predicted proteins | sample PEATcosm2014_Bin_25_FD_121104 | JGI IMG/M metagenome (GOLD analysis project Ga0181516, IMG submission 121104) | Peatland microbial communities from MTU Mesocosm Facility, Houghton, MI, USA - PEATcosm2014_Bin01_10_metaG | ecosystem: Environmental > Terrestrial > Soil > Wetlands > Peat | place... | reverse complement strand
GTTAACGACGGACTGATCCCCTACGACATCATCATCCCGTTCTGGTCCGACGGCGCGGTGAAATCCCGCTGGATCTCCGTGCCGCGCGGCAAGATAACCTTTTCCCCCGCGGGCGAATGGGTTTTTCCCGAGGGCACCGTATTTGTAAAAACCTTCGAGCTCGCGACCAACGAGAGCATGCCCGATGTGCGTCGCCGGCTGGAAACGCGCCTGCTGGTGTGCGACATCGCCGGCGGGGTTTACGGCGTGACCTACAAATGGCGCGCCGACAACAGCGACGCCGACCTGCTGGACACAAACCTGGACGAGCCGGTTTCGATCACCACGCCAACAGGAATGCGAATGCAGACGTGGTATTATCCGAGCCGGCAGGATTGCCTGACTTGTCACACGACCAATGCCGGCTTCGTGCTTGGTGTCAAGACGCGCCAATTGAACCGCGACTTCACCTTTTCGTCGGGCGTCACCGACAACGAATTGCGCACTTGGAACCACATCGGCCTGTTTGAACCGGGCTTCGACGAGTCGCGACTGGGGGATTTTCACAAGCTGGCGCGTGCGACCGACACGACGCGCAGCCTGGAAGACCGCGCGCGTTCGTTTCTGGACGCCAATTGCGCGCATTGCCACCGCCCCGGCGGCACGGTCGCCTACTTCGACGCGCGCTACGATACGCCGCTGGAACACCAGAATCTGATTAACGGCCACGTTTTGATTGATGAACGGATTGATAGTCCACGTATAATCGCGCCGAATGACATCTGGCGCTCCATCCTGTTCATGCGGGCCGATTCCGTCGAGCCCTACAAGATGCCGCCGCTAGCGCACAACGAAGTGGACACGCAATCCATGGCATTGTTGCGCCAATGGATTGAAAGCCTGCCCGGCCCGCCAGTTTTGCCGCCGCCGGACATATCTCCACACGGCGGAAATTACAAGCAGCCCGTCGCCGTAACCGTGAAGACCGAACCCGGCGCAGCCATTCGCTACACCCTGGACGGAACGGTGCCGACGATTTCAGATTTGCTGTACGAAAAACCGATCCGGCTGAGCGGACCGACCATTTTACGCGCCAGGGCTTTCAAACGCGGCTTCACCGAAAGCATCACGGCTCAAGACATCTTCATCATCGGAATGTGAATTCACACGGGGAGAGCTGCCGGGAGGCCGGCTCTTATTTGGCAATCGGCACAACCACCACACCCCACGGACTGCCCGGTGATTTAATTCGCGCGACCTCCTTTTCTGTTGCCAGGTCCACCACCGAAACATCATCCGACGGTCCATTGGCGGAGAAAAGATACTTTCCGTCGGGCGAAATCGCGATGCCCCATGGACGCGTGCCAACCTTGATCGTGTTCAACACTTCAAACGTGTTCGCGTCCACCACGCACACTGTTCCCGCGCGTCCGGTGCTGACATACACCTTCCTTCCGTCCGGGCTCACTTTTGCCGTCATCGGTCGTGAGCCCTTCGGCAAAGTGGTGGTATAAAGCAATTTTTGGCCCGCCGTGTCGATCACATTGAGTTCGCCCACGGATTCCGAGGGCACGAACGCGCGCGAGCCGTCCGGCAGAAAATCCACACTGCGGGGACGCGGGTGGACGCGGAGATGGCTGACGATTTTGAAAGTATTAGCGTCGATGGCGAAAATGTCTCCGCCCGTTTCGCAGGTGATGTAGAAGATGTTTCCGCCCGGACTCAGCCCCGCGCCCTCCGGCTCCCGGCCCACAGGAACGAAAGTTACGATGTTTCCGGTCTCGGCATCGAGCACGGTCGCCGTGCCGACATCTTCATTGGAAACGAAAAGCCGTTTGCCGTCCGCGCTCAAACAGAATTGTTCGGGATCGGAGCCTGCGGAGAACTTGCGGAGAAGTTTCCTTTGCGCCACGTCCAAGACGACAATGCCATCGGCCGCCTTGTCCGGCTTTGCGCCGCCGTCATCATCGTTGTGAGCTTTTTCAAAAATGGGATTGCCGTTGGCATCAAGCTTCGGCGGGGGCTCGATCGGCGTGCCGCTCACGGCGACATACACCGTGCGGCCATCCGGACTGGCGTGAATGCCGCGGGGGCGTTTGCCCACTGGAATGGTGGCTACCGCCTTAAGCTCCGGCCCTTTGATTACGGTGATGTCGCCCGATTTTTCGTTCGAAACGAAGATTTGATAGTCACCCCCGGCCAGACTTTTGGCCGGAGCGACGGACCAGAGAATTAAGCCACAAAGCACGGCTGACTTCACGCTTGCTGCGAGCAGGAATTTCATGGCTAAGACTATGAAAATTGACCCGGCAGCACAAGCTTCGAGCGTCCATTTTGTTCCAACAATTACCTTTACTTTTCGGGCCGGACCGGGTATTATTTTGCGTCCTCAAAGTATTCTGGATTAAGACTTTGTGCGAATTCTATGCATATGAGAGAAAGCGCCCTCGTTTCGGATTTTTCCGGGGAAAAGGTTGGGGTCATTTTGCAGCCCAACCGAGCCATTGGCCTGCCCAACCGAAGCCGGAATTTTGGGAAGTGTTGGGTTGTATTGGCGCTGATAGTCCTGGCGGGTACGGTCCACGCGCAAACCCCGGCAACGCTCACGGACCTGGGCCCGACTGCCCCGGCTCCCGGGAGTAACGACATTTCCCAATTCAGCACGACCGGGCAAGCAGACATGCCGGACGGTCTCAATTACTACACGGATAATTACCCGGCTCATGGGGGTGGCGCGCCCGGACAGACCTTTACTACCGGCAGCAGCACGACGGCGTACTTTCTTAATTCCGTCGCGATCAAAACGGGGGGCGGCACCACTTCGTCGACCGGCACCGCTCAAAGCTACATCCTCAACATTTATTCCGTATCTGGCAGCACGGCGACACTCCTTGCGAACTATGGCGCCAACGGCTTTGCGTTCAATGATGGCGACTGGTTGCAGTGGAGCGGCCTGAATTTGCAACTCTCGTCTAATTCAGTTTATGCGTATTGTTTCAGCAGGACTTCGAGCGGGACCGGCTGGGAGGCCTTGGCCAATGGCGGCAACAACCCCTATGCGGGTGGCGAACTTGCTCTCGTTCCGGCTGCCGGCGGTTCGATTACATTTGGGTCCAGCCACGGTTTCGACGCCGTTTTTGATCTGGGGCTGACCTTGAGCAATATTCCCCCGACTCTGGCAATGGTGACGAATTTGCCCGCCAGCGGAATCCAGCCAAACGCGGCCGCGCTGAACGGACGGGTTGTTTCGACTGGAGGCAGTTCCCCGCAGGTCACGATTTTTTACGGAACCAGTGATGGGAAAACCAACCCCGCTTCGTGGGCGAACCGGATCCAACTGGGCACAACGCAGCCCGGCACATTCAGCGGATTGGCGTCGGGCTTGGCAACAAACAGCGCTTATTATTTCACGGCCTTTGCATCCAACTCGGCAGGCGTAAGCTGGGCCGTGCCTTCCCTGAATTTTACCACCCTGGCGAGCAACCCGGCGGCGACGCGGTTGTCCGTGCTGACTTATCATTTCGACAACACCCGTCAGGGACAGAACACAAACGAAACGCTGCTGACACTCACGGATGTCAACTCCGCCACCTTCGGCAAGTTGTTCTCCTACGCCGTCGACGGGGCGATATACGGGGAACCGCTGATAGTGACCAATGTGGCCATCCCGGGAAAAGGGGTGCACGATGTTGTCTTTGTCGAGACGGAGCACGACAGTGTCTATGCCTTCGATGCGAACGACGCCAATGCGGGACTGCTCTGGCAGACGAATCTGGGCATTTCCTCAGTGACGCCCAACAACGATTTTGGCAACCGTTACGGACCCTATCACGATTTGGTTCCGGAAGTGGGCGCGACCGGCACGCCGGTGATTGATCCGTTGGCCGGGACGATTTTTCTGGATGCGTTTACGCATGAAGGCACAAATATTTACTACCATCGGATTCACGCGCTCGACATCACTACTGGCCAGGAGCGACCCCATAGCCCCGTGGTGGTCGCCGCTTCGGTGCCTGGAACGGGCGTGGAGGGCAACGGCAGTGTGGTCACGTTTGTGCCCGAGTTGCAATTGCAACGTCCGGCGATGACGCTCGCGGGCGGCGTATTGTATGCGTCCTACGGCAGTTATGCGGATTCGGATCCTTATCACGGCTGGGTCATTGCGTATAATTCCACAACGCTGGCACGATTGACCAACGGCATTTTTTGCACGACACCCAACGCCACCGTGGCCGCTTTTGGCACCAACGCCGGGGAGGGCGCGATCTGGATGGGAGGCAACGGGTTGTCCGTGGATTCGAACAACAACCTTTATTTTGAAACGGCCAACGGTTCCTTCCAAAATACAAACGCGCTGGGACCGGATTACGCCGACAGCTTCGTGAAGCTTTCCACCACCAATGGCCTGTCGGTGTCGGATTATTTTACGCCCTACGATCAGGCCTCGATGCAGTCTTATGACGCGGATCTTGGTTCGGGCGGACCGTTGCTTCTGCCGGACTCGGCGGGCAGCGCGCTGCATCCGCACCTGATTGTGGGAGCGGGCAAGAATGGGAGAATCTATTTGGTGGACCGCGACCAAATGACGACCGCCAACCTGCATTACAACACCGGCGGTAATGACAATCAGATTGTGCAGTCCTCGGCGAACAACACCATCGGAAGCGCCTTTGCGTCCCCGGCGTACTTCAATAATCTCATTTTTTACCAGGGCGATTATGATGTGATGAAGTCCTTCCAAATCAGCGGCGGGATGTTCAACTTCACACCGGCCTCCAGGTCATCCACGAGTTTTGGCTATCACGGCTCCACGCCGGTCGTTTCTGCCAATGGAACGAACAATGGAATTGTTTGGGTCATACAGGCAGACGCCTACAGCAGCGCCGGTCCGGCTGTGTTGCATGCCCTCAACGCGACCAACCTTGCGCAGGAGCTTTATAGTTCCAGCCAGAATCTCACGCGCGATAATCCGGGAGCGGCAGTCAAATTCACGGTGCCGACGGTTGCAGGTGGCAAGGTTTATGTTGGCACCGCCTTCGCCCTCTCGGTGTTTGGCGTCCAGGTGTTTCTAGATACGCCGGTGATCGCACCCGGCGGCGGAGCATTCACGAATACGGTGACGGTGAGTCTGACCGACGGCAGTCCAGGCGTCTCGCTCTATTACACGCTCGATGGGAGCGCGCCTACGGCAAATTCGATGCTGTACACCGGCCCTTTTGTTCTGACCAGCAACGCGGTGGTGCAGGCGATCGCGGTTGAATCAGGAGCCATTAACAGTGGCATCGCCAGCGCGTCATTTTTGAACACGGCCGCGGCCGGCAACGGCACGGGCTTGCTGGGACAGTACTTTGCAAACACGTTCCCCACCAATCCGTTCGCCGGTTCACCGCTGGTTCGGACCGACGCGGTGGTGAATTTCAATTGGAGCACCAATTCGCCAGACCCGAGCATTCCCAAGACCAACTACACCGTGCGTTGGACCGGCTCAATCCAACCGCAGTTCAATGAGACCTACACACTTTACACCACAGTCGACGATGGCGTGCGGCTCTATGTCAACGGGCAATTATTGATTAACGACTGGGTGGACCAGACGGCAACCACCATGAGCGCCAGCATTCCTTTGGCGGCCCAGCAACTTTACAGCATTGAGATGGATTATTACCATCACACCAACAGCAACCCGGTGGCGACACTATCCTGGAGCAGCCCGTCAACAACGCTGGCGGTCATTCCCCAGTCGCAGTCATATCCTTATACCAACCCGCTTCCGACGGTCATGCTGTCCGGTCCTGCCGACAGTTCAAGTTACACGGGCACCGCCAGTGTGACGGTCAGCGCAGAGGCGGACGCGCCGTACAACCCGATTAGCGTTGTCAACTTCTACGCTAAATTGCTCCCGCAGGGCACTCTCAGCTTCCTCGGCGGGGTGAGCAACGCGCCCTATGCCCTGACAACGACCGGGCTGGGCACCGGCACCTATGTGCTGACGGCGGTGGCGGTGGACGGCAGCGGCCTGAGCAACATCTCCGTGCCGGTCCATATCACGGTGGCGGCCGGCAGCGGCCAGCCTTACGGCCTGACCACCAACGGGTCCGCTCCGGCCTTCCTCAACATGCCCACGACTTTCAACGGGTCGCTGCCGCTGCTGCTGTCGCAAACGGGCGCGTTTTCCAACACTCCGAACATGACTCCGGCCAGCGGTCTGATACCTTACCTTCCAAATACCCCCCTCTGGTCGGATGGCGCTTTGAAGACCCGCTATATGGTGTTGCCGAACAATGGCGGCCCCATTACCCCGGCCGAGCAGATTTCCTTTGCGCCGACCGGCACTTGGACCTTCCCGGCGGGTACAGTGTTTCTCAAAACATTTTCGATGAACACCGACCTTCGCAATTCCAACATCATCCGGCGTCTGGAAACCCGGATGCTGGTGCGCGACATCAACGGCCAGGTGTACGGAGTGACATACAAGTGGCGGCCTGACAACAGCGACGCCGATCTGCTCAGCAACAGTTTGACGGAAAACATCGTGATCACCAACGCCACTGGTTCAACGACGCAAACATGGTATTATCCCAGCCCGGCGGACTGCCTGACCTGTCATACGCCGGTGGCCAATTACGTGCTGGGGCTGAGCACACGGCAGCTGAACAACAGCCAGAATTATCCATCGACGGGCATCACGGACAATGAGATCCGGACCCTCAACCGGCTTGGGCTGCTGAATCCAGCCATCAACGAATCCGCGATCTCGAACTATGAGCAACTTTCAGCGCTGACGAACCTGACCGCGTCGCTTCAGCAACGGGTCCGTTCCTATTTGGATGCCAACTGCGCGCAGTGCCACCAGCCCGGCGGGACGGGAATCACGTTCGACGCGCGGTATGACACGCCGCTGACAAACCAGAATATCGTGAACTATCCCGCGTCAGTGTCACTCGGGTATGATAATGCGCGGATAGTCGCCGCGGAGGACGTCTGGCGTTCCGTGCTTTATGACCGGATCAACACCCTGGACTCAACGAACGGGACCAAGATCCAGATGCCACCACTGGCGCGAAACGTCATCGACACCAACGCCGTTTCGGTGCTTGCGGCATGGATCAACAGCCTGCCTGGCGTGCCGGCGGAAGCGCCGCCGCTTCTTGTGCCCAACGGGGGTAATTTTATCGGGATGGTGAATGTGACGGTGACGCCGCCGGACACAAACGCGGTTATCTACTATACGCTGGACGGGTCGCTGCCAACAACCAACTCGGTGAGGTATCAGGGGCCGATCCTGCTGACGAACGGGTCCATGTCGGTTTCGGCCAATGCATGGGAGAGCGGATACACCAACAGCGTGTCGGCCAGCGCCCTGTTCGTCGTGCAGCCGCTGTATTTTGCCTCGCAAGGTTTCACCAACCAGGTGTTCCAGCTCCGTTTTGCAGGCGCCCCGGGCAGCAACTATGTGCTTGAAGCCACCACCAATTTCGTCACATGGGTGCCGCTCACCACAAATACCGCCCCGTCCGACGTTTTCAACCTGACCGACCCCGGGGCGAGCAATTTTCCCTTCCGCTTTTACCGCGTCATACAGCAATAGCGTATTTGTTGTCACCGGTCGCTTGAAAACCAGCCGCGGAGTCGAAACAAAACCGGCCACTCTGAGGCGAGTATTTCATAACAGATTCAAGAGTAAATGCACGGGACGTTCATTTGGAACCAGCCGGGACTCCCTTCCTGAAAGCCATCTGGCTGCGGCAGTTATACTCCCGGATATTTATGAGATGGCTTGTAGTTTTGGTTTCAAGCGTTTGATTTTTTCGGGGCGTTGAACCTGTGTAACGACTCGGCCTTGCTGAATCGGGACCAGTTGAAACCGTAAAATGCCACAAATGTAAAACAAACGAGTGGCACGATGAACGCGCGCGACATGCCATAGTGATCCCCCACGGCGCCCATTAGTTTTGGCACAATCGCACCTCCCATGATCGCCATGACAATGTAGGCCGAGGCCCGTTTGGCTCGCACGCCCAACCCATGTATCCCCAGCGCAAAGATTGTAGGAAACATGATTGACATGAAGAAATAACTCAAGAACAAGCAGCTCACCGAGAGCCAGCCCAAGTGCAGGAAAATCAACCCGCACACCACAACATTTAGCAGCCCGTACAAACCCAGAACCTTGTGGGCGGCAAACTTCTTCAAAAGGGCCGCCCCCGAAAAGCGGCCCAGCAAGAAACACACGAATCCTATCGACGCCAGGGTGGCTGCTCCCGCATCGCTGATGTGAAACAGCCCGTCTGCCCCGGCGGTAGTCAGCTTCCTTGTTAGCCACGAGTCCCAGGCGGCGGGGATCGGGGGCACCTGCGAAGTCATGTAATTGATGAAGAAACTGAAAATCCCTGATTGTGCCGCGACGTAGAGGAACTGGGCGGCGACCGCCAATACGAAGTGCGGATGCGACCAGATCGAGCGGGACAAACCGGAGCCCGCTTCATTGAGGTGATATTCGTCCTCGGTCTTGATGTCCGGGACGCTGGCAAAATAAAAGACCATGGCGAGGACAACGACCACCACCGCCACGCCTGCATAAGGAATCCAAAGCGTCTGGGTGCCGGTGTTCTCGCCCGCGGCGTTCGTCGAGTAAAAATACATCCGTCCGGCAACCGGCCCAAATATCCAGCCAATGCCATTGCAAGACTGCGCCAGATTGATCCGCGTCGCCGCAAACTGCTTCGGGCCCAGCACGGTGGTGTAGGGGTTGGCGATCGTTTCCAGAAATGTCAGCCCCGCAGCGATGGCGCAGACCCCGAGCAAGAACGCCCAAAACTTTGCGATGTGCGTCGCCGGGATGAACCAGAAGCCGCCCGCGGCAACCATTAAAAGTCCGGCGATGATCCCTGCCTTGTAGCCGAGTTTGGTGGCCAGCCAACCGGCCGGCAGCGCCATCAGGAAGTAGCCGAGGTAGTGCGCGAACTGGACCCAGGCGGACTGCGAGAGCGAGAGGTGCAGTTCCTCCTGAAAGTGCTTGTCCATCACGTCGATCATTCCGTTGCAGAATCCCCAGAGCAGAAACAGGGAACTGACCAGGACAAAGGTGACGACCAGGCTTCTGCCATCGGGGCCTGAAAACAGGCTCTCCCTGGGAGGGTTCATGGTTTTGCTGCTGTTGGTGCTTGGATGATCCATGCGTTCAGTGCGAAGGTCAGGCGCTTTCGAGAATTACGTTGGCCCATTGCGTCGTGTCGCCGGTGCGAATCAGGCCGACGGCGAACGGCACGCGTTGCTTGAACTTGGCATGCGGTTCATGCGCCAACACCATTCCTTGCAGTGCCTGGCTAAACGCCGCCCGGGTCTGGGCATCGTTGTTTTTCAAAAACTCGCGCGCCATCCACGCCCTGCCGACCTGGAAATTCGGACGCAATGCCCGCAACACCGCCAGCACGGTGGGCACATCATCCACCAGCGAAATGTCCACCGTCTCAATCGTCGGCCAGAAAGGGAAGCCGCGATCCGCGATCACCAGCGTGTTGGTATGCCGGACCCGGCTTAACAGCGAGTTGATTTGAGGATTTAAAATTCCGGTTTTTAGCATGGTGTTCCCCGTCTTTTAAAATCCCCGCAGGATTGTACTGGACCTTCCGGCCAGCCCCGGGGCGGGGATTCGTTTCAGGATGACATATTGGATGCCCAGTTTTTCGCAATACTCCCGCTTGCCGCCTTTGTCACCATCTTCGTTCACGACATAAATGTCCGCTTTTAGACGCCGAATTTCCGGGTCGGCATCCAGCCAGCCATTGCCGGTCGAAATCAGCGCCTGCCTCACGTATTTGATCGAACTGACGACGTAACGGCGCTCGGCTTCGGGCAAAAGGGGATGGCCTTCGCCTTTGAGCAACCTGATGTTGGCGTCGTGGCCGACCACCACATAAAGGTCCCCGTAACTGCCGGCTTCCTCCAGAAACCGGACATGCCCGGAGTGAAACCAGTCGAAGCTGCCGGTGACCACCGCCTGCTTGCGACCCGGCGACGAAGGCAAGGTCGGTTGCTCGGGAAAGCCCCTTAACTCGTCCGCAGTGAAAACACGGTAGGCGATTTTTTGTTCGCCGGAGAATTGTTCACGCGCCGGGTTGGCCGGTCCCTCGACATCCGCCCAGATTTGCGGGCGCAGGCCGGGAATTTCCGGCAGGGAATCCGGCCTGGCCCGGCCATCCAGCAGGATGATACGGCCGACAAAACGGACGGCGCTCAAAAAATAATTCCGTTCCGGCAGCGAAAACTTGGGAGGCTTGCCGTGCTGATGCTCCAGCATGGCATCGTTCCAGAGGAGCACGGTCAGTTCGCCGAGCTTGGATGCCTCCTCCAGAAAACGCAGGTCCCGCGAGCGAATGTCGTCAAACCCGGCGGAAACAACAATTTGTTTGGAGGAATTCATTTGGGATTGGGAGCGACGCGGACGCTGATCCGGAACGCGCCGGGCACCGGCTTCTCCGAAATCACCATGAGATAACCACCGCCGCAACCTGAATACATCGCGCCAGGGTATTGTTCCTGATACGCCTGTAAGATCGCCATCAAATCCACGCGCAGCGCGGGATGCCGGACGACGTGCGGCAGCAATGTTTCCCAGCATCTCATGCTCAGGTTGAACGACGCGCCGAGCGCCTTCGCGTCCATTCGTAGAACAGCTTCGTAGCAGTCCCTGCCCGACCGCCCCAGCCGGGCGACCCACTTCGGATCGAGATTCTTGACGCCCAGCGGGCTGTACCCCTCCGGGCGCGGCTCAACCGGAATGAGGTGCAAAACACGGCTTAACCAACGCGCCACCTTTGGACGGTTGCAGGATTCGATGTGGGCGGGAAATACGCCACCGTGAACTTCGCAATCATAATCCAGCCGGCTTATGCCCGGATAAATCAGACCGATCATGTCCTGTGAACCGCTGGGTTCGGCCTTCCCCTTGTTTTCGGCCTCGTATAGCTCCCTCACCAGCGCGTCTTGGGGACGGTTCGGCAATTTTCCCCGCCACAATTTCATCGCCACGGCGCGCGTGCCGCTGGCGATGCCGCTGCGGTCCATCGGCCGGAAATCCGGCTCGATCTGCGCCACGACCATCGCGCCGGGCGGCTCGGGATTATGCCGCGAGACGAAGGGCTGATCGATCCAACCGCCCGCAAGTTGCAGGCGGTTCGGAATCCCGCCCACCAGCCGCTCGACAGCGCACTTTGTTTGCATGTGTTTCCCCGGGGCGAACCTCAACGGACCGGCGCCGGCTTGAGGTTGCTGCCGGTGATACGGAGTGCGCAGGTTAGGTCGCTCAACTTCTCCCCGGGCAATTCCACCGCCAGCCCATCCGCCGTCTGGTCGAACTTCAACTTCCCGGAACGACCTAGCAATTCGACTTTTTGGATTCTGTTTTGCGCCGGGTCTGCGGTTCTGGCGAGTGATTTGATTAACAGCTTGCCGTCGTCCGGCCACCCCAGCGCAATCGCGTACAGCTTTTTGTTTTTGGTCGTGAACCGGATGTCCCGGGCGGTGTATGTGAAATTCTCCTTGAATGCCCCGCCCTTGACCTGCACCGGGCCCTCGCCATAAACCAGCCACGGACGCGTGCTGTAAATCGCCTCGCCATTCACCGCCATCCAGTCCGCCAGCTGGTGCAGCATCGTTTCCACCTCGGGATCGAGCGAACCATCCGGCCGCAACACCACGTTCAACAGCAGATTCCCGTTCTTGCTGACAATGTCCACCAACATGTGAACGGTCCAGTCCAAGGGCTGGTATTTCCAGTGCCGGTTGTAAAACCAGTCGCCAATCGATGTGTCGGTCTGCCACGGATACGGATTGATTCCGCCGTTCACGCCCCGTTCAAAATCCTGCACCCAGCGTCCGCCCGAGGGTTCTTTGCAGGTGTATACTGCCTCGGTGCGCCCGTGGTGTTGCGCGGCGCTCAGGTTGTATAAATTCGCAATCTGGCTCAGGCCCACCTCGTTGCCAAACGGCACGGGACCGTCGCTGTAAAGCAGGTCGGGTTGATAATTGTCCACCAGTTCCTTGATTTCATTGTACCATTCCTGTTGCCAGCGCGGGTCCTTGGAGTACCAACTGGTGTCGCCGGGTTTTGCCGGAAAATGATACAGGTCCCAGTAATTCGAGTCCGCGCCATCGTAAGGAACGCCCGCCAGCGGACCGGAACGGTCGGATTTGTGACTGTCCTGAAACCAGGTGAAACTCGCGCCCAGATGTTCGGAAACGCCAAACCGCAGTCCGTTCCGCTTCGCCGCCGTCTGCCATTCACCGACTATGTCGCGGTGCGGTCCCATGTTGGCGGCGTTCCAGCGGTGGAGCTTGGAATTCCACAGGAAAAAATCATCGTGATGCACACCCATGCTGACGAAATACCTCGCGCCGGCTTTTTTGTAGAGTTCCATCAGTTTTTCCGGGTCCCATTTCTCCGCCTTCCAGAGCGGGATGATGTCCTTCCAGCCGTTGGTTGAAGGATGGCCGAATCGCGCGAGATGGTCGTTGTAATCCGGCGAGCCCTGTTGATACATCTTGCGCGCGTACCAGTCGCCTTCCATCGGCACGGCCTGCGGCCCCCAATGCGCCCAGATGCCGAACTTGGCGTCACGGAACCAGTCCGGGTAGGAATAGTTCGTCAGCGAATTCATGGTGTCGGCAAACGGACCTTTGGCAATCGGCAATTGCAGGGAGCTCGTTTGCGCCAGTGCTCCTGCCAGTGAACAGAACAGCGCAAACACGGTCAATTTGGTTCGATTCATATGTTTCATCTCCATGATTTCCCGGTTAATTCGTGTGACATCCAACGACTCACGGCAGGGACGGACGCGGCGCACAACGTCGAGTTTGCACCACGGCCGTCGCGGGCGCGAGGCCGCCGGCGGTTGCCGTCAGTTTGATTTCACCCGGACCCTGTGTGGATTGCACGATGATTTGCGCCAGGCCGTTGAAGAGACTGCGCGACCAGGTTACGGGGCCGGGTCTGCCGATGATGTTCACACTGACATTGGGATTCAAACCGCCCTGGCCGGCAACGTTGTTGACACCCACCGCGATGACGTTGTCTCCAACATGGAGGAATTGTTCAATGTCGAAAACCGGTCGCGCCTGCCAGTCGTGCGTTTCCCCGACGAACTGGCCGTTCACGAAATACCAGCCTTCGTCATCGCATCCGGAGAAGCAGATTTGCGCGCCGGAGCCGTTCAAGTCCTCTTCCGTTAATTTCACGTGCGCACGGTAAATCGCCGTGGTGTTTTCGGTCTTGATTGTCAATTCACCGCCGCTGGTTTTGGCGCTGAGCGTGTTCCAGCCGGAATCATCAAAATCATTCGCATATTCCGGCACGGTGCTGCCGTCGTGAGGAACTCTTGCCAGCCGCCAGCGCCAATCGTTGACAGCAAAGCTGCGCTCGGGCACATTCGAGATGAACGCATCCGGCTCGTGGCAACTGGGGTCGCCATTGCCCACGCCGAGTATTCTGCCGGCGCCTTCGATGCTGAAATTGATTTTGTTCTGCGCCACCGGCACCACGCGACCCTGCGCGTCCAGCGTGGAAATGGTGAAAACGGCCACGTCCTCGCCGTCGGCATTGATGGTTTTGCGGTCCGGCGCGAGTTGAATTTGCGCGGCGTCGCCGGTGGTTTCTTCCTTCGTCTCGGCGATAACATTGCCGTCGTCGTCATAGCCCCTCGCGCTCAAGGTTCCCGGCGCGTATTTCACCTGCCAGTTCAATTTCGAATTTGGTTTCATTGATTGCCTGCCCAGCGACGCGCCGTTCAGGAAGAGTTCCACCTGCTTGCAGTTGCTGAAAGCTTGGACGAGAATTTCCTGCCCCTCCCGTCCGGCCCAGTTCCAATGCGGGGACAGGTGCAGCACGGTATTCGTGGTCCACCACGATTGGTAGTAATAAAAAACGTCCTTCGGAAAACCGCACGTGTCGAGGATGCCATAATGCGAGTTGATGCATGGCCACCAATATGGCGTCGGCTCGCCGCGATAGTCAAAACCAGTCCAGACAAAGGCGCCGGAAAGCCAGGGACGAACAGCGAAGAAACTCCACCAGCTTTCGGCAGTGGTCGTCCAGCCGGGTCGAACGGCGTCGTAGGCGGCGACGTACCCGCGCGCGCTGTCATTGCTGTAAATGCCGCGCGTGCCTACGACGCTGGCCTGCTCGGTGCCGACGTTCGGCTGGCTCGGGTGCTCGGCGTGGTACCTGTCCATGTCGGGCCCGTAGTGATAATTCCAGCCGCGCACTTCAATCACGGAATTGATGCCGCGGAAAACGTCGCCTTCCGGGGAGGCGTAGGTGACGGGTCGCATCGGGTCAAGCTGCTTGACGTAGTCCTGCATCGTGCGCGCGACGTTTCCCGCCTGCGGCGTGTCCTGCACGGCGAATTGCTCGTTGGCGATGCTCCAGATGGCCACGCAGGGATGATTCCGGTCGCGCCGTATCTGGTCGTCCCACTTCTTCATGTTCTCGGAATCGCTGCCCATCAACCGGCTCTCGTCCATGACCAACATGCCGAGCCGGTCGCAGGCGTCCAGCAATTCCGGCGTGGGCGGATTGTGCGAGGTGCGAATGGCGTTGCAGCCGAATTCCTTCAATTTTTTCACGCGGAATTCCTGCAACGCATCGGGAATGGCCGCGCCCACGCCGGCGTGGTCCTGGTGATTGCAGGTGCCGTAAATCTTGTAAGGCTTGCCATTCAGCAGAAAGCCGTTCGTGGCGTCGAAGCCGACGGTGCGGATGCCAAAGATGGTTTCCTGCCGGTCAACGATTTTGTTGTCTTTGTCCTGATCAACAACCTTTACGACCAGCTTGTAAAGTTTTGGATTTTCCGGCGACCATAATTCAGGGGTGTAAGAAGCCATATTCCAAGGGCCATGGAATGTCCCTGGAATCGCGTCGCCTTCCCGTATGAATTCCTGTCCCGATTCAAATTCCTGATCGGCGGACGGCTTCAAATAAAACGCTTCCCCCGCATCATCTTTGAAAACAGTTTTTCCATCCGGACAAACAATTTCATATTCCACCCTCCCTGAGAATCCACTTCTTCCGGCATTGTGCAATTTTGTCTTGAAGTGAACTGTCAACCAAGTGTCTGGCGCGTTGCCGGGATTGTGGAATTCGTTCCACACAAAAATGCCATCCGGCGCGATGGCCACCGGCGAGGTCTTGTCCAGCCACACGTGGCGGTAAATGCCGGCGCCCTCGTAAAACCAGCCCTCGGTTTTCGTCGCGTCCACGCGCACGGCGACGGTGTTCTGGCCGCCGAAATGCAATACATCCGTGATGTCCTCGCGGAAAGGGTAATAACCACCCTCGTGATGCCGCACGCACCAGCCGTTAACCCACACGGTCGCATCGCGGAACACGCCGTCGAACGTCAGCCATATGCGCATGCCTTCGTCCTCTTTTGGCAATTCAAACGTGCGGCGATACCAGCCGATGCTGTTCGCCGGAAAACTCCGGCCCAGCGCCTTGAAGCCATGACTGCCGTCGGCGGCCGGGTCGAAAGGAAGTTCAACCGCCCAATCGTGCGGCAAATTTACGATGCGCCAATAGGAGTCAGCGAACTGTTCTGCCGCCGGTCCGGAACCAGTACCGGAATTTTCCAGGTGCAGCGCGTCCGGCCAGTCGTCGCCGAGGTGAAATTTCCAGCCCGCGTCGAGCAAGAGATGTTCGCGCGGGGAATCGGCGGCTGAAAGCTGCGTGACGAATAACGCGGCGCAAGCGCTTGCAACAAGAGGGCTGATGAATGAAATGTCTTTCATTCCGAATCGGCGACAAACCCATTGAAGGCGCGCCGCCAAGCCGTCAGGAAACAGTTGCCGCAGGAAAGATTTGGTTTTCATCAGCCGATGCCGATCCGTTTGCCGGCTTTGCGGGCATGGTATTGTTCTTTGATCCACTCGAAAGTAACGGCCAGGCCCTCGTCCAACGGCACATCCGGTTCCCAGTGGAGAGCCTGCTTGATGAACGTGTTGTCCGAGTTGCGGCCCGCGACACCCTGCGGCGCGTTCAAGTCATACTTGCGATTCATACTTGCGCCCGCGATAAACTCGATCCGGGAGAGCAGTTCGTTGATCGAGACCAGCTCGCTGGAGCCGAGATTGACCGGCGTGGCGATGAGTTCGTCGCAATGGGTAATCCTGTCAATACCCGCCACACAATCGTCAACATAACAGAAACTGCGGGTTTGCTCGCCATTGCCCCAGATGGTGATTTCCTTCCTGCCTGTGTCCATCGCCTCGATGACCTTGCGGCAGAGCGCAGCGGGGGCCTTTTCCCGGCCGCCATCCCAGGTTCCGTAAGGTCCATAGACATTGTGGAACCGGGCGATGAAAGTCTTGAGGCCGCGTTCATGCCAGTATTCCTGGCAGAACATTTCGCTCATCAACTTCTCCCAGCCGTAGCCGCGCTCGGCCATCGCCGGATAGGCGTCCTCTTCCTTGAGCGCGCGGACCTTCGGATCCTGTTGCAGCAGGGTGTTGTAGGCGCAGGCCGAACTGGAGAAAAAGTAGCGGCGGGCGCCGGCCTGATAGGCCGCTTCAATCATGTGAGTATTGATGAGGACGCTGCGCAGGCACTCCACGCGAAAGCGTTCGATGAACCCCATGCCGCCCATGTCGGCGGCCAGGTTGTAAACCTCTATCGCGCCTTCGCAAACCCGGCGGCAGTTTGCCTCTTCGCTGCAATCAAGCGAGAGACTTTCGGCTTCAGGCACGCGGAGATACCACTCGTAGAGCGGCTTTTTGTCCACGGCACGGATGCGGGTGAAGCCCTTTTTTTTGAAGTAAAGCGCGAGGTTGCCGGCGATGAATCCGCCTGCGCCGGTGATGACGAGCAAATCGTCTTTCTTGGGCGGGGCATCCTTTTCGACGACTCGTTTATTTTGTTCCATGAATCTTTTTTCCGTCGTGAGGCTCATCTGGCTATTGCAGGCGACACCGGTCCTGCGCTCAATTTCAACGTCTTAATGCGGCTAAAATGCCCTCGACCGGGCATCGCGGGAATGGCTATGATTGGCCAGTGCATGGATATAATTGACCTGATGAAATGAAAGCCGGGATTCCATTGGCCGACGCAAATCAGGCGGCACCGGAGTTTTTTTCCGCGGACGTGACGGAGGCGCGGCGTTTCTATCTTGACCTTCATCCGCCGAAGAGCCGGCAGTTGGCGGTGGTCTGCGGCGGACTGGAGCACTGCAAGCCGGATTACGCCATTCACCGCGAAACCTTCCCCTTTTATTCAATTGAATATGTGGCCCGTGGTCGCGGCAGGGTGACACTCAAGGGGCGCACCCATTCGCTGCAAGCTGGAAGCTTGTTTTCGTACGGGCCGGGGGTCGCGCATCACATCGTCGGCGACAGGGGGGACAGGCTGGTCAAATACTTTGTGGATTTCACCGGCCCGCGGGCAACGATGCTGTTGCGCGCGTGCCGGCTGTCGACCGGCCGCGCCTCGCAAGTTGTTCCGGCGAATGCCTTGCAACCGCTCTTTGACGAACTCATCCAGGCCGGGCTGCTGGTGCGCCGCGACAGCGGGGTTCTGTGCTTGAAATTGCTGGAGTGCCTGGCGCTGCGAATCGCCGGGGCCTATGCTTCGTTTGGCAGCACGGAAACACAAGCCTTTGCGACCTTTCTGCGGTGTCGTCAACATATTGAGCAGCACAGCCTGCGTTTGAGAACGTTGGGGCAAATTGCGGACGAATGCCATGTCAACAATGCCTACCTATGCCGCCTGTTCCGCCGTTACGACAACCAAAGCCCCTGCCAATATCTGCTCCGGCTTAAGATGAACTATGCCGCCCGGCGCCTTCAAGAGCAGGGCGCTTTGGTAAAAAGGGTGGCAGAGGAGGCGGGTTTTACCGATCCGTTTCACTTCTCCCGGGCTTTCACTTCCGTTTTTGGTATCGCGCCAAGCGCCTTTCGCGGGTTGAGGTAATGGCTGACCACAACTTCGGCCCCGGGCTCGTCGCTTTTGAGTGGTCGCGGTCCGGTCCGATATGGCCGCAAGAACCAGATCGCATACTTGTCGGCGTAGGGTCTCGGATTCGGCGGCCCAGGCGGCGAGGTTCAGGGTTTGTAATCCTGAGCCACCCACCCGGACGAGGTGAGCAGCTGGTCGATTTTTTCGCGAGCTTTTTCCTTGGGATCATGTGGTTCCGAAGCATCCTGTTGTCTGTAGGAACGATTGGCAGCGTAACGAGGCGGCGCTTTTTTTGAGATTCAGGGTTTCGGGATTACCGGGAATTGGTGCAGGGACACTTAAACGCGATAGTTGGGACTGGCGGGCGGAAAGGTAGCAGGCTCCGGAGTGGACTTTGGTCGTCCGGCACGGGCGTTCTCGGATTCTGGCAATTGAGTGAAGCCCGCGCCTGCGGCGTGACGGCTTCGCGAAGGGACGTGCCGGGCGGCAGAAGGCTCAAACTGTACCAAAATGTCAATCACTATCAAAACATCCCAATAAATATTGGTGCCGGCGGTGGGACTCGAACCCACACGACTTTTTACGGTCCCAGGATTTTAAGTCCTGTGCGTCTGCCATTTCGCCACACCGGCAACC
>Ga0181516_10001389_pt1 | contig 18602 bp, 20 predicted proteins | sample PEATcosm2014_Bin_25_FD_121104 | JGI IMG/M metagenome (GOLD analysis project Ga0181516, IMG submission 121104) | Peatland microbial communities from MTU Mesocosm Facility, Houghton, MI, USA - PEATcosm2014_Bin01_10_metaG | ecosystem: Environmental > Terrestrial > Soil > Wetlands > Peat | place... | reverse complement strand
TGGCGCGACAAGCCGGGGTCAGCCGTCCCGCCGTCTGGCGCTGGCAGGCGCGATACGCCGAGCAAGGCGTCGACGGCCTGTTGCGCGACAAGACGCGCAAACCGGGCCGAGCGCCCCTTTCGGCCAAGGTCGTCGCCAAGATTTTGCAGCTGACCTGTTCCGAACCGCCGGGCGAGGCCACCCACTGGACCGGCCGCGCCATGGCCAAAGCCGTCGGCGTCAGCTTGCGCGCGGTCCAGCGGCTGTGGGAGGCGCATCGGTTGCAGCCGCACCGCGTTCGCACGTTCAAGCGCTCCAGCGATCCTGATTTCGCCGCCAAAGTCGAGGACGTCGTCGGCCTCTACATGGACCCGCCCAAGCACGCCGTGGTCGTCTCAATCGATGAGAAAAGCCAAATTCAAGCTCTCGACCGCACCCAACCCGGCCTGCCGCTCAAGCCCGGCAAATGCGGGACGATGACCCATGACTACAAACGCAACGGCGTGACGACGCTGTTCGCCGCGCTCAACGTGCTCGACGGAACGGTGATCGGGCGCTGCATGAAGCGCCATCGCCACCAGGAGTTCATCCGCTTCCTCGCCGCCGTCGAGCGCGCCGTCCCGGCCGGCAAGGTCATCCACGCCATCGCCGACAACTACGCCGCCCACAAACAGCCTGATGTCCGCAAATGGCTCGCCGATCATCCCCGCTGGACGTTCCACTTCACGCCCACCTCCGCCTCGTGGCTCAACGCCGTCGAGGGCTTCTTCTCCGCCATCACCAGGCGAAGAATTCGACGCGGCGCCTTCGCCTCCGTCGCCGACCTGCAAGACGCCATCGCGCGCTACATCGCCGCCCACAACAAGGCGTCCAAACCCTTTGTCTGGACCACCTCCGCCAAAGCCATCTTCGACAAGCTCGCGAAGGTCCCTGTCGCTTCCGTCTGAGTCAGTGCACTAGCTTCCGTTGGCGAGCGACGCCACACACCCTAAAGCCATTGTCGCTCACGCCTGAAGCCGAGCCGCCGCAGCGGATCGCCAAGCCGCGTGAGTAGATTCCGATTCTCTCCGAGAATTCGCCGCAATGCGACACTGTCAGCGCAACGGGCAGCGTCTCGGTTTGAAAATCCGGCGGATCGACAAGCACTCGCGTCGCGCGCGCACTCTATGGGAAGCTTGCTGCCAAGCATGAGGATCGACATGGGAGAGTATTACGATAGGGTCGCGGCACTCCGCGAAGACAGGGCAGCGGCAGTCGCCGCTCTCGACAATATCGAGACGGGCGCGAGCATCATCCAGGATGGCGCAAACGTGGCCGAGCAACGGCGGCGGTACTATCAGAACGTTCTTGCCAAAATAGACGCCCTTGTAACGGCCTATGAGGGTATCGATGGCCCTCGGGGTCTAAAGGCGTGAAGCGCCCCGCTGGCCGGCGCTCTCGGTTTCTTCGCCCGTCGCGGCAGGCATGACTTCGACGGCATCGCGGACGACATCGGCGGCGCGCTTTTCGTCTTTATGTGAATATGCGCCGAAGTTTGACCCCGCGAGATCGAAGCCGTTCAATTGCTTGCGACGCCGATCGGGGGCGAGACGCGTGGCCGATTCACAGCCGATCGCTGGGCGTTCCAGGTCGTGACGTTTCCTGTCACTTTGATTTTGTCGGCGAGGGCGCTCGCTGTCTACGCTTCACGAGCGCCGTTGCCGTCGCCCATGCAAGACTGCCCACTAAGTAGTTTCCGAGCCTATCCCGTCGAATTGCAACGCCCCAAAACTGTTCGGCCTGGGACAACATCAAGCGATTTAGGCAAAAAGGGGGCTACCTCTCTTGTCTGGCGGCGACGATCAATTCCTGCATCAGACTTCGGGGCTCGGTGAGACGATCGGACATGATCAAGTCCCCGTGATCGAAGCCTCGTGCGACGATGATCCAGGTGGGAGCGGCGGACCTGCCATCGGAGGCAAGTGCACTATCGCCAGTCCGGCGGCTCACATCGCGCCGCCAGATATCGGGATGCGTGGGTCGCCGGGTGAGCTCCAATTTGGCGCGGCAGACGGTCTCGCGCGGGCCGATGGCCGTGAGATCGAGAAAATCAGCGACGCTGCGTCCAGTCTGGCTCTCCGGAACCTGCGGGGCCTGGTGATTCTTATCGTGCTCGCCTTCCATTCTGTTCTGCCCTACCTCAGGTACGCTAGGCCGTCCGCGGTTCCATTCGACCAGCCGCCTTACGAATGGCGCGCCTTTCCCATCGTCGACAGTCAGCGCTGGTTCGGATTCGATCTGATTTGCGCTTGGCAAGACGTTTATCTGATGTCTTTGATGTTCTTTCTCTCGGCCGTATTCGCGTGGCCGAGTCTCGGCCGCAAAGGAAGTCGGAAATTTCTGGGCGACCGATTGCTGCGGCTGGGCGCGCCATTTGTTTTCGGCGTGACCGTCGTCGCGCCGATCGCGCTTTATCCCGCTTACCGCATGATCGCGGTCGACCCAAGTCTGATCGCCTATGGGCGGAGCTTCCTGGCGCTACCCTTCTGGCCCAACGGGCCGATGTGGTTCTTATGGCTGCTGTTGGCTTTGACCGTTGCGCCTGCCGGGCTGCACCATTTCGCCCCACAATGGGTTGCCTTTCTCGGCCGTTTGTCGTCAGACGCCGCCGCTCGTCCGGGCCGGTATTTTATCGGCCTGACGGCGGTCGCCACCCTCGCCTACGTTCCGCTGGCGATCGCCTTTACGCCTTGGAATTGGTCCGAACACGGACCGTTTTCGCTCCAGCTCAGCCGGCCGCTGCTCTATGCCGTCTACTATCTTGCTGGACTCGGGGTGGGCGCGCATGGCCTTGAGCGCGGCCTGCTCGCCCGCGAGGGAAGGCTGGCGCGACGCTGGAGCGTCTGGCTTCTGTGCGCGCTTGCTTCCCTGCTGCTCTGGATGGGGCTCGCCGGGCTGACATTGAACTATGCGACATCCGCCCCGCTGGTGCTGCAAATCGCAGCCGGAGTCAGCTTCGCACTGGCCGGCGCGAGCAGCTTCTTCTTCGTGATGGCGGCTTGCCTGCGCTTTGGCGCTATTCATTTGCGATTGTTCGACGGTCTGTCGAGGAACGCCTTCGGCCTCTATTTGCTGCACTATGCGCCGCTGGTGTGGTTGCAATACGCCTTGCTGGACGCCCCGTTGTCCGCCATCGCGAAGGCTGTGATCGTTTTCGGAGGCACGCTGCTCCTCGCTTTCGCGACGATCGTCGCCATCCGATTTAGTCGGTTCGGCGCTCGACTCATCGGCGAGGCGCCGCGGGCGTTGGCGTCGCGACCGCAAGTCCAGAGCCACTCCCCCGCTCCGCCAACCGGCGATGCGCAAGCGATATAGAGCGGTAAGTTGTCTATCTCTGCGATACGGCCGAAATCGATCACGCGCCGCGCAGAGGAATTGCGTCCGAACCGGCACGTTCCGTGCGAGCGTGCAATCCCATCGCGATCAGGGCGACGCCGCCGAGAATCATGTTGATCCCGACTAGCAAGCCCATCGTCCAGGCCGAGGTCCCCGGAAGACCAAAAATAATGATGCTCGCCAAGACAATGTCGACAAAGCCGCTCGCCAACATCCAGGCCCAGCGCCCAGAGAACTGACGTCGGTGTTCGAAAGCGAACATGATCGACGCGCCCCCTTCGACCAGGAAGAACAGAACCAATATCATCCGCATCGGGCCGAGAGTCTCAAGTGGCCATCCCATCAGACCGCCGTAAAGATCCTGCGATTTGTTCGCGATCAGCACGACGCCGACAGAAGTCGCGAGCAAAGCCGATACGAGCGACCACCAGAACCCCGGCGCCTGTCGCGCCCAGTAGGTCGTCGCCAAGCCCACGGCTCCGCTGATGAGAAAGAGCCAGCCCAGAACAACCGTCACGTTCACGCTCGCGATCGATGGAACAACGATTGCCAAGAGGCCCAATAAAATGAGGGCCGATCCTTCGATAAGAAAGAGAAGCCAACGGTCATGGATCGATTCTTCGACTGCTCCTGGAAACCGAGCGCTGTCGGAGTGTTTGGTCCTAGCCATTGGAAGTCACTTCTCTGCGATGAGACAATAGCGTCATTAGGCGCGATCCGACTTCGGCACAGGACACCTGGGCTCTCCGTGATCAGCGGGAATCACCCCAAGCGCGCGAGGGCCAAGGCCAAGAACTCTCGCTATGCAACTTGCCGCCCGATCGCGCCAGCCTGTCTCGTCCGACTGGAGACGAGACAAGCTCTATGCGCTCTAGCGATACCAGCAGTGGCCATTCCGGCAGACGCGCTGGTGTGGGTAGAGTTCGGAAGGACCGGCGCAGAAATGATACCAATGATATCCGGTCAAGCCGAGCCGGTAGCAGCCAGCATCGGCCGTGGTGGGCGTGAAGGCTACGGCCGACAGCGTCGCCAAGGCGGCGGCCAGCAAAGCGAGCTTTCGCATCTCTTCTCTCCGATCCTGTCTTTGGTAGGCCATCTCACTTAGAAGCCAAGCCAGATTAGACAAAGGCGCGCACCAGGGGCAGTCTCGGAATCTACTCACGGTCGCGAAGTCGGGCGAGCGCCAGGTCCGTTGGCGATGCCTGTTCGCGGCGACAGCAACGCGGTTTCACTCCGACTTGGCTGCTGGCCCGACGGAGTCCTCGGGAATGTCAGCCGGGGCGATCGCGTCGTCGGGCAGCCGGGTCCAGGTCTGCGTCTGGCCGAGCAGCGGGATGCCCAGGTAACCTCGCACGAAGAGTTGTTGCCCGTCGTCGCTGAGTTCCATCTGCGCGTGATAAACCGTGCCGTCTCGCGGATCGAGGATGCTGCCGCCTTCGTAGGCGTTGCCGTGACGTTTCATGCCTTTGACGATCGTCAGGCCCATCATCGGCGCATCCTTTTGGTCCCCCGTGCATTTCCGACACGTTAGGATCAGCTCGTTTTCGCCTGGCTGCTTGAACATCTTGACGAACCGCCCTTCATAGAGCCCGTCCTTCTCGACGAACAGAAACCAGGCTCCGGCATGGCCTTGATCGTCGGTCTCCTGCCAGAAGCCGGCCGCGGTGTTGTGGTCGTAGGCTGCCGGAGCTTCGGATTTGGATGGGTTCGGCGCCGGAGCTCCGGCCTTGGAGGGGCTCGGCGTCGGAGCGGTATTGGATGGGTTCGGCGCCGGCGTTGCAGCCTTGGATGGGTTGGGCGCCGGAGCCGCGGTATTGGACGGGTTCAGCGCCGGAGCCGCGGTCCTGAACGGGTTCGGCCGCGGAATGGGTATCGCGTCAGGATTCGACGCCGAACGAGCATAGGTCGACGCCGCGATCGCTATCGCGACGGCGAACGTGAGCCTAGTTCTCATCGACCATCTCCCGAAGCGGCGATGGAAACACGCCCGTCGTTGCGACAGGAGCGTGCCGTCTTGTGCCGTTCGCCGATGCGACCGACCGATCGAGACACTTCATCGCCGGAGCTCCGGCCTTGGTTCTCTTGGCCGGGCCGCTCAGCGAAGTCACCGGCCATGGTCTTTCAGCACGGCCCTGCAGGCCTTCGACAGGCTGTCGCGATGCAGCTCGAGGCAGCTGAGAAAGGCCTCATCGCCGTCCTGCTCCCTCACCGCATGGCAGAAACGGCGCACATCCGGGCGGCACGCTGCTTGTTCTTGGGTTGTGCCCGATTGGGCGAACGTCAAAGACGAGACGGCAATAAACGCCGTCGAAAGCAAACACTTGGTGAGCATCGTTGAATTCTCCGTTTGCGTGATTGAGCGGTCAGACTCTTGATGGCGCATTTCGCGGCTTGCCCATCAGGATGGGTTGAAACAAAACGGCCGCCGCCAGCGTGCAGACGAGCGAAAGCGCCAGCAGCTTGCCCATGCTCGACGTCCCCGGATGACTCGAGAAAATGAGACTGCCAAATGCGGTGGCTGTCGTGAGCGCGCTGTAGATGACGGCGCGGGTGAGACTGGTCTGCAGCAGGTTCGTTTGCCCTTCGCGCCAGGCCATAATGTAATAGATCTTGAACGCGACGCCGACGCCAAGCAGCAGCGGCAGCGCGATGATGTTGGCGAAGTTGAGCGGCAGACCCACCAACACCGTCAGCTCCAACGTCACCACCCCAGCCAGCGCCAGCGGAATGAGCGTCAGCAGCACGTCGCCGATGCGCCTGAGCACGAGCCACAACAGGATCGCGATCGACAGCAGCGCCAGCACGCCCGCTTCGGCGAACGCGTGGACCACCAGGTCGCCCGCCTCCAGAACGGAGATCGGCCCCTCCGTGGCGTCTGGCTCGACGGCCAGCACCGCGCGCGCGAAACGACGCATCGCGTCGTTGTCGCCCGGGTCGTCCTTGGGAGCGATCGACACGCGAGCGCGGCCGTCCGCCGTTATCCAGTCTTGCATCAAGTCCGGCGGCAGAGAGGCGAGCGTGATCAGCGGCGATTGCAGCGAAGCCTGCAACGAGTCCAGGACCTGTCCAAGCGGCCAGATGAAGCTGGCGGTCGCCTTGTCGCGAACGGCCGGGCTCGCCAGCGCCAACTTGGAAAGGTCGACGGAAAGCCTGCGCGCCGCGTCGGCCCCAGCCCCCCGGCGATCGCCGGCCGCCTCGGTCAGGCGCTGCGCGCCTTCGTCCAACGCGTCGATATTTTCCGCATCGGTCGGCGGCGGCTGCGCGTTCTTCGGATCGAAGGCGGCGGCGAGCTTGTTCGCGGCGTTTTGCAGGATGGGAAGCTTCTCGCTCTGATCATCGGGAACGAAGCTCGACAATGTCACGACGCGCGCAACCTGCGGCAGCTTCGCTACGCTTGCGGCGATCGCGTTTCCCTCCTTGAGCGACGGCGCCAACACCTGAATGGCGTTGGTGTCGGCGCTGGGGTCGCGGCTCAGTTCGAGGTAGGTGGCGATCGACTCCGTTTTGGCGCTTTGCAGATTGATCGGGTTGAAGTCGAAGCTGAGCCAATAGAGCAGCGGCAGGCCGCCGACGACCACGATCGCCGTTCCGGCGATGATGCCAATCCGGCGCCGATTCATGAACTCGTCGATCGGCGCGAGCGACGAATAGCCGAGCGGCTCCGGCTCTCCCGGCGGATTGAGCAGAACGATCAGCGCCGGCAAAAGCGTAATGGTGGTGGCGAAGGCGATCAGCATGCCGCAGCCGGCGATCTCGCCCAGTTCGGAGACCCCCTTGTAGTCCGTCGGCAGAAACGACAGGAACCCCGCAGCCGTCGCGAAGGCCGCAAGCGTCAGGGGCGCCCCGACATGAAGCCCGGCGCTTTCAATCGCCTTGGCGAGATCGTCGCTCTCGTGGCGTTCGGAGCGATAGCGGACGCTGAACTGGATGCCGAAATCGACGCCGATACCGACGAAGAGCACGGAAAAGTAGACTGAGATGAGATTGTAGGCGCCGACCATGAACAGCCCCAGCGCCGCCGTCACGGCGAGGCCGACGAAGAGATTGACGGCGACTGCCGCCATGAGCCGTCCCGAGCGCAGGGCGAGCCAGAGAATGAATGCCACGATCGCCAACGTGATGAGGCCGTTGCGAACCGCATTCTCCTTGATTGTCCCAAATTGTTCATCGTTCATCGTCACCACGCCGGTGAGACGTAGGCTCGCCTGATATTTCGGCAAAATATCCGCCGCAATCTGGCGAATGGCCTCGCTCGCCCGAAGGCCCGGCTGAAGGGCCCTGAAGTCGAGTGCGGGATGGACTTCGATGAAGCCGCGAAGTTCGTTCGCGGTCGCGGGCTTGCCTTGCACAAGGACCCGCCACGAAAAACTCGCCGGCCGTCCAGCGAGCACATTGTCCAGCGTATCGGACACTTGGTTCAAAGGGTGGCCGAGATCGTCGAGTTTCAAGCGATTGGATTGAAGGCCGAGCAGCACGTCCTCGAGCCCGGCGACCAATCCGCGCAGGCTGCGGTCGGCGGCGAGATCCTGAACCAGCGCCTCGCCCTGACCCAGTCCTCCGAGAGTCTTCTCCAACGCCGGCTTCGGCAGGAACAGAAGCCCGTGACGAGCGAAAAACTCCGTAGCGCCGGCGTTCGAGACGTCGGGGAACAGTCGCTTCTCCTTGGCAAGCGCCTGCGTCAATTTCACGGTAGCCGCTCCGGTCAACTCCGGCGTCGGCGCCGCGACGACGGCGTCGATGATTCCGAAACGGCCGAACGCCTTTTCAAACGCGATGTCGCGTTTGCTCCAGTCGAGTTTGTCCGAAAGCAGAGAACTGACGTCCGAGTTCAGGCGGAAGTGGCTTGCCGTGTAGACGCTCGATCCAATCGCGATCAGCAAGCCGATGCCGACCACCATCCAGGCGCGACGAATACAAAACGTGACGATCCGAACGATGATGGACGTCAACATGGCTTACGACTGTCGCCCCATCTGGCCGCAGCTTCGTAGGAAGCGGACAATGTCTCGATCTCGGACCTTGCCGATTATTGCGCTGGAGTCGGAGTGTCCGACTCTAAGGCTTTGACCGGGTCGCCTTTCCGCCGAACCTTGGCCAGCACAGTTTCGACATGACGGGAATAGACGAAATCCGCCGGCCTCTGGCGATCGAGCGGGATCTCGGGCGCCATCGGGCCGTCCGTTCGCACCCCGCGCAGGGCTGTCCACATCGCCGACCAGGGACGGCTCGCCGAGACATCTGCGGCTGTCGGCTCGTAGCCGCAGTGCGCCATGCAATTGGCGCACTTTTCATACCGGCCAGTTCCGTAATTGTCCCAATCCGTCGTCTCCATCAGTTCCTTGAACGAACTGACGTATCCCTCGCCGAGCAGATAGCAGGGCTTCTGCCAGCCGAAGACGTTGCGCGTCGGCATGCCCCAGGGCGTGCAGTGGAACTCGCGATTGCCGGCGAGAAAGTCGAGAAAGAGCGTGGAGTGCATAAGCCGCCATTTCCGGCCTTTGCCCAGCGCGAAGACGCGGCGAAACAATTCCTTGGTCTTGCGACGGTTGAGGAAATGCTCCTGATCCGGCGCGCGCTCGTAGGCGTAGCCCGGCGAAATCGACACGCCGACGTCCAGGTCTTTCGCCAAATCGAGGAAGGCGGCGATGTCTTCCGGCGCGTGGCCGTCGAAGATCGTCGCGTTGACGTTGACAGCGAATCCCTTGGCCTTGGCCTTCTTGATCGCCGCGACGGCGACGTCGAACACGCCGCTCTGCGACACCGACTTGTCGTGATGGTCCTTCAGTCCGTCCAGATGCACGGAAAAGAACAGATAGGGCGACGGCTCGAACAGGTGGAGCTTCTTCTCGAGCAAGAGGGCGTTCGTGCAGAGCGAAACGAACTTCTTGCGCGCCACGATTCCCTTGACGATGTCGCCGATGTCGCGATGGATCAGCGGCTCGCCGCCGGGGATCGCCACCATTGGCGCGCCGCATTCGTCGACCGCATCGAGACATTCCTGCGTCGACAACCGCTGATTGAGGATGGCGTCCGGGTAATCGATCTTGCCGCAACCGACGCAGGCGAGGTTGCAACGAAACAGCGGCTCGAGCATGAGCACGAGAGGATAGCGCTCTCGGCCGGATAGTTTCTGTTTGAGCACATAGAGGCCAATTTTGGCCTCCTTGAAAAGCGGTATCGTCATAGCTTGCCCTTCGGTCACTCGTTGCGTCGCGAGGTTTTCAAAGCGAGAGGCAATCACGCTCGCGCCAGTTGCACCGGCAACCGAAACTCCACGGATTCATCAGGACCATCAAGAGTCGAGATTTCGACGGGGCCAAGGCGGCCGAGCCATTGAACGACGCCCTGCACGAGCTGCTCGGGCGCGGACGCGCCGGCAGTGACGCCGACGGCGCGGGCGTTCTTCACCCATTCGGGACGAAGGTCGGCGCTGTCGGCGATGAGGTAACTCGGCACCCCCATTTCCGCGCCGATTTCACACAACCGGTTTGAGTTGGAACTATTCTTTGCGCCGACGACAATGACCACATCCACTTCTTTGCACAAGTCGCGAACCGCCATCTGACGATTTTGCGTCGCGTAGCAAATGTCTCGCGTGTCAGGACCGACGAGGTCGCTGAATCGTTGATGCAGGGCGGCGATGATCCCTTTGGTGTCGTCGACGCTCAACGTCGTCTGCGTCACATAACCGACCGGCGTGTCGGCGGGAATCGTAAGGTTTGCGACGTCGCTTTCGCTTTGAACGAGGATAACCGGGCCAGAAATCTGCCCCAGCGTTCCCTCGACCTCCGCGTGGCCCGCGTGACCGATGAGGATAAGCGTACGTCCTTGCATTACGTAGCGCTTAGCTTGGATATGAACCTTGGTGACCAATGGGCAGGTGGCGTTGTGGACGACGAGTTGCCGCGCCGCTGCCTCTTGCTCCACCTTCTTCGGCACGCCGTGCGCGCTGAATATTGTGATGGCGTTGTCGGGGATCTCGGACAGCTCCTCAACAAAGCGGGCGCCTTTCGCCTTTAGGCCGTCGACGACATGCTTGTTATGAACGATTTCATGCCGGACGTAGACCGGCCGATCGTACTTTTCCAGCGAACGTTCGACGATTTCAATCGCCCGCACGACGCCGGCGCAAAATCCCCGCGGCTGAGCGAGAATCACTCGCAAGGGGGCGCGGTGTAACAGCGCCACGGAATGTGCGTCCGCATTTACAGTGGCTTCGACCGGGTGGATTTGAATCGCGCCGCCGCCAAGAACATCGAGCACCTTGGCGACGATCCCCTCGGCATCGAGTCCGGCCTTGGCGTACATCGCCTCGCAGGTGTCTTGCGCCAGGAACACGTCGGGCAACACCATGGAGCGGACTTTGAGGCCGTCGTCGAGCCGCCGGTGCTCAGCCAACGTCTGCAAGACGTGGGAGCCGAAGCCGCCGATCGAACCTTCCTCGATCGTGATCAGCGCTTCATGCTCGTCGGCGAGCTTCAAGACGAGTTCGACATCGAGCGGCTTGGCGAAGCGCGCATCCGCGACCGTGGCGGAAAGGCCAAATTTGGCAAGTTCCTCTGCGGCCTTCGAACATTCGGCGAGCCGGGCGCCGAACGACAGGAGGGCCACTTTGTCGCCCTGGCGGACAATTCGCCCCTTGCCGATCTCGAGCGGAACGCCGACTTCCGGGATCGCCGCGCCGAACCCGTCGCCCCTGGGATAGCGCACCGCCGAGGGGCGATCGTCGATCGCGGCGGCCGTCGCAATCATATGGACCAGCTCCGCTTCGTCCGCCGCAGCCATGATGACGAAGCCTGGCAGGCAGCCGAGATAGGCGACGTCGAATGAGCCGGCGTGGGTGGGGCCGTCGGCCCCGACAAGCCCCGCCCGGTCGATCGCAAAACGCACCGGCAGCGATTGAATCGCCACGTCGTGCACGACCTGATCGTAGCCGCGCTGCAGGAACGTTGAATAGATGGCGCAGAACGGCTTGTAGCCTTCCGCCGCAAGGCCGGCGGCGAAAGTCACCGCGTGCTGCTCGGCGATGCCGACGTCGAAAGTCCGCTTCGGGAAGGCCTTGGCGAAAATGTCGAGGCCGGTGCCCGCCGGCATCGCCGCCGTCACCGCGACGATGCGGTCGTCCTTGGCCGCCTCCTTGACCAGGCTGTCGGCGAAAACCCGGGTGAAAGTGGGCGCTGTCGCCTTGGCTTTCGCTTGTTGCCCGGTCGCGACGTCGAACTTTGCGACAGCGTGATACTTGTCGCTTGAGGCTTCGGCAGGCGGGTAGCCTTTGCCCTTCTTGGTCACGACGTGAACGAGGATCGGGCCGTTGCGGGCGTCGCGGACGTTCTGCAGCACTGGCAGCAGATGGTCAAAATTGTGCCCGTCGATCGGGCCGACGTAGAAAAAGCCGAGTTCTTCGAACAGCGAGGCGCCGGACCAGAATCCGCGTGAAAACTGGTCGAGGCGCTGGGCCTTGACCTCAAGCGCGTTCGGCAGTTGCCGGGCCAGTTGTTTGCCGATGTCGCGCAGGGACCGATAGGCCTGACTCGAAATCAGGCGCGAAAAGTAGCCCGACATCGCGCCGACCGGCGGCGCGATCGACATGTCGTTGTCGTTGAGGATGACGATCAGCCGGCTGTTCATCGCGCCGGCGTTGTTCATCGCCTCGTACGCCATCCCCGCCGACATGGAGCCGTCGCCGATCACCGCGACGATATTGCGCCTCTCGTTTCTCAGATCGCGCGCGACCGCCATGCCGAGGGCGGCTGAGATCGACGTCGAGGCGTGAGCAGCGCCGAACGGGTCGTATTCGCTTTCGGATCGCTTGGTGAAACCCGAAAGACCGCCCGCGGTCCGCAGCGTCTGAATGCGGTCGCGACGCCCGGTCAAAATCTTGTGAGGATAGGCTTGATGGCCGACGTCCCAGATCAGCCGATCTCTGGGCGTATTGAAAATGTAGTGCAAGGCGATGGTGAGTTCGACCACGCCGAGACCTGCGCCGAGGTGGCCCCCGGTGACCGACACCGCCTTGATGGTCTCCGATCTGAGTTCTTCCGCGATTTGCTTGAGGTCGACCGGCCGATGGCGCCGCAAATCGCGCGGACTGTTGATACCCTCGAGCATGTTGCCTCCCAAATGTGAGCCTCTAACCACAAGCGGTTAGGACAACGGCGCTTCACTGCCGGCACAATTAGCCAACTCGTCTCTCGGCCAATTGCCGAGGAGCCCCGGACTGCCCCGGCAATCGCGAGACCAATCCACGAATTGTAGCCAGCTTCAGGCTGGCGAAGGCAGACTCGGAATCTACTCATGTCGGCCCGGAGGCGTTAGGGCGACCGGCGGCGCCTCACCTTCGTCAAAGCTGCAAAGTCAGAGCTCTATGGGAGCGAACCGCGGCAGCCGCATTTCGAAATTCGGCGGGCCGGCTGCGAGCGCTTTTCAGCCGCGATCTTCGCAAGACGACGGCGCGACGTTCGCCCGCCAAGCGGTCGCCATTCTGATCGGTCCCTCCGAGACGTCCAAAACGCACGATCCGCGCAGCTGAGTAGTTTCCGCGTCTGGCGCCGATGACCTGGGGATCGCCATCGCATTCTCGCGAAGGATTCAGATACACGCGCGATCTCAACCGGGACGTCTCGCCTCGGACCATCATCGTGACGGCGTGCGATCGTCGCCAAGAAGCGTTCTTGGGCGATAAACTTGGGGCCCCCTACCCGCGCTCCGAGCTAAAACGCCTGGATTCAGCGGGCGTGCGTCAACGATTCACGCTTATTGCACGAGTTCGAGTCTGACTCGCGCGACGCCAGCTTGCCGCATGCCGAGCACGTCGGCGGCGACGGTCGAGACGTCTATGATTCGGTCTATTGCGGCGTGCGGTCCTCGGTCAACGATCGTCACGACGACGTTGCGACCGTTATCGAGATTATAGACTCGCACATGCGTTCCAAACGGCAGCGTGAGATGCGCGGCAATCAAGCCACCATGATTGGGATTGTGATAGTACGTCGCAACGCCGAACTGATCCGCCAGCGCGCCCGAAACGGTGAGACTGGCGCCGAGAGCGGCAAGGATGAATGGCTTCATGGGCGTGTCCTCGCGCGAGACCCGCCAAAGAAGGGAGCCATTTTCTAGCTCTGGCGGGCATCATCACGAGGTGGATTGAGACGCGATAAGTCCGCGTAGACAAGAATCGGAATCTACGCAGCAGCGGTTCTGATCAAGTCGCAGCGATCCCATCGCGGGCGACGCCTCGCGGCGCGCCGGCTGCGTGATTCAGGCGTGCCTTGATCTGATCGGCCGGCAAAATCAGATGGCCGTCGCCGTCGACAATCCAGACGAAAGCGGCTCCGCCGCTCAGCTCAAACTCAGCCTCCCGGAGCGCCTCGTCAATCGTCGTGCGGGAAGCCTTCACCATCGGAATGCCTACGGTCGGCGCTGCGTGGACAAAATAGATCTTCGACATTTCGGCTCTCCATCGTCGAGTGGTCGGCAGGGACCCGCGTAACCCCTCGCTCAATCTGCTCGCGGCGTTCGGCAACCTCGTATGGCTGTCGGTGCAAAGCCGCGAGCAGTCTGTTACGCCGTCAACCAGGGCGGGACTTGGGCGAAACGAGCGTCGGCAATTTCAGGCGCGTTTCAGCAGTTGGTCCTGGTGTGGGTCTCGCTGTCGCCGCTGCCGTCTGTTCTCGTGACAGACTTCGTCGAGCAACCGTCTACGGCTTGCGGATCGGGAGCGTCGACGACGCGATGCTCAACCACAACGGGCGGATTGTCGTCGTGACCGATGATGCAGGCGCCGAGCGGACCGATATGCGCGCCGATCGCGCAATCGACATGTTGAACGTAGGGCGTCGCATAGCGCGATACCGGGAGCATCGTGGCCTGGGTGGCGCCGACCGAGGCCAAGATGGCGCCCGCGCCGACGAGGGCGGCTGCGAATCCGCCGATCAATTGACGTGAGGACATAATCATTCCTTCCGTGCGCGCATCAGTGATGGTTGGGGGGGAAGCGTCAATGATGCGCCTGCACTTCGCGCTCACGGAGATCGGAAGTGAAGCGTCGGAAATCACCTACGAGCTGTTGCGACATCACTTGGCCAAGAATGCACAACAACACGAGGCTGGATCACGGCGGCAAGGTCTTGTTCGCCTTTACGGCCAAGCGTGACCAACTGTCATCATCGTCGTCGGGAAGGTCGAGATGACCGTCGGCGGCGCTCTTATCCCAGTTTGGATTCCCCAGCGTCGAGTCGAACGGCAAGTCGTTACGGGCTTTCGCTTTGGCAATCTTGGCCTTCAATTCCTCCGACGCCCACCTCAGTTCTGGCATCGACGCCTCTTCTTCAATGGGCAGTCCGTTCCTCGCGGGCTCGCTCTGATCGGTCGCCATATCGTTTGCTCCGCCGAGACTGATGGTCGTCGCGCTCAAGCCCGCTCGCCATCCTCCCACGGACTCCAAGTCGGTACCTCTCCAGCTATTTCTTCTCGATAGAAATGCCGTTCTTCCCGACGTCTATGACAATGCGCTCGGTCCTTTGTCGTTCGCCGTACAATTGATAACCCATCGCCACGCCGGCGACGATGAGAATGCCGACAATGAGGTAGAGAGCACCGCGGTTCATATCTTCCTGACCTCTGTCGGACGTTCCACGCCGCCGATCGGAGCCGCCGCGGCTCTTCCTCGCGTCGCTATTTCATTCTGCGGCCGAGGAAGAAACCTTTGTTCGTCGTGTTCTGTTTGACGTTGGCGGTGTCGCCCTGTTCGGAAGCGTTCAGATCGTTGGGGCGGTTCTCATGCGTCGTGTCGATGCCGACCTCGTGATGGTCCCCAGTGCCCTTCCTGCTGCGGTTGGCAGCCGGCGCCGACGGCATGTGCTTGGTCATGGCGATACTCCGTTGAAGTCGGCGTTCTCAAACCTGCGGTGAACGCGGAACGGCGACGCTCCCTGAGTTGAGAGCGTCACGCGTCGAAGAGCGTGGAACGCTACTTCGCCTTTTGAATGTCGCGGATGGTGTCTTTCAATCCGCCCACCGCGTTCTGGACCCTGCCAACTTTCTGCTCGGCCTGGCCCTCGGCAGTTGTCTTCTGGTCGCCGACGAGTTTGCCGACGGCTTCTTTGAGTTTTCCGCCAGCCGTTTTCGCGGCGCCCTCTACGCGATCTTTGTCCATCTCAGAACTCCGTTCAATCGAGTGGCTCGGAGCAATGGAGACCGGGGCGGTCCCCATCGCGGCGCCAGAAGCTGACGGTAGTCAAGTTCTCGCTGAGCGACAGCCTCGGAAATCACTCACGCCCGCGTCGCGGCTCAAAGACGCAATCTTCGGCCTGTCGCCGATGCTGAGCCGCGTGACCGGTAGGTATTTTCCGACGCTGTTCCGCCGGTCCGCCCGCCGGCATAGTCCACAGTCTGCGCTTCTGCATCGAAGGGATGACGAATATGGGTCTCATTCTGGTTTTGATCCTCCTTGTTCTCGTGTTCGGCGGCGGGGGGTTCTACCTGGGACCGCCATTCCACATGTTCGGTGGCGGACTCGGCCTTTTGCTGGTGATTGTGATCATCGTTCTTCTGTTTCGCGGATAGCGCCGAACAAGCTGGAGAGATATGCAATGACGGCAAAACCTGAGACCTACTTCCTGACCTCGGCGACGCGGCGGAACGCTTGCGGCAGCGAGTTCGGTTATCCAACAGTTGAGGCCGCGCTTCGCGCAGCCGACGCCATCTTGGCGAAAGACGCAGAATTGATCTGGATCGAGGATCGCAGGGGCAATTTGATCCTGCCAGCCGATCAGGTGAGACTTCGGGCGTCTTCAGGGCGCTTGGCGCAATAGACCGCCCACAGTTTGGACGAAGTCCTGATCGTCGCGCCGCACGATCCTCACGATCGCCACGACGAAGCCCCTCACGCGCAATGCGAAGACGACGCATTCGCCGGTGATTGCGCTTTAGGGCGTCGCCTCTTGCCCCACCATCTCAAATCTTTGGACGAGTGATACGCCCCAAATTCACGGATCGCGCACGGCGCGTCGGCACCATAACCGCCGTTGCCGGACACGATCGCGGCGAGTTTACGACGAGCCGCCCCCCCACTCAGCGGACATGCAGCTTTATATTCGATTTGGACCCTAAGTAGATTCCGAGTCTCTTGTACAACGAACGTTCGGCGTAGGCAGGTCATCTTAAGGCCCTGCCCAAGCGACGGGCGGCGAATATTCGCCAAATGGGGGGCCGCCAAAGGCGGAGGATAGTCATGAAGAAAACTACGTTGCTTGCCGGCGCCGTAATGATCGGCGTGGCGTCGTTCGCGCCTCATCTTAATGCGCAGGGCGTTCAACAGCCGGTCCAGATCGCCAAGGTCGATGTGCAGACTGTGGAGGGTGGCTATCGGGCGTCCAAGGTCATCGGCAGCAAAGTCCTCAATGACGCGAATGAAACGATCGGGAAGATTGATGATCTCCTTGTGACGCGCGACGGAAAGGACCCGTACGCCGTCCTTTCGATCGGCGGCTTTATCGGCGTGGGCGGCAAACTTGTGGTCGTCCGATACGACAGCCTCAAGTTCGTTGACCAAACGATTGTGCTGCCGGGCGGGTCAAAGGACGGACTGAATATGCTGCCGGCGTTCGAATACGCCAAGTGACCGTCTGCGGTGGCGACGGCGTCCGCTTACGTCAGCGGCGGGCGAGGCATAGGGTTCTCTCCCGCTCCAGCGATCTATGAAGTTTGGCTAACTGAGGTGGATGTGCGATTCGTTCATCGAGCCAGATGTCTCGATGTTCGATTCTCCACAGCGATCGGAGGCAGCTCATGTCGATCGGACTCATACTCGTCATCATCTTCGTCATATTCTTGTTTGGCGGGTTCAGCGGGCGCTTTGGCAGCACGTATATGGTTATGGTCATAGGGGCGTTGGCGTCATCGGCATCATCCTGATCGTCCTCGTCATACTTGCGCTGACCGGTCGGCCTTAGCCCGACTGGAGCACATCGCACAACGCGCGTTGCTGGATATTCGCGGCGCTTGAGAAGCACGGGAGGGCCAGCGACGGAGGCGGCGACGCCGCGAGGCGAAATTCGCTCGCTCGGTCACCCATTGAGTTCGCCTCTCCAGGGTTGCAAACGCCGCTGGTTGAGGTCGGTATTGTTTCAGTTTGTCGAGACCCTCAGATAATAGGGGGATAATGAAGATCACCCCTCGCCACACGAATGGTATGCCTAGCCAAAGTCAAGCGGCGACGATGGCGAAGGGCATCCGCAGAATGAAGGACGGATGGGATGATCAGGATTGCGTGCTGGTCAAATACTCCGGCGGCGCGGAAGTGGAGATTCCGCGGAGTCAATATGTGGCTCAAGGCCATCACCCGCCCATCAACAGTGCTGCCAGAGCCGTCTCCCTCTCCCAAGGTCCCCGACCCCGATGCCCGCGGCCCTAAAGGCGAAGGGCGCCTTACTGATTTGAACGCCCGAGCCGTCATGATCGCGCAAATCGCCGGGGGCGGGTGTGAAGCGGCTTCACAAGCTGCCCCCACTCAACCCATTGGCGTCAGAACGTGGCGCGCCGATCGGCGTTGGGAACCCCCGCCGATTTGCGAGGCGAGTCGCACGCCGCGAAGGCGATCGCCGACGCAGGTTACTTTGAGGCGACGAAGCGGCTGACAGACTCACCAAGTCGCAAACATTAACCCCACTGCGGCGGTCATCGTCCCCGTGCACAGCCATCCCATGGCTCGCAGCGCCGGCGGCAGCACCAGTGAAGCCCATCACGCCGCGGCGCATCGCCATGAGCATGATGATCGCCATCAGCGGCGCCGAGACGACGCCGTTGATCACCGCCGACCAGACGAGCGCTTTGATCGGGTCGAGCCCGACGAAGTTGATGGCGACGCCAATTAGGGTGGAATGTGAGATCGCCTGCAATGTTGTCCCCCTGAGGGGCTGATTTCGCGTCGAAGCCTAGCCCCCTCTGATGGGTTTCAGATGCCCCTTCGGGAACGCGGAGGGGCTGGGGATGACGGGCGTGGAGACGATCGCACGAATCCGGTTCGAGCACTTTCAGAACGGCAAGGGGATCAAGCGGATCGCCCGCGAGCTGAGGATTGCGCGTGACACGGTGCGCAAGGTTCTGCGCTCGGGGGCGACGGAGTTCAGCTACAAGCGCACGGTCCAGCCGCAGCCGAAGTTGGGCGTGTGGGTGGAGACCTTGACGGCGATCTTGGAGGCCGAGGCGAAGCTGCCGAGGCGGGAACGCCGCTCGACCCAGCGATTGTT
>Ga0181516_10001388_pt1 | contig 18605 bp, 23 predicted proteins | sample PEATcosm2014_Bin_25_FD_121104 | JGI IMG/M metagenome (GOLD analysis project Ga0181516, IMG submission 121104) | Peatland microbial communities from MTU Mesocosm Facility, Houghton, MI, USA - PEATcosm2014_Bin01_10_metaG | ecosystem: Environmental > Terrestrial > Soil > Wetlands > Peat | place... | reverse complement strand
GGTCCCCCAGGTCCCCCAGGCCAAGGGTTCGCGGTCACTGGAGCGCCCTGCACAGCGGCAATGGCTGCCTGGAGATCTCCGATCGGGGCCCAGACGCATGATGGTGTTGCTGGCGACGGCACGCACTGACCCGTGACAAGGTCGACGACCTGACCCGCCGGGCACGGTGCGATCACCGGCACTGATGGACGGAGGATCGGGTTTGCCGGCCGGAGCGCGCCGACGCCAGCGAACGCGACGCGATGAGGAATCGATACCGGCTGCGGGAGATGCGGCCTCGGGTACGGCGGGTTGGCCGGACGGAGAACGTCGCCGCCGACCCACTCGTAGTACTGCGTGAACGTGCCCGATGGCAGCGGTGGCGGGGTGAGTCGGGCGTACGTGTGCCCCCCCACCGAGGCCTGCTGCCACACCCAGAACGTACCCGAGATCGTGCCGGGCAGTTCGGTCATTGGTGCGGCATTGAGCGCCTGCGACACGGGCGGCGTGACCGCCCCGACGTACTGCCACCCGGGAGGAACACTCCACCCCGGAGGAAGATCGAGGGCCAGGCCAGGAGAAAGCTCTTGCGCGACACCCGCGACGAGTTTCCGCCTCGGCCCAAAGGTCGTCTGTAGCCAGTTGCTGGGTACCTGCATGGTCTGAGCATACACCTCAAGTTAGACACGGTCGAAGGCGACAATTCTATGACATTCTCGCTGCTTAGGCGGCGTCTGCGCTCCCGGGTGGGATCCAGCAGCCGACCATGGGGCCGCGTCGAGGCGCTGCCAACAGTTCAAAGTGTCAACTTTTGACAGTCGCGCGTTCAAAGTCTCACTCGGCCGTCAACGCTTGCTCGGCCATCGCCAAGGTGAGCCCCAAAAGCTCCGGCTCTTCAAGGTCGCGGAGCGCCTGGATGGCAGGATGACCTTGGACTTTGGGCGGTAGGGCGAGAAACCACTTGGCAGCCATGATTGCGCGCTAGGATAGCAGTTGAGGCCCCTTCCAGGTGCGCTCTGTCCCCTACGAACCGTTCGCTCTTCGCCGCGCTCCGCTCGGGCAAGCTGCGCCCGTAGCGCCGCCACCCACCTCTACGATCTCGACCATCGGCTCGAAAGTCGGGAGCGCCGTGAGCAGCGTTGCCGTATCGCTCGTGGCCATGTTCGGCGTGGGAGTGGCCCTCGGCGCGACGGTGGCGATCGTATCGGGCTACCTTGCTGCGCGAGGGGTGAAGCGATGAATGCACGCGTCATTCGGTTCGATCCGTTCACTCCTCGCCCCCGAGCCGTCCATGGTCTAGGGCAAGCTCTCGGGCAAGCTGCGCAGATCGGCTGGCAGCCCCAGAACATCTCCAAGGGCTCGTTCACGTTCCAGCCGGGCCAGACCTACGCCGTTCTTGCGAGCGTCTCGAAGGGCAAGTCCCAGCAGGACATCACGAGCTACCTCGCCGGCAAGGGCTTCCAGATCACGTTCTACTGCGAGCCGCCGGGCGGTTGCACGCGGAACGCTTCGCCGATCGACACGTGGCTCGCTGGCATCACGGCCCCGGCGCGCTCGGGCGAGAGGTGGGTCTATGCCGAAGGGAGCTTCACAGGCAAGTCGCCTTGGACCATCCCCACCACGGCCAGCGGTTTTGTGACGCTGGTCGTCACCTACTCGATCACGAACGTGTTTCTCGGGGTCACCGAGGCCCCTGTAGCGCCTGCCCCCGTCTCGCCTGGCTCCCCCACGTCCCCTCCTACCCCCTCCACGGCCGATCAGAACCCGTCCGACCCCTACTACTGGCCGACCATCCCGCCGGGAACGCCCGCGGTCCCTCCATCGCCCGGAAACTTGCCGACGGTCACCCCGTCGCCAAGCCCGACGACCATGCTCCCTCCACCTCCGACCACTCCACTGGGCAGCACGAGCTCTCCGCTGACGCCCATCCTCATCGGCACGGGCGTCCTCGCCGCTGGAGGAGTCGCGTGGTGGCTCGTTCGCAGGCGCGAGAGAGCGGCTCGGCCGCGCCCGTCTCGACGTTAGACGATCACCTGGGCGACGACGCCGTCCGAGCCAGCGACTCCCTGGGTGCCTGCTGCGCCCGTGCCGCCGGTTCCGCCCGATCCGCCGCCCGGTCCTCCGCCGACGCCCCCGATGGCGCCTGCGCCGCCCGCGCCCCCGGAGATGTCGATGGATCCGAGGACGCTGATGGTCGCTCCGACGAGCAGTACGAGCCCCCCGCATCCGCCCGATCCGCCCGATCCACCCGACCCGCCTCCGCCGCCTCCTTCGTTCGGAGACGCGCTCGTTCCGCCCTCACCGGGCTGCGCTGCATCCGGCCCGGTGCTCGGAGCGCTACCCCCGCTCACGTCGATGAGCGCCGAGGAACCGATGGTGATGGTGGGCGCGTAGAGAAGCACGATGCCACCACCATTGCCGCCCTGGCCGCCTTGACCCCCATTGCCGCCAAAGGCTCCAGCACTTCCGCTTCCGCCGCTCGTCCCGCCGGTTCCTCCGACTCCGGGATTGCCGCCGAAGAGAAGCGTCGCGAACCCCTGTCCTGCGAGACGGAACCCGTTCGTGAGCTGCGGACTCGGAGTGCCGGGGGCCCCGGGCGTGGCCATGGTTCCGTTTCCGCCGTTTCCGCTCGGGCCGGTTCCGCCGGTGCCGCCCGTACCTGGTGTTCCACCGTTTCCGGGGACGTACCCGAAGCCGCCTTGAGGACCTCCCATGGATCCGTCCTGCCCTGGACTGCCGTTGCCGCTCGTGCCGCCACCACCACCCCCACTCCCGCCGCTCGATTGCGCTTCGGCATCCCCGATCGCGATGCCCTTCGATTGGCTCTTGGGCTGGATGATCGAGGAGGCATCGATAGTGCCGTTGATGGTGATGCTCGTCGTGGCGCGAATGACGATGGGATCGCCCACTGGGTCCGGAATGAGCGTACCGCTCGGTCCGAGCTCGAAGGTCGTGTAGTCGCCTCCCGAGGTCTCCAGAGGCAGCGTGCCGTCGTAGCTGAACGCTCCGTCCGAGCCGCTTCCGTAGAGGTAGCTCGTCGGAATGCTGGCTCCTGCGGCGCCCGTTGCGGGCGGCTGGGGATAGGTCTGCGCTGCGAAAGAGGCGGTGGCTCCACGTCGTCTGGACATGACGCCTATCCTGCCAGCTTGTCGAGTTCGAGTCGACCTCGCAAACTTTCGGCGCGTTCTAGGTGAAGACCTGCGCCGCGATGGATTGCGCCCACGGGACGTAGTTCGTGGGATGGATGCCGTCGGTCCCGAAGGAGAGACCCGTCTGGGCCGGGATGGTGGGTACGCCCAGGCTCGCGATCACGCTCCGAACCCCTGCGAGCCGGTCGCTCGGCATGATGGGCGGCTGGATCCACACCACCCGGCCGATCGTACTCCATCGCCTGACGAGCGCTTGGTAAGGACCTGCCGGCGGCTGGGGGTAGTAGCCGATGTCGTTGGTCCCGAGCGACACGAGGATGGTGTCGGGCTTGAATGTCCCGAGCCAGCTGCCGCATGGGCCGCACGCCGAAGCGTTCTCGGACCACTGGAGCGGCGTCGTGCCGACGACCCCCTGGTACTGGAAGGCCACCGCCTTGGCGAGCGCGAGCTTCTGGAGTGGTGGTCCGAGGCCGACAGCGAGGCTGTCGCCGACGAGCGCGACGCGGCGCCCCAGGACCGGAGCCTTTGCGCCGCCCATCTTCGAGAGCCCGTAGGCGATGGCCACGAGCCCACCGCCCCCGAGCACCAGCGCGACGATCTCGGCCCGTTTCAGATGAGCACCTGGAATTGCGGACCGTTGAGAGCGGCGGACGCGTTCGGGCCGGCCCCGCCGGATGCGCCACCCATGCCGTTGCCGTTGCCGGATCCGCCCGGGGCCCCTGGAGAGCCCGAGCCACCGGTTCCGCAGGTCGTGTCGATGGTGGCCGCCGGATCGATGATGATCTTCTGCGCGTAGATGAGCACGGGACCGCCGTTGCCCCCCTGACCGCCTTCTCCTCCTCCGCCCCCACCACCCCCGCCGGAGTCCGTGTTGGTTGCGTTGGAGCCTGCCTGAGGCCCGCTGGAGCCCGACGTCGGAGCGCTCTGGCCGTTGGTACCGCGGCTTCGGAGCACGGCACTTGCCGTCAGGGTGACGACGGGCGCGATGAGCACGATGGTGCCTCCGCCACTGCCGCCCGTTCCGCCTTGACCCCCCTGACCGCCATTGGCACCCGGACCGCTGTCGCCGTATCCACCCTGTCCTCCCTGACCTCCTTGCGTTCCATGAACTCCTGGGGCGCCGCCCGAGATGAGCTCGGACCATCCTCCCGGGAATTGCTGAATCTGCTGGAGGAAGAACGCATCGAACGGGCCAGGCACGGTCGGTGTACCGTTGCCGCCCGGTTGGGCCGGGCTCGAACCCTGACCGCCTTGACCGCCCTGCCCACTCTGTCCCTGAGAGATCGGAGGTCCTTCACCCAGGTTGGCTCCACCACCACCGCTGCCGTCGCCGTAGCTGCCGTAATTGCCGGGGTTGTTGCCGTTGTTGCCGGATCCGCCGCCACCCCCACCCCCTCCGCCACCTCCCTGGTTGTTTCCGAGCGTCAGCGTCCCCACGCCCGGGGAGGGCAGCGCGCCGGAAGCGTCGATGGTACCCGAGACGGTGATGCTCTTGGTCGCCCGCACGATGAGCCCGTAGAGCGGAGCGACCACGGAGCACGTCACGCCGGCCCCGATGGTGAGCGACGCGTAGTCCTTCACTCCGCCGAAGTTGGGATCGTTCGCGCTGACGACGACGTCGCCCAGTTCTCCGCTCCCGAAGTCGATGCCGCTCGAAGCGGGTGTGGAGGGGTACGTGGCCCCTGCAAAAGCTGCCGTTCCGCGACGTCGTCCCATGGATGCACCTCTTTCTTAGGTGCAGGATAGCTCAGCGGGCGTGCGCGGCAGGGCCTAAGAGGATGGCTCGCTCGCGCTTCATGCGCTCGTGGCTCTGTCTCTGGAACCGGTAGGTGCGCGCGTGAAGGACCCAGCGATGAAGCGGCACGAGGCTCGCGAGCCTATGCAGCGATTCCATGGCTCGCTCGAAGCCGCCGTCCGAACTCTCGAAGCGCGAAACAGCCGAAAGAAGAACGACCGATCGAACGCTTTGCAGCCGTGGCGAGGTCGGCGTCTTCTCGCTGTAGATGCCGGCGTCGATGTAGCGATTCTGCCGGGTGTCGATCCAGCCGACGAGGTACGCGTACGAGCTCATCCCCCGTGTTACCTCTCCGGGAGCCCGCTCAGGAACTCATCCACGAACTCGTCAAGGGCCTCGGCCGAATCCTGCCACACCTCGGCATCCTCTTCGCGATCCATCCGTTCGAGCTTCACAGCCACCCCCATCATGTAGGTCGCAAGCTCGTCGGCGACCTCGGCAGGCCCGTACTCGCGCGCCAGATCGGCGATCACGTGGGCCCGTGCGTCCCCAGAGAGACCCGTTTTCGGAGGCATCAAGGGACCGAGGATACTCAGATCTCGGTCACGTGGACAGTGGGCGCCACGGCCTCGGCCGCCATCCGCTCGCGACGCTTGCCGCCTCCGACGGATCCGGGCCGAACGGCATCCGGAGGAGGACTGCCCACCCCCACGTCGAAGACGCGGTAGCGACGATCGATGGGGTCCCAGCCGACGTTGTTGCCGTGCACATCAATGGCGTAAACGCCCACCGATCGGAGCTGCGCGAGCGCATCGGCCACGTCTCGTTCCAGTGGGCGTCCGGTCCTTCGGAGAACCTCTTCGAGCTCCACAGAGGCCTGCGCGAGCTTCTCACGCTTTCGTCTCAACGAGAGCTTGACGTAGCTGGCGAAGTCGTTGCCCGTGCGCTCTTTGAAGTCGTAGACGACTTCCGTCAGATGACGTCCGGGCGCGCCGTAATCGTAGCCCTGAACCTCTTCGGTGCTGACAAGCTGCTCGATGAGCAGTCCCACGCGCACCCTTTTGCGGATGGACAGGTCGTGCTCATCATCCCAGCCGATCTCGACGTTGGCCCTGACGCCCCGTACGTACCAGGAGCCGTGAATGGCGACGACGTTTGGAAGGCGTTTGCCCACGAGGACGGCGCCCACCTGGACCTCGTCCACGTCCCCCGTGAGCTTCACGACGCTCCGGTTGGGAAGACGAGCGGCCACCCCGAAGCTTCCGTAGCCCAAGAAGCTGTCGATCGAGGTGACCCCAACGCGCGCGAGCGCGCCAGCAAGGATCGGGACGCGCGGATCGTTTTCGAACTCCTCGACGTAAGAGACGTCCCCCATTTCGGCGACAGCCAGGTAGATCGCGCTGAACTTGGCGGGGGTCATGCGCGGGTCCACCGCGTCCTCGCGCACGCCGGGGATGCGGCCCTCGTACTTCGAGACGAGCCGACCGAGGAGAGCCTGCGGATCGTCGAGCCTGGTCGTCGTCACGGTCGCGAGTTGCGGCTGCTCGTCGTCCAAGAAAAGCCTGGCGGACACGGAGTTGCCGCTAAAGGCAAGGACGACGAGCGTGAGCCGATGTCGACCGCTGGTCCATGTGAGGATGGTCTCGCCTTCCCCGGTCGGCCCGACGACGCTGTGGAGGGTCCATGGCCCATCGCCACCCGAAGCGTGCCGATTCACGTTGAGGTACTCGGTGTAGGCCGGCTCGTTCGCGGCGAGCCACTCGTAGAGCTCACGGCTGGACATGGGCCTCGCAGCAGAGGCTTCCCGAACGTCCGGAATTGTCCCGTGGAATCGGGCGCGCTCATCACGAACCGCGACGAGTCGAGTCGCTTCGCGCACCCCCGAAATCGCTCCGCGGAACTTGTCGATGAGCGATCCGAGAACCTTCTCAGGGTTGTCCATGTCTGCCACGTCGACGGTGCCGTCTCGCGAGTGAAAGGTGCCGTACCCGCGGTTGTCCCAGTAGGTCAGACGTACATCGAAGAGCTTGGCGCTGCGATGGTTGACGACGTCCAATACGAGACGATTCGGCGACACCTCGCGGCTGTCGACCCATTCGATGATTGCCCTTGGGTAGACGTTCGGCTCGACAGGCTCGATGGTCCGAAGCGTCCAGAGGCTTCCACCAGGAGCGAACCGGTTGACGTTGAGGTACTCTGTGTACGCGGGCTCGTTGGCTTTCAGGGTCTCGTAGAGCGCCTTGCTGGACCAGAGGCGAACATCAGGCGTAGCGCGCCTCGCTTCGTGAGCGGCAAGCTTGATCTCCGCTGCCATCGGTCGTCGCTCCCGCGTTACCACGTTCAGCCACACGCTGTGCGTCGCGCCTCGGCCGCCGACCGATTCCCAGGACATCCACTGGGCTCGCGCACGCCCGAGCGGGTCATTCGGACGATAGAACGGGTTGCCTTGGATGAACGCGTCCTCGACGGCCTCGTAGCGCTGGAGCGCGGACTCGCTCACCCGCGATCCACTCTTGCGCCAGCCTGACTCCACCTCGGTCGCTCGGTCGCGCGATCCGAAGATGCGCGTGAGGATCCGGGCATCGAGGCACACGCAGTCCTGCCCGAGGAGCGCGAGCGTGAACGAGAGCTTCGAGACGCCCAGGCCAGCCGGAAGATCGGTCGAACGCGCGAGGTACCTGCGCAGCTCTCGATCTCGGAGCCCCTGACCGATGGCGCTCCGGACGACCGGTGCGTACGCGGCGACCTCCGCGAACATGCGGCTTTTGCTGTTCTGAAGACCGCGGAAGCACATCTTGATCGAGGAGACCCCAGGGAGCTCGCGACCGGCAGCCTCGTAAAGCTCGACGAAGCAGTTGAAGCTCTTCTCGGCCTGTTCGATGCTCGTTCGAACGGTCGAGACCGCGAAGAGAGCCGATAGACGGATGGTGTCGAGGCTCGGGACATCCGATCGATGCTGGAGCAATGTGCGGCTCGGGAAGCCGGAGACTTCCTCCGGCGGCAAGGGCTCGAAGAGCTGGCCGCGCGGCTTGTAGCGGCCGGCGCGACGCGCCTCGGCCGCAATGCGCTGCTCACCGCGCACGAGCTGCATCTCGGCGCCCCAGAAGACCGCCGCCGGATCGATGGACACGAAGCCGACGACGTCTCCCGCGTCGAACGAGACCTCCTCTCCACTGGGGACCTGGAGCCCGACGAGCTGATCCTGCTCGATGCCGGCGAAGACAGGCACTCCCTCTACGAGCACGAACGGCAGACCCATGGGGCCTAGAGTACGCGACGACGGCACGCGATGCACCGAGTGAGCCGCTTCACCTGGCTAGGCCACTGGGTCGTGATGTAGATCCGGCGGCATCGCGTGCAGCGAACGCGTAGCGTTGGAGCTGCGTACTTGCGTCCGTGCGCGAGCACGTCGAGGATGTCGCTCACGGCCGGAAGAGCGGCGTGTGAGGGGCGACATGGTCCATGTCTGCTTCGAGCGCATGAATCCGCTTCTCGGCGTCCTGGAGCTCGACCCCCTGCACCGCGACCCGCTTCTTCAGCTCGTAGACATCGTCGCACGAGCACCCGCCCGAAAAGCGTGGACTCGCCGCGAGCAGGACGAGCACCACCGTCGCGATCGTGATCGTGAGTACGAGATGAAGGCCCGCGAAAACGACGAATGGAACGAGTCGTGTCTCCCGTGACGTCAACATGGATCACTTCTCCTTGAACACGACTCGCGCCGTCCGAAGCTGCGCCTTCTCCGACGAAGAGAGCCCTACGGGCGGAGGGTACTGAAGGACGACCTTGACCTTGCGACCGGTGGACAGGGTTATGGCCCCGAGCACGGGCTGATGCGGCAGGCGCGGAGCGGGTGAAGCAGGGGGCGAAGGAGCGGGCGCGGGCGGCGAAGAGGCGCGCTCCTCGACAAGTTTGAGCGTGTAGCTCCGAACGCTCCGCAGCGCCGACCGTTCGACGAGCATCTCTTCGCTCTGGTCGCCCTCGTAGGTCATGTCGAGGTCGGTCGAAAGCATCGCGTCGTAGAAGGAGAGTGCCCGTTCGAAGTGCTCGATGTCGGACTTCGAGCCCGACATCTTCTTGACCTTCTCGAAGCGTTCGGCGTCCTCGCTGGAGAGCTCGAACGCAAAACGCTTCACCGGCGGCGCCACTTCGGCGGGAGGCGCCTTGCGCACCACCTTCCGAGCCGGCTTCTCGGGAACCGTGACCTTCGAAGCCAGCTCGCGACGCTCCTCGGCAGTGGCGGCCACGAATCAGCCCCTCCTGGCCTGACGGCGACCGCTCAAGGTGACGACGTACCTCGTCGTTCGATCGGTTTCGAAGCTCCGCATGACAAGTTCACGTCTGATGAGGGACTTGACCACGCGACCCGCCGGACGCGCGTACGGGCACGAGCAGTTGGAACTGGCGCGGTGACCCCAGAGCTCGTCGCCAAGATTGGCGCACGAGATGGGACCGCGACGGGCGATGATGTCGAGCGCGCGCCGCTCAGTGATCGTCAGACCATCGCGGGTCACGGTTTGCGTCTCCTCATCTCGGCGAGCCTCTTTCCAGCACGACGGAGATCGGAGTGGGTATCGCATCCAGACTGCTTTGAGCAGCAGGGTATCTTCCCCATGGGCTTCACGATCGCCGCATCGTGCGAGCCGACGGCGCTGGCCGTCGATCGTGTCGTAGACGCAGCCGCACGGGTACTCCTCGCGGGGACCGATCATCGCTTTACCCCCTTGAGCGCCTGCTCGACCGCATTCATCCCGATCTCGATGAGCGAGCTCACGGTGAGCGAGGCCATTCCGTCGGGGAGAAGCCCTGGAGGAAGAGCTCCCAGCCCTTTCTTGACCAGCTCGGCCTGGATCTGCTCCATCCGCGCGTGGGCGCGTTCGGTGACGGAGATCGATCGGAAGTTCTTCGGAGGCATCGACTTGACAGTTACCCTGACTTACGCCACGCTGCTTGTCAATACCGCAATGGTGCCGCCGGGGAGCAACTTCCGATAGTCTACCCTTATCGGAAGTGCCAAAGGAGACCCGCCCATGACCACGAAACCGACCTCGAAGACGCTCGCGCGGACGGAAGTGGTCCCCTCCGAAGCGCTCGCGCAGCTCGAACCGCTCGCGAAGCAGGTCCGTGAGCTGATCGGCGAAGCCAAGTCCCCTCGAACGCGTGCGGCCTACAAGGGGGACTGGGCTCGATTCGAGCTTTGGTGCACGGGGCATGGTCTCTCCGCGCTTCCTCCGCACCCGGAGAACGTCGCGGCGCACCTCGCGGACCTCGCGAACGAGGGGCTCAAGGTCTCCAGCATCGAGCGCGCACTTGCGGGGATCGCCTTTTACTTCCGAGCCAGCGGGTTCGACTGGACGACGCCCAAGGGTGTCACGGAGATGATGAAGGGTCTCCGCCGCAGGCTCGGCGTGAGGCCCACGCAGAAGACGCCGGCCGTCGACGCCGTGCTTCATGCCATGGTGGCGACCTTCGGCGTCGACCTTCGGGGCCTGCGAAATCGAGCCCTCTTCACCGTCGGATGGGTGGGGGCGTTCCGGCGGTCCGACGTCGTCTCGCTCGACGTCGAGGACGTGCGCTTTGTGCCCGAGGGCCTGATCGTGCTGCTCCGGCGGAGCAAGACCGACCAGGAGGGCGAGGGCGAAGAGAAGGGGCTCCCGCTCGCGGGAAACCCGGCGGTCTGCCCCGTCCGAAGCTTGCGCGCGTGGCTCCAAGCTTCCGACATCACCACCGGCCCCATCTTCCGCGCGATCAACGCCCAGGGTCACGTACGTGATGCCCGGCTCAGCGATCGGTCCGTCGCTGACTTCATCAAGCAAGCTGCGCTCGCTGCTGGGCTGGATCCGTCGGAATTCTCAGGCCATTCGCTCCGCTCGGGGTTCGCGACGACGGCTGCTCAACATGGGGTGCCGCTGCACGAGATCATGAGCCAGACGGGACACAAGAGCGAACGCGTTGCCCGCGGGTACGTACGGCACGCTACGCTCTTTCAGCGGAACGCAGCGAAGGGGCTTCTCTGATGTTCCTTCTTACCCCTCGCGAACGCATGGACGTCGACCTTGCGGAGCTGTGCGAGTCGATCCGCGCCGGTGAGCGCTACGGCGAGTCCGCCGGTCGCGCGATCCGCCACTGGTGCCGCGAGTCTGGCCGTCGGCCAAGTCCTGTGGCGCTCCGCCATGCGCTGAAACAGATGCTCAACGAGCTGGATCGACGAGGATTTTTGGAGACCCTGCCATGCTGACCATGTTGGGCAGCGGCGCACTCGATGGGAGAGCGAAGTGACTCACCATCGGCGGAGATACCGAACCCGAAGTGCCTGCGGAGGGTGCGGTCGCATGCTCGGAGAACAGGAGCTCGCGGGCCACGAGCGTGTTTGCGCGGCTTGGCGCAAGCGGTTGGCGGAAGCCGAGGAGCACAGGGGAGAACCGATGCAGCTCGCGGAACCGAAGGAGACGACCGATGGCGACAGCGAAGAAGACGAAGAATCTTGAGCAAAAGAGGGCCGAGGAGTCGGCCATGCGCGAACGTCGCAAAGCCCGGAGCTACTGGCGAAACATGCCGCACGTGCGGCGCGCCGATCTGGGCCATGAGCTTTCGATGCACCGCCGGTTGCCCCGAAGACGATCCATCTGTTCGGATCTGGCCCAAAGGGGGCGGATGGGTCATCGATCGTGTGTGGCCTAAGGGCGGACGTTACGGAAACGCGCCTATCCCCTAAGGAAAGAGACCTCCCAATGACCGATGACGAGAACAAGCCCAAGCTCGATCCCGTGTTTACGAAGCTGGGGCGAGCTGTCCTGGCCAAGACCGTGGCGGTGGCCGCCAGTCGCGGCATGCCCGTCACCATCGGAGGGCAGCCGGTGGATCCCGCGCTGCTCCACCGGCAGGCCAATCAGGGCCTTCTCGAAGGGGCTGCCGAGCTTACGAGCCGCGCGATGCAGACGGCCGCGGAGCACGTCACGACGCGCATCCAGGAGGCCGGATCACGACAGCAGGCGACGCCGACGGTGGAGATCGCGTCTCCAGCGGTACCGGCGAGACGACCGTTCGGGACGAACAGGAAGCGCCGACGGCGCTAGTCCTTGACCCAGGCTCGCGGTACGCTTGATCTCCATGAACACCTCCGCTGGATGGGGCGGCGCCATTGGCGCCACGCTCGGGCTGGTCGCGGGCGCCATCGCCGCGAGCGCGATCGAAGGCAAGAGCATGAAGCACAAAGGCGCCGCGGCATGGACCGTAGGCCTCTCGACGGTCGCAGGGGCGTTCATCGGAGCCGCAGTCGCTCCCGTGCCTCTGGCGCCGCCGGCTGCTGCTGCACTTCCCCCGCCGCCCCCTCCGCCCGTGGCCGTTCCTGCGGCTCTACCAACGGCGTCCACGCCGACGGCGCCGACGGCGGGCACGATGATGGGACCTTCCAGCTTGCTGGGGCGGCTCCTGCGCGCTCCGGCGCTCTAGGCGGCTCCCTACCCTGGGGGCGGTCCGGACGCGTTCCTAGAGCGTCCTAAGCGCCCACATTCCACCTTACCGCTGCTTCCGACGGGCACCTACCGTCGAGGCGGTCGGCGCCATCGGGAGAGCTGCGTCCGGAGCCGCTGGAAGGGGCCGACGGAGCCGGCGTCGCGGCCCTCACTGGCCGGCGACAGGGGGGGGGCCTGCATCGAAGGCTGCACCCGATCCAGCGTCGCCACCGCCGGACGGTGGGCAGATCCCGCGCCGCGGAAAGACCGAAATACGGGTGAATCCGCCGGGGATCCGTCTCCTCGGGATGGTTCGCTCGGGCCCTGGCCAGCGCGCAGGGCACCCATCGCGCCCGAACGGGTGAATACGACCTCTTACCTGTAGCTTTCCGCTGGTAACCATCCGCGTTCCCGGCCGGTTTCCGCGCGCTTTCCCGCGGACGCGGCGAGTGGCGGCGAAAAAACCGTGCGTTTCGGCGCTCCGAAGCGTTCGAAGCGGCGAGCGGACTTCAAAGAGGGACGTTGCGTCCCGCTTCGCCAATGGGGGAGCCGATCTCAGAGCAAGGGCAGTTGAAGGACGCGCTTAGGTCTGCCGTGCGCCGCAAACGCGATACCCTGCCCGCGCACGGCGAGATCGGTCGAGCGCCAGCACAGCTGACACTGCGCGCACGTGACGCCTCGGGTCTGGTTCGGACAAGGAATCCAGCGGATCCCGTCGCGCTCGTAGGCCCGGCCGTGCATCGGGTGAGGTCCCGTGACGGCCGCGGGCGCATAGCCTCGCGCAAGCGCCGCTCGCCCGTCGGCGGTGCGGTCGACGCTCGCGAGCACGGAGACGCCGCGCCACGCCCAGCGGGGAACCTCGCGCCACGCGTGGGTGAAGGACCACGCCGGCCCTCCCCCGCGAGCTTGCCAGCGGCGCGCCGCGTCCGCGAGGATGCTCGCGGCTTCGGGAGTCGACGCGTCACCCGACACGTGCAGGCGCAAGGCGCGCCCATCAGGGTCGGTTGCCCTGTCGAGCGCGAACGCTTCCGCGTGCGCAAGGTCGAGCGCGGAAGCGTTCCGCGCTTCCGCGTCGAGCCGTCGTTGAATGTCCGATACCTGGTAGACGTCTCACGGGTACGGGCGCGTATGCCCGGCAAGAAAGGGTCCACAAGCCATGATGCCGCTCTATGGTCACACGTCGCAGGAAACCGCCTACCTGGTCATCGATTATCCGTATGGGTTCAAACTTCGGTGCCAGATCCGCTTTTGGCTGGAGTCTCACCCCAAGAAGGGGTACCGCCTTTGCAGCCAGACCACGAACCCCAAGAAACCCGGTGAAGTCTGGAACGCCCCGCGGCGGTCCACGTACACACCGATCGCCGCTGCGATGTACCTGGACGACGCGGGGCATGTGCAGTGGGCTACGTTCGCGGACTGGAAGCCCGAAGCGGCTCTCTCGTTCGTCCAGCGATTCCCCCACGCGGCGGGGATCGATTCGGCCAGGATCTTCGCTGCCCTCAAGGTCCGGCGCCTCGCCGGCAAGCGCCTCACGATCAACGGCGCGCCGGCCCCCTACACGGAGGCCGATCGCGAGCGCGACGCGGCCGAACTAGCGATCTGGCGGCAAGTCGTAGATGCACTCGCCGCGTCGCGCGCCGCGTGATCCGTCCTGTCTCGCGGTCCGGGCGCGCCCGCGTCCCCTAAGGGGAGCGGAACGTGCCCGGGACGCGGGGCCGGAAGGCTGTCCGCGATGTTGATGTTTCCTTGAATGTCCGAAACGTGCTACCGTCTCACGAGTGAGACTTTCACTCTCACGAAAGGGTCCCAATCATGAACGCGGTTTTTGTCTTCCACGGCGCCACGGGCGCCACAGTCGAAACGGACACGATCACGCCCGATCCCGATCTCGTCGCCCCTCTTGGGGGCGTCACCCGGATCGTCCAGCGCTTCCAGGATGGGGAACGCCAGATCTTCCCGCCGCATGCCACGTCCGCCGCGCCCGTGACCGGTGCGGCCCTCGGTTACTCGGGGGGCCTCGGGAGCAAGGGGGGCGACGTCCACGACGCCACCGCGGCCAAGCGGATTACCGCCCAGCATGCCGCGCTCACGGCGGCAGGCGTCCAGGTCGACGCCTCGCAACAGGTTGCCGTGTCCGGTACGCGCATGGCGGAGGGCGGATACCAGACCCAAGCCGAACGCGCCCGCGAGCACGGGGAAAAGCTTCCTGTGCGCGCGTGCATCGATGCGATCGTCGCTGAAGTTCAAGCGGAAAGGCGCCGGGACGTGGTGGTGAGCGCGCGCGACGCGGCACGGAACTTGACCTGCAACGGCAAGATCAAGATCTTCGATCGCGTGATCACGCCGCAAGCCATTCGCGGCTTGGCGCTCCGGTGCGATTCGCCCATGACCTCCTACGTCATGGGGCTCTATGAGCGCATCGTGACGGACGTTCGTCAGTCGCGCGTCCTCGGCGCGCCGGAGCGCCCCGCGAAGGACCACGCCGAAGCCCGCGCATTGGTCGAACGGGCCCACGCGGATCGGGCCAAGATCGGGGAAATCCTGGCGCATGAGCTGAACCGCGCCGGGGACGACGTCAAGATCAAGCTCCGGATGCGCGACGCGGGGCCGTGCGACATTTTCGCCGCGCTCTCCCCCTCGTACGGGCGCGCAGACGCGCCGGACGTCCTCCCCGAGGTCCGGGGAGCCATGCCCGCGGACGCGCGCGCCACGTGGGCCTACGATCCATCATCCACGTCATGGGAGGTCCGCGCGGCGATCTGGACCCCCACCCCCGTGGAGGAGCAAGCGATCGGCGAGGCATTCGAGGGTTGGGTGTCCTACAGGTCGCGCGACAACGGCACGGGGCGCCTGCACGGCGGGGGCGGGGTGACCCTTATCCGCTGCTACAATGCCAGCGTATACGAGGCTGAGGGCGCAAGCGTGGCGCGGGCGCACCGGTCGCGCATCTTGATCAACGTGGGCGCCATGGCCCGCGACGCCATGCACGCGATCCATGCGCTGTGCGAGGCTTGGGGCGTGGCCCGTGAAACCGTGGTCGAGGTCCCTCAGAAGGTCACGATCGAACAGGCGATCCCGGGATTCTGGCGGGCGCTCCTCGCGGATCGGCGCCAGTTGGCTGGCACGCTCCCGGGCCGCACCGCGGATCGCGTGGATCAGCTCACGCGCGCCTACTTCGCGGAACGCCGTGACCCGAATCGCGTGACGCGCGCCGACTTCGCCCAGGGCTGGACCCGGGCGATCCAGGATGAGCCCGCGGAGGTCCGCCGCGACGCGGAAGCGGCGATCGGGACGTGGCTGGTCGACACGCGGCGCCCGATGCGCTGCGACCTCGGCGCCTAGACCCCTCCCCCGCGCGGCGGCGACCCCTGCCCCCCCCCCTGGGGGCCGCGGGGGTCGCCCGTCGCAAGGGCTCGACGATCCCTGTAAGTCGCCACCCCCTGGCGCAGTCCGGATCGGCGAGCCCTTGCGGCGGGCCTGTGCGCCCAGCACGCGGACAAGGAAGGGTAAGACGATGGCTGGTAACGAACGCGTGGCTTCCGCTACGCCGCTCAAGGCACTAGAGGAGCAAGCCAACGCGCTTGCGATGGCACTGAACAAGCTGGACGCGCCTTGCACTGAGGTGGCGCGGTCGCGCGCGGATACAGGGACGGCGTCCTGCCTCGCCGCGGAGGAGTACCGCCCCCTCGATCGCGCGGAGCGCGCGAAGGGCTGGTCTTGCCGGCCCTACTGGGCGTATCAGCCCGCGCGCATGTGCGACACATGCGCCGCACGCTGGCACGCGAACATGGCTCGCTTGGCTCTCCTGGACGCGATCCGGCGAGACCAGATCCGGGACTGTGGCGCGCCGCGCGTGAGCGGCGAGAAGGCGGTGACGCCGTGAGTGAATACATGTTCGGGGTTGGCCACAAGCGGGTCTCACAAGCGCATGCTGCGCGAATCGAGGCCGTCGCGCGCAAGCACGGCTTTTCCTTCGTGCAAGCCGTGGTCCCAGGCACCGGGTATCAGCATTGGTTTGCGGGCCCCAACCGGGGCAATCCGTTCAATCAAGAGGCCGAGGCGTGGATCTGGTCTGAGCTGGAGGCCCTCGGCTTGTGTGACGCGCGCGAGGTGAGGCCACCATCAGGCCTTTGCGGCCTGTGTGGAGGCACGTACCAGGACCATCAGCCGCCGAAGCACGATCCGTCGCTCGCCCCGGTCTCGCGCCACGCGTTCCGGCACAAAGAGGCGCCGTGAGCTGCACGCACGGCGTCGTGAGCGCACTCTACCGGCTGACGACGGTCGACGGCGAGGAGGTCCACCTGACCGCCGCCGAGTTCCTCGCGGACAACGAGATCCTGGCTGGTACCAAAGTCGAGACGGCTATACGCTCGCTCTGCATCGGAGAGACCTACTCGGATGGCGGCGGAGCCGCGCCGGAGTGGTCGATCAAGCGAGTCACGCCCGCGGAGATCGAACACGCTCAGGGATCGCGGCACGGTCACGCGCTCTCGAGAACCTTGGGGGGCACCCGATCACGCGCGAGGAGTTCGTCAGGTACAACCAAGCGCGCGGTTGGCCCGTCGCTCCCGGCTGAATGGGGCGCCCAATGAAACGCCGAGCCCTCCGCGACCGGGCGCTTTAGAGGCAGCCGCGCGCGTTCATAGGCAGCGCGAGCTTTGGAGGCAAAGCCCCGCATGGCCACATAGCTCGAAGCCTGCCACCCACCCCGCGGGAAAGCACCGTTATTGAGACCCTTTCGCGGAAAGAGCTCGGGGGCGTGGGTGGTGGACTTCGAGCTACGAGGCGCGAAGGAGAAGAGATCATGGCCGAGGAAGAGATCATCAAGACGTGCCCATGCGGCGAGACGTACACCCGCAAGAGATGGGGCGAGCTCGCGTTCGTTGGACGCCAGGAGTCCGAGGACGGGTTGATGGAGCTTCGGAACTGCCCGAAATGCCGGAGCACGATCGTCGTAATCGTCGAGGGTGCCGCGCGGGCGGGCCGCCCGCTCGCCACCAAGGACGAACACCTCTCGCAGCAGTGCGGCCTCTATGGTGACCATGCCCACTGTCCGCGCGAGACCACGCTGGGGACTGGGCCCTGCGAATGCCCGTGCCACGGCGCCAAGCCAGGCCGGCTGAACTAGAGGCCGGTTCTCGGGATGCACCAGCGATCCGAGCCCACGTCAGACGAGAGACCAAACATGAGCCAGTCAGCACTCCGCCCGGCGAAAAAGACGAGCTTCAGGACGATGGGGCGAGCGCTTCGCGCCCCTCATCGCGTGGGGCACCGGCACGACGGAGCGTCAAGCCGCCGATCTCGCGGAGCAGAGATGGCGTCCGCACCTTCGGGCGCGGTGCCCGCCCGACCCGCAAAGTCGTCGTCGTGCGAAAAGCTACCGGGACCCAAAATCCAACACGGGAGCAGATCGTGGCGCGCGCCGAGGGGCGCGCCCGGAATTGAATTGTCCGAAAGTCGGGACGTCTGATAGAGTGAGACTTTGAACGGGCACGGAGGAAGGAGCAGCCCATGATGATGATCATCGCGACGCGACGCGACGTGGCGACGGCCGTGGACCAGTTCTACCAGAGCGTTCTCGCGGGCGAGGTTCGCCGTGCGTGACGTTGCCATCCTGCCCAAAGAGCACGGCAAGGGGCGCACCTTCCGAGCGATCTGCCTCGCCAGCGTCGAGGCCGACAAGCTGTGGGACGGTGGCGTGACCTCGGGGGACAAGCGTCGACCCGTCTTCGCCGTCTTCGCCGGAAGCGATGGCGACCTCCGCCCCTTCGTGGCGAACGTTCGCACGGGGCGCACGATCACGTTCACGCGCGGCAACGACTACGACTACAAGAAATCCGAAAAGATGGAGTTTTTGCGGTCGGCGCCCTACGAGCCGATCTGGCAACGCATGCCCGAAGGCTCGACCGTCACGCTCACGCTTCCGGATCTCGTTCGCGTGGACCCGGGCATGGTGGATCCCGAGATCGTGCGTTTCGTCATGCTGACGAGCACGGCCTACCTCCATGCGCAGGAGGTCCCCGAAGCCATGCGCATCCTGGCCCACGCGCGGCGCGCGGTTCCTGAGCTCCCGGCGGACGTGCCCTACACGTTCGCTCCCGCGGCGATGCTCTTCACGGCGATGCTCGACCGCCGGACGCGATGCCCCATCGTGGCCGATGCGCGGTTTCATGCCCAGCTCTTTGCGGCATGCCTGCGCGATGGGCTGGCCTCTTGGCCGTCCAAGACGCGAGGAGACTTCGGCGTAACCGCCGGGCTCAGGGCGGACGCGCATGGACTCGGCGATCT
>Ga0181516_10001386_pt1 | contig 18606 bp, 14 predicted proteins | sample PEATcosm2014_Bin_25_FD_121104 | JGI IMG/M metagenome (GOLD analysis project Ga0181516, IMG submission 121104) | Peatland microbial communities from MTU Mesocosm Facility, Houghton, MI, USA - PEATcosm2014_Bin01_10_metaG | ecosystem: Environmental > Terrestrial > Soil > Wetlands > Peat | place... | reverse complement strand
TACTCTGACCCCGAACTGATCGAAGGCGCGAATCATCGACTCCGGCGCAGCAGAGCCGCCGATTCCGACGCGCATGCCGGGGACGAGGTTTCGTTTGTTTGGGCATCGCTCCAGCAACTGGAGAACTGCGAGCCATACGGTAGGAACGCCGGTGGCAAAGGTGACCTGCTCACTTTCGCAGAGTTCCACCAGGCTCTCGGCATCCAGCAGGGGGCCGGGCATTACGAACTTGCTGCCTACCATTACGGCAGCGTGCGGAAGTCCCCAGGAGAGCACGTGAAACATTGGCACAACGGGTAGAAGCACATCGGTGGAGTTGATACCGAAGCTGTCGCCAACCAGGGTGGACATGGAATGAAGAACAATGGAGCGATGCGAGTACACCACACCGGGAGGCCGACCTGTGGTCCCAGAGGTATAACACATGGCAGCCGGATCGTTCTCGTCGAGCTCGGGATAGACGAACTCACCGGACTCGGCTGCGAGCAGAGCTTCATAATCGTAATACGGCGCGGGGACAGGTTTTCCGGTTAGCGGAACGACGAAGATTTTTTCGAATGAAACGCGATCACTGAACTGCTGCAACAAAGGAAGGAGAATGTCGTCGACGATGAGGAACCGGTCCTCGGCGTCGTTTGCGATATAGGCAATGTCCTCAGGATAAAGACGCAGATTCAGCGTATGAACGACGCCTCCGGCAACGGGGATTCCGAAATACGCTTCAAGATGGGCGTAGTGATTCCACATCAGGGTGGCAACGCGATCTCCCTTGCGCATGCCTGCTTTTGTTAAGGCTGCGGCAAGTTGACGAGAGCGGCGGTAGAAGTCCTGATAGGTACACCGGTGCAGGCTCCGGTCCGGCATGCGCGAGACGATCTCGGAGTTGCGAAAATAGCGTCCGGCTCTTTCGAGCACGTGCACCAGGGTCAACGGGTACTGCATCATTGTGGATTGCATCCCATCCTCCTCATTCTCATTTGTCAGGGGCCTGGCAATACGTGGAGAAGCACACTCCGTCCGGAGTGGGAGAATGTTACTGCCCGGATGGCAATCGCGCAAGCGAGTGGAGAAGGCGAATGCTTAATGGCTATGCGTTATTTATTGCGTTACTTGCTGCCCAGGGGATTCTCGATGAACTTTGGACCTGCTGCTTCATCTCCGAACTGCCACGCCGACAGATATGCCAAGCGAAGGATCTGAGCCATCTTCGGATAGTTAATCCTGTCGGCAGTGTCTGTGATGTGGTGATAGTCGGGATGAAAGCCAGTGAACCACCAGAACGCAGGGACATTGTGCAGGACGAAAGGAAATTGATCGCTGCGGAAGAAAACATTGAGCGCGGATTCATGATCAAAGCGGTCGTCCAGCACGAGGCCCACAAAACGGTTCTGCTGTTCGACGGTGCGGCGGTACTCGGGGCTGTACATTCCGCCGATGAGGTTCAGGCGATTGGTGGTGTCAGCAGGAATCTCAATGAGCCCTTCGGTCTGCGGGCTGCGTTCTTCGTTGCGCCCGATCATATCGAAGTTGATCATGGCCCGGGTGGTGGCCAGCGGACGAACAGGATGCGCCGCGAGAAAATACGCTCCGAGCAGACCGCGCTCTTCGGCGGCAAACACGACAAACAGAATGCTGCGTTTCGGCCGATTCGGATTTTTCGCAAAGGCCCGCGCCAGTTCGACCACACCTACGGTGCCTGAGCCGTTGTCATCCGCGCCATGCCAGATGCCTTCTTCGGTTGCGCCATCGTGGTCGTGGTGAGCGCTGATGATCACGGTCTCGGCGCGCAACTCCGGTGAGCTACCCTCAAGAATTCCCCCAACATTCCAGGTTGTTCCGGGACGCGCATAGACGTTGCGCAGATGAAGCTCCATCTTGGTGTCAAGTAGCGGCCGCGACTGTGGCCTCAAGTCGCGATCAATCACAGTCTGCGCATCGGCGGGCGTCATGCCCGAGGTCTGCATGAGTTCGCGGGCAACGGCGTCATTGATGATTGCAACTGGGATGTTCAATTCATCATCAGCCAGCGCCTGCGAAGGAGGAGGAACCTTCCGCGCCGCCGATCCGCCAATGCGCGACTGTCGTTCCTGGTTTGAGAGATGTTTGCGGTTCGGCTCGGGAACCAGCAACATGGCGATTGCGCCGTGAGCCTGCGCATTCAAGGCCTTCACGCGCGTGGTTGCATAACGCGTGTTTCCAGTTCCGTTGAAAATTGACGCGGCGTCCGTCTCCTGCGGTTCATGGTCGAAGACCAGTACGATTTTGCCGTGCACGTCGATTTCCTTGTAATCGTCATAACCCAACTCTGGCGCAGTAATGCCAAAACCGGCAAAAACGACCTCCGCGCTTACGTCCACATCGCGCTTGAAGCTGCCGAAAGCATCTGGGGGCAACAGAGTTTTCTCGATTTCCTTGCGCTTCAGTTTGAGGTAAGTCTGCGAGCGATCAGCGCGGTACTCGATGACCGTAACTGGCTGTAGATAGCCGTCACCGAACGCTGGCTTGAGCCCCGCCTTCGCAAACTCAGCGGCGATCCATTGCACGCCAACTTCGTCGCCCACGGTGAGCGACATGCGGCCTTGCAGCGCATCTGAAGAAAGGAATCCCAGGTCGGCGCGCAAGTCGGACTCCTGTATGGCGTTGAAACCGGGAGCCAGCTTTGCAGGAATCGCGGGCTGGGCAAAAACGACATTCCCCGCTAACAGAAGCGTTACTGCCAAACTCAATCTCAGGCCGCGCAAGTCTCGCACCGATGTTCTCCTTCAACGGAATCTTTCATGTTGTCGACGGGATTATGGTAACGCATTCAGAACAGGACTGCGGGCGTGAAGATACGACCATCGTTTGTGCGATCGAGGAAAGCTTCGGGCATCTCGCGGCACATCTGCGCCTGGGCAGTTACTTGGTCGAGGGCTGTTCGCGCTTCACAAAGACCGATGCCACTTTGTCTTCGTAAATCAATTCGTATCGCGAGTCGCGACGCAACAGGGCGCACAAAGGCTGATCCTGCGGACCGATGATGAGGTTTGCGTTTTGCAGTTCCGGGTCGGACTCCCATGAGCGGTGGCCATGCCATGTGTCCAGCGAACGCTGCAGGCGGGGTGTGCCCTGCAAGAGCGAGCGCCCGTCCATCGACACGGGTAACCGGGGCAAACTCCAGATGAGGTATCCGCCCCAGTTGTATGTGTTAAACAATGGGCCAGGAATGGCTCTTGCCTCGATCACTTTGACGGCTGCGGCAGGATAATGTTCGGCAACCTCTGCCTGAAGTCTTTGCGGAGACAAACTCGGACGCCCGCAAAAGAACGCCAATAACAAACCCGCTCCAAGCGCGGGGTAAAAGGATTGCAGCTTCGAACGCGGCGCTGGCGAAAGAGAGATGCTGCGTAAGGCGGGTGCAATGGTAGCTGTGCCGACGACGGCCATCATCCAGACATCGCGCCGCATCCGGAACGACGAGACCATTGCCCACAGCAGCAGTACCCACGGGAAGGGTCGATCCTCCCGGCGCCACGCAAGAGCGGCAACCGCTGCAAGTCCGATTGCCAGCAGCAGGTAATCGGACGGCGCGCGGAAAGCTATGGATTGCAATTCCGCGATCAGATCTGACACTGCAGGCTGTGTGCCCAGTTCATACGCCGTCTTGTAAACACTGATGAAGTAAGGATTCACCAGCGTGGCCGCGACGCAACCCAGCGCGGCTATGGTCCAAGCGTTCCGCGCAGTGCGGTTTAGCACGCTGAATCGATCGTTGAGCCAATTCCACCAGGCCTCGGCGGTTGCCAGTAACAGGAGGAACAGTCCGTAAACGAATTGCGTATGGATGTTGGCCCAGACGAGAAAAATCAGAGGCAGCCACCAGAGGTGGCGATGATTGAACTCTTCTCTTACCTGCAACACCACATTCAACACAAGGATGAAGAACAGGATGGTCGCCAACCACGGCCGCGGCGCGAAAATGGGATCCATGGCAATCACGGCGATGGTGGTCAGAGCCACCGAGATCATGAAGTCCGGCACGACGCGGAAGATCAGCTTCTGTAGCGCAAATACGATTGCGGCGCTCAGCGCACTTTGCAGCGCCACCAGGCCGATCAGTCCCAGATGTGCCACCAGCCAGGCGGCGGTTACCTCAAACACCCAACTGTAGGCCACCCACGGTCTTCCTGCTCCGTAGGCTGAAAAAGGATCGGTATGTGGGAAGGCCCGGTGTTGCAGTATCCAGTCGCCGGCCGCCAGGTGCCACCAGATGTCGGGATCCCAGACAAAACGCAGTGACCAGATGGCGGGCAGGCAATAAAGAAAAGCTAGGATGACGGACTGCGCGACACTCGCCCCGCGATTCGCTTGAACTGTGGACTGAGGAACCGTCATCGTGGCCATGTCGTGTAATAGAACTCCCGTGGCGTGAATCTCACCAGAAACTCTCGTGTAACGTAAGATGCTCAAATCAGGTCAGCTAATCATCAACTTACCCAACAAAAAGCAGGCCCAGTAGCTCACGATACCGAATCGGAACTCTGGCCTGCTTGCTTGCCGTACCGCTCGTGCCGATGCAAAGGAACCGTTGCGGGCACGTTTTCCGTCCTCCTGCCGTGTCCATGTCAAGTGCCGATGTGACGCTGCTCACACCGCGCGTCGAGTAGCAGGACTATTCTCCTCGCATCAGGACAACGTCAGATGCCAATTGAACTGAATCCCGGCGCCGAACAAGTTGCAGAGGCACTCGACTCCAGCGAGGTGCTGCTCAATCGCAAGCACATGCAACTGCTGCTCGACCTGAACAATGCGCTGGTATCAAACCTCGAACTGCACAAGCTTTTTCTCGCCATGTCTGGCGCGCTTGACCGGGTGGTGCGCCATAGCTATGCCAGCCTCTCGCTCTACGATCCCGCGCTGAATCAATTCCGCATCTTTGCGCTGCGGCTGGAGGCCGGCTTGGGGCTGCTGCACGAGGAGGTCGTCTTCCAGGTGGAGGGCTCTCCCGCGGGCGAGGCGTTTCTCAAGCGGCGTCCGTTGCTGGTACCCAACCTGAATGTCCGCGACTATCCCGGCGAGATCGCTTCCACGCTGATTGCAGAAGGCATCCGCTCGGCGTGTTGGTTACCGCTGTCACGCGGAGAAAAATGCCTAGGCGTACTATGCGTGGGACACCGCACGGCGAACGCAATCGATGCGGGCGACCTGCCGTTTCTCTCTCGCGTGGTGAACCAGATTGCCATCGCAGTGGAGAACGCGCTTGCGTTCGAGGAGATTCGCAGGCTCAAGGACCGGCTGGCCGAGGAGCGCAACTACCTTCAGAGCGAGCTGACCGCCAACTACAACTTTGACGAGATGGTGGGGGAAAGCAGGCAGTGGAAGCGCGTCCTCGACCAGATTGAATACGTGGCGCCAACGGATGCAACCGTGCTGCTGCTTGGTGAGACCGGTACCGGCAAGGAGCTCGTAGCGCGTGCGATTCACAATCGCAGCTCGCGCGCCGACCGCACGTTCGTCAAGGTGAACTGCGCCGCGGTTCCCTCGGGATTGCTGGAGAGCGAACTGTTCGGGCACGAAAAAGGCGCTTTTACCGGAGCGATTTCGCGCCAGATCGGTCGCTTCGAGCTGGCGAATCACGGAACCATTCTGCTCGATGAAATTGGCGACATTCCGCTCGAACTTCAGCCCAAGCTGCTGCGCGCATTGCAGGAGGGGCAGTTTGAACGCCTTGGCAGCCCGCGCACTATCACGGTGAAGGCGCGGGTCATCGCCTCCACGAATCGCAAGCTGCGTGACCTGGTGGTGCGCCGCGAGTTTCGAGACGATCTCTACTACCGGCTCAATGTCTTCCCGATTCAACTGCCGCCGTTGCGCGAGCGCCGTGCAGACATTCCGCTGCTCGTGGATTTTCTTGTGCGCAAACACAGCCGCCAGCTTCGCAAACGGATCGAGAAGATCCCCGCGGCCTTTATGGATGCGATGATGCGCGGCGACTGGCCGGGCAATATTCGCGAGCTGGAGAACGTCATCGAACGCGCCGTCATCCTCACGCGGGATGGCGTGCTCGCGCTGCCGCTTCCCGAAGAGGAGTGGGAAGGCGGCGGCGCGGATCAGTCAACGCTTCCGCTGTTGGACGCCGAGCGTAAGCATATCCTCGCTGCGCTCCGCCAAACCCATGGCGTCATAGGGGGAGAAGATGGTGCTGCTGTCCGGTTGGGCCTGAAGCGCACTACGCTGAACTCCCGCATACAAAGGCTCGGACTTACTCGCATTGACTGGGAATCCTCCTGATGCAAGACTCTTTTTTACCAGTGTCACCACCGGACACTTCGGCATGATGATCTGCACCGGTCCCACCACGGTGTACGAGGTGCAAAGCTCGCAGCGCAGCCCGCGATTCTGCAGGCTCTCCAGCACGCAGGTCGGCTCGGCTTTCGCGCGGCTAACCGTGGACTTTCTGTGACTCACCGGATGGAATGAATGCGGTTTTTGAATTGCCGTTGCCATTTGGAATCTCCTTGCATGCGACGATGAGCATGACAACCATAGAGAATGCAATCGGCATTCCATCCGGGCGAGGCTCCTAAATCACTGAAGAGGCGGAGAGTTCGCTCATGAGTGACGTTGAGAGCCACTCTCTGACAACTTGATTTGACGAAATATCGTCAGTGACGAAAGCTGGTTGCCACCTCTACGAGGAGCAATCCGTGGCAGGTGCCTGCAACGGTCGAACACACTGAAGCAGGTTTCTGTGGGGCACCCTAACGAATGGTCAGAGCACGCCTTCGATTTGGTTGCAGATCTGTTCGTCAGTGAAGTGACGGACCTTGATGGCTCCGGAAGGACATCCGGCGGCACAGCAGCCGCAGGCTTTGCAGACAGCGCTGATGACGTGGCTCAGGTGCTTCTCCGCGTTGTATTCGATGGCGCCATAAGGGCAAAGCGAAAAGCAGGTGCGGCATCCGCTACAAAGCTTGTCTTGAACCTCTGAGTAGACGGCGTCAACCGTAATGTTGCCTTGGGCGACCTTGGCAAGGATGCGAGCCACGGCGGCGCGGCCTTGCGTGACTGACTCGGGGATGTCTCGAGGAAATTGACATGCGCCCGCAATGTAGACTCCGTCGGTGGTGGTTGCAACAGGGTCCAACTTCGGGTGGCTCTCGATGAACCATCCGTCTTTGTCGCAACTGATGTTGACAAGACGAGCGACGTGGGAGGCGTCTTGTTGGGGCTCCATGCTGACCATAAGAACTACGAGGTCGGCAGGCAGTTCAATTTCTTCGCCGGAGAGCTGCTCTTGCACCGTAATCAGCATTGAGCAGTTTTCGCCTGCGTCCGCCTCTCGAATCATGGGGAGCTGATTCTTGGCAAACATGACGAAAGAGGTTCGGGCCTCGGAAGCTTTCCGGTAGAACTCTTCGCAGCCTTTCCCGAAGGATTCCATGTCGCTGTACAGGTTGGAAATGTGGGCCGCGGGCAGTGCGGACTTGATCTCAAAGGCGTACTTGAGCCCGGTGGTGCAGCAGACACGCGAACAATAGGCGTGGAACTCCTGGCTGCGCGATCCTACGCAGTGGACGATGGAGACATAGCGCGGCTGCTTGCCGGACTTGGTTTGCAGTTTGCCTTGCCGCAACATGGCTTCCAGTTCAAAGGAAGTAATGACATCGGGCAAGCGTCCGTATCCGTACTGCTGAATGCGCGAGGCATCAAACTCCTTGAAGCCAGTACAGACCAGTACGGAGCCAGCGTCCAACTCCAGCAATTCGCCGTCTTCGGTTCTGAGCCGGGGCTTGAAATTGCCGTTGAATCCCTTGAGCTCGATGAGTTCGCTGTTGAGAAAAATACGGACGTTGGGATGCCGTTCGACGCGCGAAATCCAGTTGCGAAGGATGTCTTGCGCGGAGTCGAGATAAGGGGCGGTGAGGTCGAGACGGGCGACGTTTCCGCCAAGATGATTCTGCTTCTCGACCAGATAGACTTGCTGTCCGGCTTCGGCTAATTCAAGCGCGGCGGTGAGTCCCGTGACGCCTCCGCCGATGACGAGGGTGGAAGGACACATGGGAGCGGTGCGGCTTTCCAGGGGTTCGTTGAACTTCACGCGCTGGATGGCTGCGTGGACAAGAGCCTTGGCTTTTTCGGTGGCGGCGATTGGGTCGTCGTGGATCCAACTACACTGCTCGCGAATGTTTGCCATCTCGAGCATGTAAGGATTGAGTCCGGCGCGCCGAATGGCTCCGCGAAAAGTCCCTTCGTGCATGCGCGGGCTGCAGGAAGCGACGACGATGCGGGTCAGTTTGTTCTCCTCAATATCCTGGACGATCATCTCCTGCCCAGGATTGGAGCACATGTACTTGTAGGAGTGGGCGATGGCGACGCCGGGGATTTCCATTGCGGACGAGGCGACGGCTGCGACATCGACGACCTTGCCGATGTTGGTCCCACAGTTGCAAACATAAACTCCAATTCTTTCTTCTGCCATGGTAGCCTCCTGCTCCTTATGCGACCGGCTGCGGTTTTGCCGGGGTGCCAAGAGGAACCTTTCCTTCGGCCTGGGCTGCCAGTTGAAGCTGTGCGAAGTAGATGGCCAGTGGCCTATATGCCAAATGCGACCACTTGCTGAAAGGCACCTCCAGCACGAGCATCGGAACCACTCCCATCAAGTGCACGATGTAGGTGATGTTGGCGGCCATGGGAAATCCAAACCGATGCAAGATGTGCTGCACGATTCCGGTGATGGAGACGAACAGAAGCAATCCCAGGAACATCCAGTCAGACTCGTGGGAGTGCCGATGGTAAGCTGCGTCCTTTTTCAGGCGGCCGTGCACGGCGAGAATGGAAGTTGTGACCAGCCCGATGGCGGAGAGATATCCAAAAGAGTGGGCATACCAGTTCACCTCTGGTCCGGACTGCATGTCCCGTAAGAAGACCATGATGAGCGTGAGCATAGTGAGATAGCTGAGCATGAGGACCAGGTGAGTGGCCCATGGCGTCTTGTTTTCGCAATGCCGGAAACGCTTCTGGGTGAAAAAGTGCAGCGGTAGCAATAAAAGATGGCGAAGGTATAACGAGAGTGGAATCGGCGCCGTGTGTTCACTGCGCATGGTGAAATGCCACATGCGTAGACAATTGATGGAGAGCAGCGCGCCGAGGATGATGCCCATTGTCCAGTCAAAAAAATGAATGGCGTGAATGGGAAGGAATGCGCCCGGTCCATCGTAAACCGACAGATTGCCACCTCCGCGCAGGAACCCGAAGCTGAGGAAGCCTGCGCCGGTGAGTAGAGCCACGGTCAGAACAGCAGCCAATTCCGCGCTCCAGGAACGATAGAGCAGTCGCGCAAGGCCAGTGAAATCATACTCGGCGGTGAGCCAGCGGCGAACGCCCATCATGGTTTCGCCAGGCTCGGCGCCGCGTGGGCACTGATCCGAACACTTGCCGCAGTAGTAACAGAGCCAGGGGTCAAGCGAGGTGCGGAGAGACTTTTCCAATCCCAGTTGCAGATAGTGCATCGACTTGCGCGGAAAGACGTAAGGGTCGTCGGAGTGGGTACACGCGGCGCTGCAATTGCCGCACTGGTAGCACTTGACGACATCCTTCGCTCCGAAGCCTTGCAACTCGTCGATCAGATCCGGATTTGCACGAACTGCCATGTTATTTCCTTCTCTACTTAGCCAATTACGGGCGAACGGGTGAGCCCGCGTTTTCTTCAATCGCGTGGAGCGGCGCACCAGCACTGTTTTGCCGAGTACGGGCACCGACAATAGAACGCAGTGCCTGGGCGGCTGCCGCCGAGGCTTGAGCAACCGTATCCGGAATGTCTTTGGGTCCCTGGCACACGCCCGCCACAAAAATTCCTTCGCGACCGGTTGAGTTCGGGTCAGAGTTGTAGTTCAGCTCGCGGAACCATCCATCGTCATCCCTGGGGATGCCCAGTTTGTCCGCCAGTTCACAGGCTCCGTGAGAAGGTTGCAAGCCGACGGAGAGCAGGACCATATCGACCGGTAAGGTCACCAGGTGATCGCCCAATGTATCTTCGCCGTGAATGTAAAGCTGCCCTTCGCGCTCAGTGACGCTGGCGGAGCGTCCGCGCACCAGGAATACTCCCTCTTCACGAACGCGTTCGTGAAACTCCTCATAGCCTTTGCCAAAAGCACGCATATCGATGTAGTACTCGTAGCACTTGGCCTCGGGAAGCTTTTCACGCACAAGATGAGCGAACTTCAGCGAGTACATACAGCAGACGCGCGAGCAGTAGGTGTTGTAATTGCGGTCGCGGGAGCCGACGCAATGAATAATGGCGACCGCCCTTGGCTTGGGGCCCTCGGGCTCAAAGACCCACTCTTCGGTCTTTGTCTTTTTGTTGAGCCGCTCGGTCTTCATCACGATCTTGCCGCCGGTTGGTCCAGAGGCGTTGGTAAGGCGCTCGAACTCGAGTGAGTTCAAAACATTGGGATAGGTGCCGTAACCGTAACGCTCGACGCGGCGAGCGTCCAGAACGTCATAGCCAGTGGCGACAATGATGTTACCCACTTCCAGTTCTACGCGTTCATCCTGCGCATCAAGGTGAACCGCGCCCTTGGTGCATTTCTTTACGCACGCGCCGCATTTCTTGCCGTCGCTCAGAACCCAGGTGCAATGGGTTGGATCGATCATGTAGGCATTCGGCACGGCCTGCGGGAAAGGAATGAAGATGCACTTGCGGGACGCAATTCCCATGTCGAATTCGCTGGCCGTGGATACCGGACAAAATCGGGCACAGTCGCCACAAGCAACACAGGCGCTGGCATCTACGCGGGTAGCGTGCTTGAGAACCTTGACCTTGAACTGGCCGAAGCTTCCGGCAACTTCCTCCACTTCGGAAAGAACAAGGAGTTCGATATTCGGATTCTGACTGACGGCCACCATCTTCGGAGTAAGAATGCAGGCGGCGCAATCCAGTGTGGGGAAGGTCTTGTCGAACATCGCCATGCGTCCGCCGATGGTGCCGGTGCGCTCGACCAGGTAGACCTTGTTGTCGGACTCGGCAATTTCCAGGGCGGCCTGAATTCCTGCAACTCCACCGCCAATGACCAGGGTGGCCGTGTTGAACGATGCTGCCGCAGGGCAGTTCGTCGCCGCGTCCACTGTAAATGGGACGCCTTGGACCGCGCTGGCAAGCACGGCCCTGGCGCGATCCGTGGTGAGGCCATCACCGCGCTCCCCGAAAGAGGCGAGACGGACTTGTTCACCATCGCCTCCGGCGAGCGCGAGAGCACGGGAAAATGCGGGCTTGTAGAAGCCGGGGTGCTCTGCGGCAAGTACGACGGTGTTTAACTTCTTCTTGCGAAGCTCAATTGCCATGGCTGCAGGATCAATGGCCGAAGAGACCTCGATGGTGCGCACCACGATCACGTCGGGAAGATGAGAGGCGTACTCGGCCATACTTTTGAAGTACTCATTTGAAGATGACTCTGCGCGGGCGTGAAGGAAGTACACTCCGATGCGTGGGCATACATCGCCAAGGCTCTCGTCTTTCGTCGTACCCTCTCGTATCTGATTCACGGGCGGTTTCATTAAAACTCCTGCGGCAGTTCACGCATTTGAGCAGCGGTGAACACGGGGCCGTCCTTGCAGACATAAGTGGGGCCGATATTGCAGCGTCCACACTTGCCGAGGCCGCATTTCATCCGGTTTTCCAATGTGGTGAAGATGCGTTCGCCCGGGAATCCTAACTTAACCAGCACGGGCAATGTGAACTTGATCATGATGGGCGGACCGCAGATGATCGCAAATGTGTCTTCCGTGGTGGTCACGGTTTGTTCGACGGCCGTGGGGATGCGCGCCACCAGGCCCTTCCAATCCGGCGTTTCTCCGCCAGGGTCGACCGCGAGGCAGAGCTTGAGATCGGAACGCTGCGCCCATTCTTCGAGTTCCCGCTTGTACACTAGATCACCGACGCTGCGCGCGCCGTAAACAATGGTGACATCCTTGAATTGGTCACGAAGATCAAGCACGTTCAAAATTGCGCAGCGGACTGGCGCGAGGCCGATGCCGCCGGCAATGAATACAACTGAGTGTCCCTTCATTTCCTCGATAGGGAAATGGTTTCCGTAGGGGCCGCGGAAGCCAACTGTATCTCCCACGGCAAGACGCCGCATGGCCTGCGTTACTTTTCCGCTCGCCTTGAAACTGCACTCGATGTAGCCCGTGCGGGTTGGCGGAGAAGCAATGCAGAAAGTGCTTTCACCCTCGCCAAAGACGGAGTATTCACCGAACTGTCCGGCGGAGAAGCAAAACTGTTCCGCGACACCAGAATCCTGGAACTCGAGCTTCAGCGTGCGAGTGTCAACAGTCTCGTCCGTGATCTCGCGGATGCGCATGAGATGGGGTTGGTAGATGTTCATGGATTGCGTGCCTCCGGCCCCGGGTTTGCCAGCGTCATCAGTTCGCCGAGAAGTTTGGGCAGATCCATGCCACCGGGACAACTGCGTGAGCAACGTCCGCAGCCGGTACAGAGAATCTCTCCAAAGCGGCTGGGATAAATCGAAAACTTATGTTGAATGCGCTGCCGGAAGCGCTCACTCTGGCTCTGCCTCGGATTGTGTCCGGAAGCATGAAGAGTGAACAGGGAGGTTTGGCAGGAATCCCAGTTTCGGCGGCGCACCCCTGAATCGACACTCTCATGCTCATCCACAATGTCAAAGCAATGACAGGTGGGACAGACGGCAGCACAGGCTCCGCAGCCGTGGCAACGCAGAGCTATCGTCTTCCAAACCGGGTTATCAAAGTTCGCGGCCAGCCAACCCGGGAACTCCGCGGGAATGGCCGGCAGATGATGCTCGACAGCCTGGCGCGCTTCGTTCTGCGCGGCTTCGGCATCGGCCAGAGCGGCGGCATCGGCTTCAACGACGTAACCTTGCAGGAGCGCCTCGCCCTTGGAGGTGATGACGTGCGCCAGGTATCCGCCCGCGACCGGAACCAGCAGCACATCTGACCCGCGGAATGAATCTGGGGCCAGTCCCACTGCAGTGCAGAAACAGGTGGCGTCCATCATGTTGCAGAGAAAACTGACGATGGTCGTTGCCTGGCGACGTCCGAACCACAGTTCGTCGCAGTAATCCCACCCCATCACTTTGTCCACAACCTCGAGACCGGCGACATCGCAGGGAGTAGCTCCCAGAATGACCTGCGGCGGCGCTTCGGTCGGAACCTCGCGAATCTCAACTCCAGCTTTCGTCTGCTTGTAGTGCAACAGCACCTCTGTGGCGGGGAGGAAATACTCCTTGGCCGAACGGCGAGGCAGTCGAGCGCCAAACTCGGCATCCCGGAATTTCTGAATGGGCAAATAGTCAAACTGCGCGGGATCGTCTTTTGCGCGGACAGGAGCAATCACCCGCGTGTTGGAGGCGAGCAATGCAGCGACCAGGGCAGCAAACTTTTCATGAGAAAGAAATCTGCGGGTCACCGGATAAACTCCTCGTCGTCGCTGGGGCGGAAAACACCGAACGGCGCGGCCACGGATGGATCTTCGCTGGCGACGTAATCAAAGCGCCGCTGCATTGTGTTGGCGACATGGCGCGCCAGCAATCCAAGCGGAATATGTTCGGGGCATGCGCGTTCGCATTCAAGGCAATCGACGCATCGCCCAGCCTGATGCAGCACTCGCATGGTTTGCCAGGCGCGGTTGGCCGGCGGAGTTGATGAGGGATCGATCCACCGGGGTTGCGTTTTATCGGCAGTACACTGCACGCAAAAACACATGGGACACGCCTCGCGACAAGCATGGCAGCGTATGCAGCGCGATAACTCCCCGGTCCAGAAATTCCAACGCTCGGCGGATGTCATCTTCTCCAGCGTGGCGATCTGTTCATCGCGGTGGGGATTCACCGGAGGCTCCGGCGGAAGTTCTCCAAGTTTGTGGTCGAAGAGCTTCGGGTCGCGGTCATTGCAGCCCGCGCATCGCACAGAGACCGTGTCGCTGGTCAACTCCGAAGCGGTTTCAGACCTCTGCAGCACGCCGCCGCAGCGCATCGCAATGATGACGACGCCTTCGCGTGTGATCTGCTGTTCGCGTATGAGTCCTGCTACCGCCCGCGCGTCGCATCCTTTTACTACTATGGCGGGCTTCCCTAACTGGGTAATCTGCTTGCGGCGCGGATTCAGGTAAGCGGCAAGATTCTGCACGCAACGCGTATCGAAAACAAGTTTGCAGGCCTGCTCCGGATCGGTAATAAAAGCTGGACGCACGCCACGTGATCCCTCTTCATATCCTATGACTACCTTGACGGTGCACTCGCTGAGCAGTTTGCGCGCGAGATCGTTCAATTCACTCATTGTCCCTCGCCGCCTTCCTGATGCTGGAATAGGTGGGACGGTCCGAGCTGCTTGACGCGGGCAGTGGTCTCATTCACAACCTGCTGCCACTTGTTACCCTCCGAAGCGGAGACCCAGGCAAAAGTGACACGATCGGCGTCGACTCCCATGAAGTGAAGAAGGTCATGCAGCACGGCAAAACGGCGACGAGCATGGTAGTTGCCGGTACTGTAATGACAGTCCCCGGTGTGGCAGCCACTGACGATGACTCCGTCGGCCCCGCGTTCGAGAGCCTTGATGACGAAGAGGGGATTTACCCGGCTGCTGCAAGGCAACTTGATGACGCGTACATTCGGGTCCATCTGGAGGCGACTCGTGCCAGCCAGATCGGCCCCGGTATAGGTGCACCAGTTACAAACGAAAGCGACAATCTTGGGAGACCATGAGGATTTGGTCTCGTTTTCTACTGCATTGGACATCGCAGGGTCTCGGAATGAAGGCGCAATTCAAAGTTCGACTTTAACCTATTAGGATCTCGCCGCAAGTGATCCAGCGTACTGGACCTGTGTGACAACCGTAGAGAATGCAATCCCTCTTCCATCGGGGCAACGCTCGCAAAGCATTGAAGATAATTGGTTTCGCTGATGAGTGACGTTTTGCGCCACTCTCTGGAAACTAGGTTTGACGAGATGCCGTCATTGACGGCCCGGAGTCGTCACGCGCGTGAACTGCGGCCGCCCCAGGCCCGAAGCCTAATACTTTGGCAGTGACGGGTCGATGTTCGCGGCCCACGCAAGAATTCCGCCCGTAAGGTTGGTCGCGCGCTTGAATCCAGACTGTCGCAGGAACTCTACCGCCTTGGCGCTGCGCCCACCGCTCTTGCAGTGCACAACAATCTCGCGGCTGGAATCGAGTTCATGCACGCGCCTGGGAAGATCGGCAAGTGGGATCAGGCTGCCGTTAAGATTGCAGATCTGGTATTCGTGGGGTTCGCGAACATCGAGAATGAAAATTTCTTCTCCTGCGTCGAGGCGGCGCTTCAGTTCCTCGGGCCGAATCTCTGGGATTTTCGTGCTCGCCGCGGATTTTGCTTCTTCTCCGCGAATTCCACAGAACTGGTTATAGTCAATCAGTTCTTTCTGGGTCGGGTTCGTGCCGCATACCACGCAGTCCGGGTTCTTGCGCACGCGCATCTCACGGAAGCGCATTGCCAGCGAATCCACCAACAGAAGGCGCCCGATCAGCGGATCGCCTGCACCGATAATCAACTTGATGACCTCGGTCGCCTGGATGACGCCAAGCAGTCCGGGCAGCACGCCAAGCACACCTCCCTCGGCGCAGGATGGCACCAGTCCTGGTGGCGGCGGCGCCGGATACAGGCATCGATAACAGGGGCCATCCTTGGTCGCAAAAATGCTGGCCTGCCCCTCGAAGCGGAAGATCGAGGCATAGACATTGGGTTTGCCGGTAAGCACGCAGGCATCATTCACCAGATACCGCGTTGCGAAGTTGTCCGTTCCGTCGGCGATGATGTCGAAACCTCGGAGAATTTCCAGAGCATTCTGGCTGCTGAGCAGTGTGTCAAAACGTTCGATCCGCACAAATGGGTTGATTGCGTGTAGTTTGTCGATAGCCGAGTCCAGCTTCGGACGACCCACGTCGCCGGTGAAGTGAAGCACTTGACGCTGCAAGTTCGTGTAATCGACTACGTCGAAATCGACCAGTCCCATGGTTCCGACGCCCGCTGCAGCCAGGTAGAGCGCCAAAGGCGAGCCAAGACCGCCTGCGCCGATGCACAGCACGCGCGCGGCTTTCAACTTCTCCTGACCTTCCATCGCCACTTCGGGCATGATGAGGTGCCGCGAGTAACGCAATATTTCTTCATTGCTCAGGGTTGCCGGAACGGGTTCGTTGAGTGTAGCCAATAGGATCTCCCGGTAATTCAGGTCTTTCGGATGTGAGGAAAGCCGATGTTTATGATCGAAATTTCATCCTCTTGGAACTCAGATGACTATTTCTCGTCCATTGCTTCATCCTCAAAGCGCTTGGTTTGTTCCTCGCCAACCAGCAAAAATGAGTTCGTCAGAGCGGACTTTCCCTGTTCGACGCTGGTAATTACATAGGAACATCGGGTCCAGTGTGCCTCATCCAGATCAGTGCTCGACCACCTGGCAGGACCATCCGGATGAGAGTGATAAAAGCCCACAATGTCATGGCCTGCCAGCGCGGCCTCGCGCTGAATGCGAATCAGCTCAGCCGGACTTATATGGTAACGGTTCTGTGGAGAGTCCGTGCGGGTGTTGTCACAGACCGCAACGCTCTCCACCTTTTTATCTCCCCCATCAAGGAACTCTCCCACCAGCACGCCGCAACACTCATGTGGATAAGTTTGCTCGCCGTGTTTGCGCAATTGTTCGAGAAGCGCTTTCCGAATCTTTAGTGCCATGATTTACCCATGTTATTGCGCTCTGGCGCGACGGGGCGATGACCTTCGCGAATTTACGCGCTTCGTCCGACCGCTTGACCGTCTTGCGCACCGTCTGTAGAAACGAACTCTTCTCCAGTTTGCGCGGCCCTGAGTAGAAGCGCGCACGCGGATTTAAGCTCAGAATTCTATCGTGGAAGCAGGGTGATACCTCACCCGATTGTGAGCAGCGGGTGCCAGTTCCAGGACGCAGGACTTATCGCTGCTTCAAATTCCTGCAGGTTTCCTGAAACTGTCGAATGTGCCACCTCTCATCCGTCATCCAATCAGGCGTACTAATGCGCTCAAAACGTTCCTGAAGGAGAAAAGGCGATGCAATTTGCCCTGTTACTCTTCGAATCACCAGAAGCTTTTGCGTCACGGAAAGATGGCGAAACGGCCCCGTATCTCGGTGCGTGGCGGGCGTACTACAAAGAGATCGTGGAGGCTGGCATTTATGTCGGTGGCAACCCGCTGGAAGTGCCAGAGACCGGGACCACGGTGCGGCTTTTGAAAGGGAAGCGGCGCGTACAGGATGGCCCCTTCGCCGATACGAAGGAGCAACTGGCGGGATTCCTGATCTTGGAGCTCTCCTCGCTCGACGCAGCACTCGATTGGGCCGCGCGATGCCCAGCCGCTTCCGACGGTGCCGTGGAGGTCCGTCCCCTCGCGCCGGAAGCCGGGCGCCGGATCACAGGATGAACGAATGCGGACAGCAAGACACGCACCGCACGATTGAGCGGGTGGCCCGCGAGTCTTACGGTCGTCTGGTGGCCTACCTTTCCTCGCACACGCATGACGTGGCCAGCGCTGAGGACGCTCTCAGCAACGCATTGATTGCCGCACTTACAACTTGGCCGCGTGACGGCGTGCCACAAAATCCAGAGGCCTGGCTGCTGACGGCAGCCCGCCATTCTTTAATCGATCATGTGCGTCATGAGCAAGTAGCCGAAGCCAGCGAAGCCACTCTCCTGCTCCTCAGAGAGGGTTCCAAAGAAGCAATTACTTCGGCGGACTTTCCGGATGAAAGGTTGAAACTGCTGTTTGTGTGCGCCCATCCGGCGATCGATCCGGCCATGCACACGCCGCTCATGCTGCAGGCAGTTCTGGGTCTGGACGCAGCCCGTATTGCCCATGCCTTCCTGGTCTCACCCACAACGATGGGGCAGCGCCTGGTGCGCGCCAAAACGAAGATCCGTGATGGCGGCATTCAGTTTGAAGTTCCGCAAGAGCGTGAACTGCCGCAGCGGCTCGACGCCGTACTGGAAGCGATTTATGCCGCTTTCGGAATAGCCTGGGATGACATGGCAGGTGTTGACCAGCGCGGCCGCGATCTGGCCGACGAAGCGATCTGGCTCGGACGCGTCCTTCTCCACCTGATGCCCCTTGAAGCGGAGGTGCGGGGTCTGCTCGCTCTCATGCTCCACTGCGAAGCCCGTCGCCAGGCGCGGCGAGGACCGGACGGCTGCTACGTTCCTCTGTCCGCGCAAGACACGCAACACTGGTCTCTGCAGTTGATCGATGAGGCGGAACGCCTTCTCGCCGAAGCCTCGGCTCGCGTTCGGATCGGACGATTCCAACTCGAGGCCGCGATTCAGTCGGTTCATGCCGAGCGGGTGCGCGGCGGACAGACCGAGTGGACCGCGATCGTATTGTTCTACGAACAGCTGATCCGAATTTCTCCAACGCTCGGCACGCGTATCGGATACGCCGCGGCGATAGGCGAAGCGAATGGACCTGAGGCGGGACTGGCAGCACTGGATGGAATCGACCACGACGCTGCACGCAGCTATCAGCCATATTGGGCTGTTCGAGCTCATCTGTTGCAACGGTCAGGCAAGTCGCTGGAGGCCGCAGATGCTTTCGAC